>Ga0209370_1000334_pt1 | contig 75539 bp, 69 predicted proteins | sample AgamicAtPrz_FD_187164 | JGI IMG/M metagenome (GOLD analysis project Ga0209370, IMG submission 187164) | Agave microbial communities from Guanajuato, Mexico - At.P.rz (SPAdes) (version 2) | ecosystem: Host-associated > Plants > Phyllosphere > Phylloplane/Leaf | place: Guanajuato, Mexico...
ATCTGTTTGAAAGCCTGAATCAACTGATTCAAACCTACCTGCCTGAAGACCAGATTAAGCGTCTTCAGCAGGCGTATCTCGTTGCACGTGACGCTCACGAGGGCCAGACACGTTCAAGCGGTGAACCTTACATCACGCACCCGGTAGCGGTAGCCTGTATTCTGGCCGAGATGAAACTCGACTACGAAACGCTGATGGCCGCCCTGCTGCATGACGTGATCGAAGATACCCCTGCCACCTACCAGGATATGGAACAGCTGTTTGGCAAAAGCGTTGCCGAGCTGGTGGAAGGGGTCTCTAAGCTTGATAAGCTGAAATTCCGCGACAAGAAAGAGGCGCAAGCCGAAAACTTTCGCAAGATGATCATGGCGATGGTGCAGGATATCCGCGTCATTCTCATCAAACTTGCTGACCGCACCCACAATATGCGCACGCTGGGCTCACTTCGCCCGGATAAACGTCGCCGCATCGCCCGTGAAACCCTCGAAATCTACAGTCCGCTGGCGCACCGTTTAGGTATACATCACATTAAAACCGAGCTGGAAGAGCTGGGTTTTGAGGCGTTGTACCCGAACCGCTATCGCGTGATTAAAGAGGTGGTGAAAGCCGCTCGCGGCAACCGTAAAGAGATGATTCAAAAGATCCTCTCTGAAATCGAAGGGCGTTTGCAGGAAGCCGGTATACCGTGCCGCGTGAGCGGTCGCGAAAAGCATTTGTACTCTATCTACTGCAAAATGGTGCTTAAAGAGCAGCGTTTTCACTCAATCATGGATATTTATGCGTTTCGCGTGATCGTCCATGACTCAGACACCTGCTATCGCGTGCTGGGGCAGATGCACAGCCTGTACAAGCCACGTCCGGGGCGCGTCAAAGATTACATTGCCATTCCAAAAGCGAACGGATATCAATCTTTGCACACCTCCATGATTGGCCCGCACGGTGTCCCTGTTGAGGTACAAATTCGTACCGAAGACATGGATCAAATGGCAGAGATGGGTGTCGCGGCGCACTGGGCCTATAAAGAGCACGGTGGCGAAAGCAGCACTACCGCGCAAATCCGCGCCCAGCGCTGGATGCAGAGCCTGCTGGAGCTGCAACAGAGTGCAGGTAGCTCGTTTGAATTTATCGAGAGCGTTAAATCCGATCTCTTCCCGGATGAGATTTACGTTTTCACGCCGGAAGGGCGCATTGTCGAACTGCCTGCGGGCGCGACACCGGTCGACTTCGCGTACGCCGTGCATACCGATATCGGCCATGCCTGCGTAGGTGCCCGCGTCGACAGGCAGCCTTACCCGCTCTCCCAGCCACTCTTTAGCGGACAGACGGTAGAAATTATTACCGCGCCGGGCGCACGGCCTAACGCCGCCTGGCTGAACTTTGTCGTGAGCTCAAAAGCGCGCGCAAAAATCCGCCAGCTGCTGAAAAACCTCAAGCGCGACGACTCCGTCAGCCTGGGGCGTCGTCTGCTCAATCACGCGCTGGGTGGCAGCCGCAAACTGGCTGAAATCCCGCCTGAGAACATTCAGCATGAGCTGGAGCGTATGAAGCTCGCCTCGCTGGATGACCTGCTGGCTGAGATTGGCCTCGGCAACGCCATGAGCGTGGTCGTGGCAAAGAACCTGCAACAGGGCGAAACGACAGCCGTTCCAGCTAACGCACAAAATCATGGTCACCTGCCGATCAAAGGCGCTGACGGGGTGCTCATCACCTTCGCCAAATGCTGCCGTCCTATCCCGGGCGACCCGATTATTGCGCACGTCAGCCCAGGTAAAGGGCTGGTGATCCACCACGAATCCTGCCGCAACATCCGTGGCTACCAGAAAGAGCCTGAGAAGTTCATGGCGGTCGAGTGGGATAAAGAGACGGCGCAGGAATTTATTACTGAAATCAAGGTGGATATGTTTAACCACCAGGGTGCACTAGCGAACCTGACGGCAGCGATCAACACGGCCTCGTCCAACATTCAGAGCCTGAATACGGAAGAAAAAGATGGCCGCGTTTACAGCGCCTTTATTCGCCTGACCGCCCGTGACCGCGTGCATCTGGCGAATATTATGCGCAAGATCCGCGTGATGCCGGACGTCATTAAAGTCACCCGAAACCGAAACTAGCATTATGAATTCAAAACGTTACGAGCGAATCTGCGAAATGCTCGCCAGGCGTCAGCCTGATCTGACGGTCTGCATGGAGCAGGTCCATAAACCTCATAACGTCTCTGCTATCGTTCGCACCGCAGATGCCGTCGGCGTGCATGAAGTACACGCCGTCTGGCCGGGCGCACGTATGCGTACCATGGCCTCCACCGCCGCAGGCAGCAACAGCTGGGTATCCGTTAAAACGCACCAGAGCATTGGTGAAGCGGTCTCGCACCTGAAAGGGCGTGGTATGCAGGTTCTGGCAACCAACCTCTCTGCTAAAGCCGTGGATTTCCGTGAGATCGACTATACCCGTCCAACCTGTATTTTAATGGGCCAGGAGAAAACGGGGATCACGCAGGAAGCTCTGGAACTGGCCGATCGGGACATCATCATTCCGATGATCGGCATGGTCCAGTCGCTCAACGTGTCGGTCGCCTCTGCGCTGATTTTGTACGAAGCGCAGCGCCAGCGTCAGAACGCCGGCATGTACGAGCGCAGCAACAGCATGCTGCCGGAAGATGAGCAGCAGCGCCTGCTGTTTGAAGGTGGCTATCCGGTGCTGGCTCGCGTTGCGAAGCAGAAGAAATTGCCTTACCCCCACGTCAACGCGCAGGGCGAAATTGAAGCCGATGCCGAGTGGTGGTCCACCATGCAGTACGCAGGGTAAAAGATGAAAGGCCGCCTGCTGGACGCCATACCGCTCAACAGCCTGACGGGCGTGGGTGCGGCACAAAGCAGTAAACTGGCCAAAATTGGCCTGCACACCGTGCAGGATCTCCTGCTCCACCTCCCCCTGCGTTACGAAGACCGCACCCAGCTTTATAAGATTGGCGATCTGCTGCCTGCCATCTATGCCACCGTTGAAGGGGAAGTGCTGAACTGCAACATCACCTTTGGCGGACGCAGGATGATGACCTGCCAGATCAGCGACGGGACCGGCATTCTTACCCTGCGCTTTTTCAACTTCAGCGCGGCGATGAAAAACAGCCTTGCCACGGGACGACGCGTGCTTGCGTACGGCGAAGCGAAACGTGGCAAATACGGCGCGGAGATGATCCACCCGGAATACCGCGTGCAGGGCGATCTTAGCTCACCAGAGCTACAGGAGACGCTCACGCCGGTCTATCCGACTACCGAGGGCATTAAGCAGGCAACGCTGCGCAAGCTCACCGACCAGGCGCTGGAGCTGCTCGATACCTGCGCCATTAACGAGCTGCTGCCACCGGAGCTGGCGCAGGGCATGATGAGCCTGCCGGAGGCGTTGCGCACCCTGCACCGTCCACCGCCAACGCTTCAGCTTATTGATTTAGAAAGCGGTAAACACCCCGCCCAACGGCGTCTTATCCTTGAGGAATTACTGGCTCATAACCTGAGCATGCTGGCACTGCGCGCAGGTGCGCAGCGCTTCCACGCGCAGCCATTAAGCCAGCGCGATGAACTCAAGGATAAGCTGCTGGCCTCACTCCCGTTTAAACCCACCGGCGCACAGGCGCGGGTCACCGCCGAGATCGAACGCGATATGGCGCTTGACGTGCCGATGATGCGTCTGGTGCAGGGCGATGTCGGTTCCGGTAAAACGCTGGTCGCCGCGCTGGCCGCGTTACGCGCCATCGCCCACGGCAAGCAGGTGGCGCTAATGGCGCCGACGGAACTGCTGGCCGAACAGCATGCCAACAATTTCCGTAACTGGTTCGCCCCGCTGGGCATCGAAGTGGGCTGGCTGGCCGGGAAGCAGAAGGGCAAAGCGCGCCTTGCGCAGCAGGAAGCCATTGCCAGCGGGCTGGTGCAGATGGTTGTCGGCACGCACGCTATTTTCCAGGAACAGGTGCAGTTTAACGGCCTGGCGCTGGTCATTATCGACGAACAGCACCGCTTTGGTGTGCATCAGCGTCTGGCGCTGTGGGAGAAAGGTCTGCAACAGGGCTTCCATCCGCATCAGCTGATCATGACCGCCACGCCTATCCCGCGCACCCTGGCGATGACGGCCTATGCCGATCTGGATACCTCCACTATCGACGAACTGCCGCCGGGCCGTACGCCGGTGACCACGGTCGCCATTCCGGACACGCGCCGCAGCGACATTATTGACCGTGTGCGCAACGCCTGCACGCAGGAAGGCCGCCAGGCTTACTGGGTCTGTACCCTGATTGAAGAGTCTGAGCTGCTGGAAGCCCAGGCCGCCGAAGCCACGTGGGAAGAGCTGAAGCTCGCCCTGCCGGAGCTGAACGTTGGTCTGGTGCACGGGCGCATGAAGCCCGCCGAGAAGCAGGCGGTGATGCAGTCGTTCAAGCAGGGTGAGCTGCATTTGTTGGTCGCCACGACGGTCATTGAAGTGGGCGTGGACGTGCCAAACTCCAGCCTGATGATTATTGAGAACCCGGAGCGCCTGGGTCTTGCGCAACTCCACCAGCTGCGAGGCCGCGTGGGCCGTGGCGCGATCGCCTCTCACTGCGTGCTGCTCTACAAAGCCCCGCTGTCGAAAACCGCGCAGATGCGGTTGCAGGTCTTACGCGACAGCAATGACGGCTTCGTCATTGCGCAAAAAGATCTGGAGATCCGCGGCCCGGGCGAACTGCTGGGCACGCGTCAGACGGGTAACGCCGAATTTAAAGTGGCGGATTTGCTACGCGATCAGGCCATGATCCCCGAAGTACAACGCCTTGCGCGCCATATTCATGAACGCTACCCCGAACAGGCGGCAGCGTTGATTGAACGCTGGATGCCGGAAACCGAGCGGTATTCCAACGCCTGACGGTCAGCCAAACATCGGCAGCATCAGGTAGAGCTTAATGACCAGCGCGTTGACGATATCAATGAAGAATGCGCCCACCATCGGCACCACCAGGAACGCCATGTGCGACGGGCCGAACCGTTCGGTGATCGCCTGCATGTTGGCGATGGCCGTTGGCGTTGCCCCCAGTCCAAACCCGCAGTGTCCTGCCGCCAGCACCGCCGCATCGTAGTTTTTGCCCATCATCCGCCAGGTGACAAAGATGGCATACAGCGCCATAAACACGGCCTGCACCGCCAGAATCGCCACCATCGGCAGCGCCAGCGAGGCGAGTTCCCACAGCTTGAGGCTCATCAGCGCCATCGCCAGGAACAGCGACAGGCTGACGTTCCCGAGCACGGACACCGCGCGTTCAAAGACGCGGTAGAAGCCCATCTGCGCCAGACCGTTACTCAGGATCACCCCGATAAACAGCACGCAGACAAAGGTTGGCAGTTCGAACGCCGTTCCCGCCAGCCATTGCGCAACGATTTTGCCCACGGTGAGGCAGATGGCAATCATGGCGATGGTTTCAATCATCACCAGCGAGGTGATGCTGCGGCCAACGTCCGGTTTTTCAAACGCGGTCGGGACCATTTCATCGTCTGGTCTGCCTTCCGGCGTGGTGGAGTGTTTCACCAGATAGCGCGCCACCGGGCCACCAATCAGGCCGCCAAGCACCAGACCAAAGGTCGCGCAGGCCATCGCCACTTCCGTTGCGTTTTCAAAGCCATAGCGTTCGATGAACAGCTTGCTCCACGCCGCGCCCGTTCCGTGGCCGCCTGACAGGGTAATCGACCCCGCCAGCAGGCCCATCAGCGGATCCAGCCCCAGCAGCGACGCCATACCGATGCCGATGGCGTTTTGCATCAGCAGCAGGCCCACCACGACAATCAGAAAAACGCCCAGCACCTTGCCGCCCGAACGCAGGCTTGCGAGGTTGGCGTTCAGGCCGATAGTGGCAAAGAAGGCCAGCATCAACGGATCTTTCAGGGACATATCAAAATCGATTTCCCAGCCCATGCTTTTTTTCAGCACCAGCAGGGCCAGCGCCACCAGCAATCCACCGGCGACGGGTTCAGGAATGGTGTACTTTTTCAGAAAGGAAACACTGTGTACCAGCTTGCGACCAAGCAGAAGAACCAGCGTTGCGGCAACAAGGGTCGACAACGTATCGAGATGAATCATAGAAGGCTCCTGTTATGCGCGTGTTCCATACACACGCGGCGTTATCCTGGGCCGGGTGATGCTCGTCATGAGCCGCCGGCGCGAAAAGTGTAATTTTTTTTTCCTGTTGGTTGTAGAAAACCTGCTCACACCGGCAGATTTTCTCTCTTTTTTTTGCTGGCAATCGTTTGCTTTTACCAAGTGGTCAGCTAAAATGCCCGCTTTTCCACCGTGGGATTGCCGCCGATGTCTGTTAACACTCTGGAGTCTTCTGATGCGCAACCGATTGCGCAGAAGCAAAACAGCGAACTGATTTACCGCCTTGAAGATCGTCCCCCGCTGCCTCAAACCCTCTTTGCCGCCTGTCAGCACCTGCTGGCGATGTTCGTGGCGGTCATTACGCCGGCGCTGCTGATTTGCCAGGCGCTGGGGTTACCGGCACAGGATACGCAGCACATCATCAGTATGTCTCTGTTCGCCTCCGGCGTGGCCTCCATCATTCAAATTAAGGCCTGGGGTCCGGTGGGATCGGGCTTGCTGTCGATTCAGGGCACCAGCTTTAACTTTGTGGCACCGCTGATCATGGGCGGTACGGCGCTGAAAACCGGCGGCGCGGACGTGCCGACCATGATGGCGGCGCTTTTCGGCACCCTGATGCTGGCAAGCTGCACGGAGATGATCATCTCCCGCGTTCTGCACCTGGCGCGCCGGGTGATCACCCCGCTGGTCTCCGGCGTGGTAGTGATGATTATCGGCCTGTCGCTGATTCAGGTAGGTCTGACCTCCATCGGGGGCGGCTACGCGGCAATGAGCGACCATACCTTTGGCGCCCCGAAAAACCTGCTGCTAGCAGGCGTAGTGCTGGCGATCATTATTCTGCTCAACCGCCAGCGTAACCCGTACCTGCGCGTTGCATCACTGGTGATCGCCATGGCGGCCGGTTACCTGCTGGCGTGGGCGCTGGGTATGCTGCCGGAAAACACCGCGCCGACTAATAGCGCGCTGATTACCGTGCCAACGCCGCTCTACTACGGCCTGGGCATTGACTGGAGTCTGCTGCTGCCGCTGATGCTGGTCTTTATGATCACCTCGCTGGAAACCATCGGCGATATCACCGCCACCTCCGACGTTTCCGAGCAGCCGGTCTCTGGCCCGCTGTACATGAAACGCCTCAAAGGCGGCGTGCTGGCAAACGGGCTGAACTCGTTTGTCTCGGCGGTATTCAACACCTTCCCGAACTCCTGCTTTGGCCAGAACAACGGCGTGATCCAGCTGACCGGCGTGGCCAGCCGCTACGTGGGCTTCGTGGTGGCGATGATGCTGGTCGTCCTCGGGCTGTTCCCGGCAGTGAGCGGGTTTGTGCAGCACATTCCTGAGCCGGTACTGGGCGGCGCGACGCTGGTCATGTTTGGCACCATTGCCGCCTCCGGCGTGCGTATCGTCTCCCGCGAGCCGCTGAACCGCCGCGCAATCATGATTATCGCGCTGTCGCTCGCCGTGGGTCTGGGCGTCTCCCAGCAGCCGATGATTTTGCAGTTTGCTCCGGACTGGGTGAAAAACCTGCTCTCTTCCGGCATCGCCGCGGGCGGTATTACCGCTATCGTACTGAACCTCGTTTTCCCGCCTGAAAAGAACTGATCTCCCTCACGGCAGGCTGTCAATGCCTGCCGTGACACCTCTTTACACCATTCCCGCCTTGAGCATTGCGCATAAATCGTGCATAACTCCTTTATGTACGTTTCGCGGGAAGGAAGACCATGAAATTTATTGGAAAGCTGCTCATCTATCTTCTGGTAGCCCTGCTCATCGTAGTGCTCGCCTTTTATTTTCTGCTCCAGACCCGCTGGGGCGCATCGCAGGTCAGCAGCTGGATCACGGTGAATACCGATTACGAACTCAACTTTGACCTGATGGATCACCGGTTTTCATCCCCTTCTCACATCCTTCTGGAAAACGTCACCTTCGGACGAGATGGCAAACCGGCCACGCTGGTCGCTAAAAAGGTGGATATCGGCTTAAGCAGTCGCCAAATCACCGACCCGCTGCACATGGACGCCATCACCCTGTCCGACGGCACGCTGAACTTATCGCCGCAGACGGCGCCGCTGCCGTTCCAGGCCGACCGTCTGCAACTGAATAACATGGCCTTTAACAGCCCGAACACGGCGTGGGATCTCAGCGCGCAAAAGGTTACGGGCGGCGTCAGCCCGTGGCAGCCCGAGGCGGGTAACGTGCTGGGGAAAAACGCGCGCATTCAGATGAGCGCCGGCTCGCTCACGCTCAACGGCATACCGGCGAATAACGTGCTGATTCAGGGGCAGCTGAACGGCAATGAGGTAGTGCTTAACACCATTGGCGCCGATATGGGGCGCGGCTCCCTGACGGGCTCTGCCCAGCGTAATGCCGACGGCAGCTGGGTGATTGATACCCTGCGTCTGAATGAGATCCGCATGCAGAGCGACAAATCGCTGCTGGATTTCTTCGCCCCAATCGTCACCCTGCCTTCGTTACAGATTGGACGGCTGGACGTGACCGATGCCCGTCTACAGGGGCCTGACTGGGCGGTAACCGACCTCGATCTCAGCCTGCGTAATCTCACCCTGAGTAAAGGTGACTGGCAGAGCCAGGAGGGACGGTTATCCATGAACGCCAGCGAGTTTATTTACGGTTCGCTGCACCTGTTTGATCCCATCCTGAACGCGGAATTCTCGCCTCAGGGCATTGCGCTGCGTCAGTTCACCTCCCGCTGGGAAGGGGGCATGGTGCGCACCTCCGGCAACTGGCTGCGCGAGGGTCAGGCGCTGGTGCTGGATGACGTTGCCATTGCCGGGCTGGAATATACGCTTCCGGAAAACTGGAAAACGCTGTGGATGGATCCGCTCCCGGCATGGCTGAACAGCGTGACGCTGAAAAAATTTGGCCTGAGCCGCAACCTGGTGATCGACATCGATCCTGCCTTCCCGTGGCAGATCACCTCCCTTGACGGCTATGGCGCAAATCTGCGGCTGGCGAAAGATCGCAAATGGGGCATATGGGGCGGTAACGCAACCCTGAACGGCGCGGCAGCAACCTTTAACCGCGTCGACGTGCGACGCCCGTCGCTGGCGCTGAATGCCAACGCCGCGACGGTAAATATTACCGACCTGAGCGCCTTTACCGAGAAAGGGATCCTGGAAGCGACCGCCACCGTATCACAGCTGCCCCAGCGGCAAACCACCGTGAGCCTGAACGGGCGCGGCGTACCGCTCAACGTATTGCAGCAGTGGGGCTGGCCAGCGCTGCCGATTGCGGGGGACGGCAATATTCAGCTCACCGCCAGCGGCAGCGTGCAGGCGAATGCGCCACTGAAGCCGACGGTGAATGGGAAGCTGAGCGCGGTAAATATGGATAAACAGCAGGTGCAGCAGACGATGACCGGCGGCGTGGTGTCGGCGGTGGCTCCGGCACAGTAAAAAGCCGGGTGGCGGCTTCGCCTTACCCGGCCTACGAGGTTTTGGTTCCCTCTCCCACGGGAAGAGGGTTTGGGTGAGGGCATCAAACATCATAATTACCGTAGGCCCGGTAAGCGAAGCGCCACCGGGCATTTTTACGGCTCAGAGGTGAACCACCACCTCATCCCCCTCCGCTTTCACCACCACGCCCCACTCGCTGCCCGCGTGCGAGCCGCCCTTAACGCCGCCGACCTTCTGCACGTTGCGCAAGCAAACGGACCAGTTACGCGCCTCGCCTGCGCCCCTAAAGGTGACGATGTCGCCCTGACGTGACGCCTTCAGCGTAAACATCACCGAGCCGTCCGCGGCCGGCACCTCGCTCACCGCCGTTGCGCCATCGCTCAGGCTAAACAGCTGGAAGGCCGTCGCCGCGTGCCACGCGTAGTCCGGCTTCTGGTTATTATTGCCCAGCGCCAGCAGCGTGTTATCGCGCACGTAGACCGGCAGGCTCATAAAATCGTGCTGCTGCTTATGCCAGCGGCTGCCCTGGATTTCATCGTTGTGCCACAGGTGCGTCCAGCGGCCTTCCGGCAGGTAGAACTGCACGTCGCCCGCCTCGGAGAAGACTGGCGCGACCATCAGGGCATCCCCCAGCATGTACTGACGGTCGAGGTAATCGCACGCCGGATCGTCCGGGAACTCAAGCATCATCGCGCGCAGCATCGGCGTGCCGAACTCGCGGGCCAGCGCCGCCTGACGGTACAGGTACGGCATCAGCTGACATTTCAGCTGCGTGAAGTGGCGCACCACGTCGCAGGACTCATCATCGTACGCCCACGGCACGCGGTAGGATTTGCTGCCGTGCAGGCGGCTGTGGCTGGAGAACAGCCCGAACGCGCACCAGCGCTTGTAGACGTGCGCCGGAGCGGTGTTTTCAAACCCGCCGATATCGTGGCTCCAGAACCCGAAGCCGGACAGGCCAATCGACAGCCCACCGCGCAGGCTTTCCGCCATCGATTCGTAGTTGGCGTAGCAGTCGCCGCCCCAGTGTACCGGGAACTGTTGCGCCCCGACGGATGCCGAGCGGGCAAAAAGCACAGCTTCCTCTTCACCCACCGTCTCTTTCAGCACGTTCCACACCAGCTCGTTATAGATGTAGGCGTAGTGGTTGTGCATCTTCTGCGGATCGGACCCGTCGAACCACTGGACGTCCGTCGGGATGCGCTCGCCGAAGTCGGTCTTGAAGCAGTCGACGCCGATATCCACCAGGCCTTTCAGCTTGTCGGCATACCATTGGCACGCGTCCGGGTTGGTGAAGTCGTAAATCGCCAGCCCCGGCTGCCATTTGTCCCACTGCCACAGGGAGCCGTCCGGGCGCTTGAGCAGGTAGCCCTTCTCTTTCAGCTCCCGGAAGATCGGCGACTTCTGGCCGATGTACGGGTTAATCCACACGCAGACCTTCAGCCCTTTCTCTTTCAGGCGACGGATCATCCCTTCCGGATCCGGGAAGGTTACCGGGTCCCACTCAAAATCACACCACTGGAAGGCCTTCATCCAGAAGCAGTCGAAGTGGAACACGTGCAGCGGCAGGTCGCGTTCGGCCATGCCGTCGATAAAGCTGTTGACCGTCGCTTCATCGTAGTTGGTGGTGAACGAGGTGGTCAGCCACAGGCCGAACGACCACGCAGGCGGCAGCGCCGGACGCCCGGTGAACTGCGTATAGCGGTTGAGCACCGCTTTCGGCGTCGGGCCGTCGATCACGAAATACTCCAGATACTCCCCTTCCACGCTGAACTGCACTTTGGAGACTTTTTCAGAGCCGACTTCAAACGAGACGTTTTCCGGGTGATTCACCAGCACGCCGTAGCCGCGGTTGGTCAGGTAGAACGGGATATTTTTGTAGGACTGCTCGGTGCTGGTGCCGCCGTCGCGGTTCCAGGTTTCGACCGTCTGGCCGTTGCGCACCAGGGCGGTAAAGCGCTCGCCCAGACCGTAGACCGTTTCCCCCACGCCGAGATCCAGCCGCTCGAACACGTAATTGCGGTCGGTGTTGCTGTCCTGCACGTAGCCGTTGTTTTTCAGCTGGCTGCCGGTAATGCGCTGGCCGTTGCGCAGGAAGTCCAGCGCCCAGAACTCGCCTTTGGTGACGCGCACGCTGACGCTGCCGCTTTTCAGCTCGGCAAAGTCGGCGTTGTTTTCAATCTCGACCTTCACGTCTTTCAGAACGTTCAGCGGATAGTGCGGGCCGTTATTCAGCGCACCCTGGAAATGCTCGATGCGCACCCCGACAATCCCTTCCTGCGGAGCAAACAGGCGCACCGTGAACATCAACGTGTCGAGCTGCCAGGTGCGTTCGCGCACGTCACGCGGCGCCACATACACCACCAGGTCATTGCCCTGCTGCTCCACGTCGAACACCTGAACCGGATACGTCACGTTCAGGCCCGGTTGAATAAGCCAGTTTCCATCACTGATTTTCATGCTTTCGTCCTCTTAGTTCTGCAATTCTTTACTGACCGGCAGGTTTTCAAACTCCTGCTGATTGCGGCGCGCGCCCTGCGCCAGCTCGCTCAGGATTTTGGTCAGGAAGGGGGTTTTCAGCGTGTAGTAGCGTTTGGCGATGATGGCGCTCAGCACGTAGCAGATCGCCGGCGCCAGCGTAAACAGGCCGATAATGATGCTGATGGTCGCGCTGTTCTGGGTTTTGGCCGCCGCGTCGTAGCCGCCGCCTGCCAGCATCCAGCCGATCATCGCCCCGCCCAGCGCCAGGCCGAGCTTCAGCACGAACAGCGTGCCCGCAAAGCTGATGCCGGTCAGGCGTTTGCCGTTGGTCCATTCGCCGTAGTCGACGGTATCGGACATCATCACCCACTGAATTGGCGTCACCAGCTGGTGCAGCACGCCGATGACAAAGATAAAGGCGAACATCAGCACGGTGGCATGCATCGGCACGAAGAACATCGCCACGCTGACCACCGCCAGCGCGGCGTTGGTCCACCAGAAGATGCTGACCTTGCACTTCCAGTCGGTGAGCGGTTTCGCCAGCGCGGAGCCAATCAGGTTGCCGACGCAGTAGGTGGTGAGGAACGCGACGAACACTTCCGGCGAGCCCATGATCCAGGTGCAGTAGTACATCATTGCGCCGCCGCGCACGCAGACGGCGAGAATGTTGAGGATGGTTAGCACACCGACGATGCGCCACTGGTCGTTTTGCCAGATATCGCGCAGATCTTCCCGCATGGAGGTGGTGCTCGGCGGCACCTGGATGCGCTCTTTGGTAGTAAAGAAGCAGAACGCCAGCATCAGGAACGCGACCACCGACAGCACGGCGATCCCGCCCTGAAAACCGAACGCCTTATCGTCGCCGCCAATCAGGTTCACCAGCGGCATCATCAGCACCGTGGAGAGCATGCCGCCCGCCGTCGCCAGCACAAAGCGCCAGGATTGCAGGGAGATGCGCTGCGTCGGGTCGTTGGTGATCACCCCGCCCAGCGCGCAGTACGGGATGTTGACGACGGTATAAAGCAGGGTCAGCAGCGTGTAGGTGATAGCGGCGTAAACCATTTTGCCGTTGAGGCTGAGGTCCGGCGTGGTGTAGGCCAGCACGCAGACGATGCCGAACGGGATAGCACCGAATAAAATCCACGGGCGGAACTTGCCCCAGCGGCTGCGGGTGCGGTCGGCGATCAGCCCCATGCACGGGTCGGAGATCGCATCCAGCGCGCGCGCCAGCAGGAACATGGTGCCGACAAACCCGGCGGGAATACCAAAAATATCGGTGTAGAAAAACATCATATAAAGCATGACGTTATCGAAAATGATGTGGCTGGCGGCGTCTCCCATGCCGTAGCCAATCTTCTCTTTTACTGACAGAACTTCGCTCATCTTTTTTATCCTTCACGCTGTAGGGGGCGCTGAGACCGGTTACCGTTTTTTAAACCATTGTTTCAGTAGCGGGTATTGCGTTTTCTGGTTAGCAGATTACGTTTCTTGTTTTTTGTGATCGGGATAAAGGTTGGTGAGCACAAAATGCTAACCTGAGGATTTTCTTAAGAATTAGCTGAAACAGGGGGGTTAAGGTCAAAAGAGCGGTGAAAAAAGTGGTGTGGGGTATGTGGTAAATGCCTGAAAGTAGCTATAATGCGCCCGCCTCCATGTAGCAATGCAGGCGCGGAAGATCGTCATCTCCGGTGAGGTGGCTGGACTTCAAATCCAGTTGGGGGCGCCAGCGTTCCCGGGCAGGTTCGACTCCTGTGATCTTCCGCCAAAAATGTCCACTCTTTTAATAAAAGCACCTCCAACTTTAAATCGTCCCACCTTGCAGTTCCCTTATGTGAACATGATCACTTATTGATTTTAGTATTGAGTGTTATCCTTTCCTTTATTTTAAAATAATATCCAAGGGAAGCTGTTATGGAATGGATTGTAGGTGCTGTAATTTTAATAGCAATACTTGTTGCCGTATTAAAACCAAGACAATGTGATATCTGCCATACTTATTTCAAGAGAAAATACTACACATGGAAAATAGATGGAGAGAAACAACATTTATGTCCTAATTGCAATGGTAAAATGCAACGAAAAGTTAGTTCGCAAAAATTTAAAAGCAGATTCGGTTAAAAATAAATTAATAAGTTTTATTTCATAATGTTTACAAATGATAAGTTCGGACAATGCTTTTCAAACTTATCATTTAATTATTCCTTACCGCTATCAAAAAAGTTTTGATTGCTACTTACTCAAAAGCCTAAGCCTACAAGCCTCTTTGACCCACTTACTAAAGTTTCCTTTGCCCGCAGCCTTTTCAATCTGTTCTAAGAGCTCATCTTCAAACCGAATATTCTTCATCGTGCTCTTAGTGCGGTCAAAATTTGGTTTCTTTTTCTCTTGCATGGTAGGTACCACTTCGGTTAATTTATCTGCATGTGGTACCTACCACATGGATTCGGAATTCTGACAACGCCCAGCAGTGTTGGAGCACTAATGGGCGTCTAACCTCACCAACTATCAAGGAGTTGATTATGGCTGATTCGCATTCTACCCCAGACACCGACCAATCAGGAACCGAGCATTCGTTAATTGTGGGATACCGCCCGAATGTTTACGACAAATCCACGCCGAAAATCATTCTTTCCGGCAAGTGGCTGCGCGCGGCGGGGTTTGATATTGGACAGCAGGTCACGGTGAAGGTCATGAAAGGGTGCATCGTTCTGGTGGCGTATAACGAGCAGGAGCAGAGGTTGCTAGATGACTATAAAAGGACGAAGGCAAAGCTCACTGAGATAGAGGACGCCCTCGCTGCGATCCAAACTCCGAGTCCAGGAAAGTACCTCGCAAAATCAAACACAAACCACCTGGCTTAGTAGCTGTTTCTGGCATACAACCAGCCAGCCGCGTCAGACGATGTAGATGTGAAAACGATCAGCATCTAACTATCCGGAAAATCCGGATAGTTAGCCAGAAAAGAAGACATATGATTTCAAGTGAGAGATCACTACAATTTCAACGCAATACTCGCAGCTGCGTTCGGCTAATGACAGCCAGTTACGCCTTTAGTGGCCATACGGTTACTGAACTAACATTCAACCGTTCTAACGCCCTCACTCACACGCTCATACAACCACTAAATTGATAGCCAACCATTATTCACAATAAATATAATGTGAAGGTTAAAAACTCTATCTTTTTCATTAAAGATAAACTATTGCGATATGCATCACAGCAGAACGCCAATATTAATAGAAACTTGTGCTTACGTTTCCTATTAAAGGGTGCAATATGTATTACAGTGACTCATTAATAACATCAATGAATGCGCATAAAATATTGGCACTAAAGTTAGATCACGCCTTAACAGGCGTAAAAGATGAATTATTAAAACAAGCGCACCATATAGATGATGGGGCAACGCGATTAAGCTATCAGCTTTCGTGCTTTACTGAAAACTATCAGGACGTATGTTTACGATTACGGAAAGAAGATTCACGATTTTTGACAGGCATCGTCCAGTTAATAAAACACAGAAACGTAATCTACAAGATGCTTTATATTTATATTAAAAGCTTATTAAGCAACAAGAGTGAAAAAAGAATACATAACATACAACGAAACCTTATGAATTTAGGCGTATCAGTCTCATCGTCGATGCTGTCCAGCCAGGCTTTCGTATATTCGGCAACTATAGCAATCTGTAGTAGTGTTCATACCAACATTTGGATGAAAGAAAAGATCACTTCGTTTTCTACTTATGCTGTCCTTGGTTTGAAAGTTTATGGCATCGTTGAGCAGGCAGCCAGAAGCGCCAACCATCTAAAAAACTATAATGCTTATTACTATAACCTACTTTATCAGGAAGAACTTGAAATGATGTTTTTCTTGATTGAGCCCATAATAATGAAATCCCCTATACTTAACCAAGCTTATGCTTCAGACAGTGACATTGCATATGCGATTTCAAGGATGATAAAGGGATGATCAATGCTATTAAAGACTGGTTAAAAAGCCAGTTTATTTTCTTCCTGAGAGGCGCAATCCCCCTTCTGTTCGTCATATTATTTTCATTATTTGCCGTAACTTGGCTACCGGAAAAAATCGCAATGAATGCAATATGGTCAACGGTAGTGATTGTTGGCCTCTATATCCTTTTACGTAAAAAAAGATAGCTACTATCTAACAGGAGTAAATTATGTCAAATCCCGCTCATCTATGGTTGTTTGATGAAAACGGTTCGCCCGTAGTTGGTCCATCATTACTGCCAGCGAGATTAGGATCGTTTGAAATCCATTCAGTTAACCATCAAGTATGGATCCCTGAGAACTCGAACACTGGTCGTTTGACAGACACCAGAGTTCATTCCCCCTTAAACTTGCACAAGGAATTTGATGCTTCAACGCCTGTTTTGTATCGTGCTATGTGTGAAGGAAGAACACTCCAAAAGGCAGTTTTGAAAATGTATCGAATCCTTGATCAGGGTATTGAGAGTGAATATTTCAATATGATAATGGAGAACGTGAAGATCACCTCTATATCACCCCTGTTGCACCCCACCGGCTTGACGAGCACGCATCTCGAAGAGATTCAACTCCGTTACGAGAAGATTACATGGAAGCATTGCGATGGGAACATTCTCTACACTGACGAATGGAATAATCGGGCTACGTATTAGGGTATCTAAAATGAAAGTACTGTTAATTATGGCTGGATTGCTATTCCTGGTTCAAAATGCATCAGCAGCCCAAATGTCCGGATTCGCAGCCAGTTACTATCTGGATGACGGAACAACGCCGGAAGAACCCACAAAAGTGCCCCTTTATCCCACCATTTCCATCGGCAAGAAAAACATTCAAATGGAAATGTCTCTGTTATCAGATACTACCAATGCACCAGTTGAGAAAGACAGCTCCGCGCATTGGATCTGCCTTCATGACGACGATGGCACTAATTATTGGTTCATTTCAGATAACGAAATGGGTGCAGGGCTGTTAACTGCGCTAGCCATAGCCAGGGATGGCATCCATAAAGAGTGTGTGAATACAACGGAACGAGTCAGTGTCTCAGTCTCTGGCGTTCCATTGTTAAATGCCACTCACGGGGATTTAGTTGAATTGTTCGGCAAAAAAGCAATCGGCAACAGAAAAAAGATCCTGCTTTTTCAGGAGACACCTGTACAGGATGGATTTGTTCAGAGCAATACTGTCTCTTGTTACTTTGATGGCGAAAAATTGCGCGGCGTAATTATCGGGCAAATAACCAGTAACTAGCTTGCAGGCTCCCTCTTTTACAGAAGAGGGAGTTAAGCCAGCCCACCCAAACGCATATGCAGCAGCGGAAACGGATTTCCCTGTCCATCCCGTTCCGAACGCCCGACCTGCTCAAACCCCATATGTCTATAAAACGCGACGCCCTGCGGATTCTGCTCGTTCACATCCACTTCATTTACGCTAAATTCTGCGATGGCATATTGCAGCAGCATTTTCCCGACGCCCTCCCCCCGGCTTGCATCATCCACAAACAGCATTTCAATACGATTTTCATCTACGCCTAAAAAGCCGTGAATAACACCATCTTCATCACGTGCAACCACAACCTTGAGATTAGGTAAATAGGCATTAAGCAATTGCGGACGCAGCGCCGCGATATCGCTTTCCAGCAAAAAGTGATGCGTGGCGCGAACGGACGACTCCCAGACGGCGACGAGGCGTTCAAATTGTGCGGGGTGTGCAGCTTCTATTTTCATGTTCAAATTCCGGTTGAGTAGAGTTTCGGGGCGGCAACGCAATAAAATTCAGCTCTGCGACGTGCGCCACACGCCAGGCGTACAGCCATACTCCATCTGAAAATGACGAATAAAATGCGCGCAGTCGCTGAACCCCATCCGCTGCGCAATATCCGTCACGCTTTGCTGTGAGTTCTTCAGCAGCCAGCAAGCATAGCGCAGCCTGGCGCTGCGGATAAACTCGCGGGCTGTTTTACCAAACTCGGCGGTGAACAGCCGGTTAAGCTGGCGTTCACTCAGTGCCACTTCTCGCGCAAGCCCGGCGGTTGTGAGCGGCCGGGTCAGGAACTGTTCTATCAGCATGACGGCGCGACGCAGCCGGCAGTCGGGGATCAGCGCCAGATTCGCCGGGCGGGGGGTGGCAATTTCATGCGGGACGAGCGACAAACGCTGGCAGGTGGTGCTGGCGATATCATCCCCGGCATGGGCGCGGATAAGCTCAGTTGCCAGCGTCAGGGTGGAAATGCCGCCCGGGCAGGTCAGCACATCGCCATCATCAATAAAGTCATACCCTTGCTCAGCGTAGACCAGCGGGAATGCCTGTCGAAACGCGTCCAGGTGGAAAGGATGTATAGAGGCTCTTCGTTCATTCAGCAATCCTTCCTGCGCGAGGACAAAACTGCCGGTGCCAATGCCAATAAGCGGAACGCCGACATGGTGGGCATACGCCAGATATGCTTTATCTCCCCGATACCCTAAATCCAGATACTGCAATTCACCGCCGATAACCGCAAGGTAGTTAAAACTTTCCGGCGGGGCATGAGGGGAATCCGGTCTCATGATTATTCCCGCATTGCTGATAATCGGGATATCAGGAAACTCACTTATCAGGCTGATTTTAAATGCTAATTTATCCTGCGCTTTCGCTGCATAACGCAGCGCTTCCAGCAATCCAGATACCGCCAGAAGTGAATAACGGGGCCATAATAACAACCCAATATGCAGACACTTTGCCGGTACTGATTTCCCCCCATCGGGAGAGTCAAATACAGTTTTCATTTACTTGCCAAATTTAAAATTAATTACATTATCGCAACATGAGATGTCGCACTTTATATTTCTAAGGTAATCCTGATATTTTAAATCAAGCATAAATGAGACGGGAGGAAAATATACTGTTTTTCTCGTTTATATCATTCTTTTTTTGTTCCCCGGCACACATATGTCGGTAATGTTCCTAACGTAAAGATATAGTTACCATTATGTTGTTCATTGATACGCATATAAATACTTTTTCCTGGATACACAAAAAATTGCGGTTCGTATTTTTCCAGCCAGCGGTCTTCGACATTATCGTCCGGGAAGGTCATGTTTTTTTCTGACGTCAGCAAATACAGGTGATCCTTTCGCTCCACCCGGAAGGAAATTTTTCTGTCGATGGTTTTACCCGGATCGCTCTGCGCGCGGGCATTCATGCTCAGGGTACCGAATTTCCCGTCAAAGTTATAATTCAGCCAGACCGTCAGCGTCTCATCCGGATGGTGCTGTACCAGATTAGCCTGGCATGAGAAAGGCTGAACATAGGAACGGTGCCACAGGTAATAGCCCATCAGCACGCCTGCCGTGACAAGGCACGTCGCAATGAGGTACAGCATCTGCCGAAAACGAGTCATGCTAGCTATCCTTCAGGAAATAATCAGATATACAGCGGTTCGGTTCTTTCATGGGCCGATCGCAGCGAATAACCGACGCACGGGGCAGCAGAGCGTACCAGCTGATATAAACCCAGGGGTATTGCGCGCATTCAGCCTTGAATTGCTCCACATAGGTCAGCGCGGAGGCACGTTCAGCGTGGGTCTGAATGTCGTTCGCAAGATAAACGCGACAGGCGCCGATGGATGCCGCGAAGCGGTAGTCCTCAACAAAACGATTTTCCCTGGCGTTCAGATACGCCGTCACGCCTGCCACCGCCAGCACGAGCAATAACCCTATGACCACAGCCATCCAGCGCGTGTGCTTTTTAGCAACAGGGGCTGCTGGCGCGGGAGTTATTGACGCCTCCTCGAACGCCGGTGCCTCCACGCACTGTTCATCAACGGGTTGAGCCGCGGCAGGCGAAGGCTCTCTGACGGTTATTTGCGTATCGCTTGCCAGCGTCAACCCAATGCGGGGAATGGTAACGATAGGGTCAGTTTCAAAACCAATCTTTTTGAGCCCTTTACGCAGGATTGAGATGTTCTGGTAATAGGTATTGGAGGAGACAAGCATGCCACGGCTTTGCCAGACAATATCCAGGAACTCTTGCTGAGTGACAATCGACCCTGCTCTGTCGATTAATAGCAACAGGCATCGGCCTGCTGGCGAATTTAACACAACCACGCGGTCAGGATTGTTGATATCACGTAACGTGCTGGCCGCAGGATGAAATTCGACGATATTATTTATTATGTAATGCTTATGCATAGGGGCAGTATGAATTCTCCGGTTAACATATGTTGAACCTGAGTCACCGCATGTATGTGATGACAGTCGCGTCGGGATCAATGTGACTGATTAACGGCACGCTGTATATCTCAGCAATTGGCGAAAAATCCTATTTTATATTGCTTCTCTTAAGCTTCACTGAACCTGCATAAGTGCTCAACCCTCGCAGAATGCGGCTTGCAGAGCCGCCGTATCAGCATCATCTCCCGTTATGATCTTTTATGAAGTGAATTTTCGCTCACGAGAATTATCTGACTACCAGCAGCATCTCAATATTCAGAACCTCTCCTTTTGATGCACCGCTCGCCTCTTGACATTGACGAATCCCTACATAAAAAAAGATTGTACGCCACGGACATCCGTGTCCGAAATATTCAGCACCCTGAAGGCTTAACTTTTATTAACCTGAGTGATATCAATAACTTTTAACCTTTTCGTATACTATCCAACCACCTTTTCATCAGTTTTTATCGATGATAACACTCGTAAATTGTTATCCCCCGTCAGCAACTTCACACCCGCACTGACACCAGAAGACAAACTCCTTACAAAACATTTATCAAAGCTAAATTTTCATGAAAAATTGCGGTTATCATAATTTACAGAAAGCGAAGCGGAATAAGACCAATCAGAGGGAAACGTCGTAACCGGTCTCGATCTTAGTAATTAATACAATTTTAGATTAATTCAGATTACCTCTTTATTGGCCGACGTATAGTAGGCCTACACTATGCAATACGTCATTGCTTCGAGAATACTGGCGATAACGCTGTATATAATTCGCCTGATTACTATTATAAATCGAGGGGATAACATGACGCACACTACCCAAATAACACAGCATATTACAGTTGCACTGATGGGCGGCGATCATTATGCAAGAAATGGCATTAAAACGTTATTAAGCAGCATTCGCGATGACCTTCAGATCAATATCGTAGAAGGAGGTTATCACGAACTGGATAAGGTACTGTCGTCGATTCGTATCGATATCTTATTTATATCAGGCGCAGAGAAATATCATACAGGGTATGACTCCCTGAAATATTTAAAAAAAATCAAGGCCGCACATCCCGAGGTGATTATCTGCCTGTACTCCACCTCTGCCCATTGTCTGTTATGGGTCCGGGAAAATATTGATGCCTATATCTCGCTACAGAACACGGTTTATCAGTGGCGGATGAAGCTAGCAAAAATGGTTGATAGCCATTATCGGCCCCAAAAGCAGCCAGCGGCGTTATCGCTGACGCCAGGAGAAAGGAGGGTATTAAAGGAACTCAGGAACGGACTGGATATACGTTACATCGCAGAACTGGAGAAACTTTCTTATCGCCGCGTGAGCGCCTTAAAAAGCTCAGCAATAAGAAAACTCGGGCTCAGGAATAAGACAGATTTGCTGGTCTTTTTAACCAGTTAGACCTGCCGCTTTCAGAGCAAATCTCGTAATAAAAAAAACAAGGAACTATGAAATGAAAGCACGCCTTACTTGCCATTCTCTGCTGGCATTGAGCATTGCCGCCCTGCTGCCAGCGGGCTCAGCTCTGGCCGCCACCACCAGCGGCGGCACGGTCAACTTCAGCGGTAAAGTGGTGACCTCCGCCTGCGCCATCAGCGCTGGCAGCGCCAATATTGACGTCGACATGGGTGAAGTGCGTACCGCAACGCTTGCCGCCGCAGGCAGTGAAGCCAGTACCGCAAAAACCTTCGCCATTACGCTGGAGGATTGCGAAATCGCCGATACCTCCGCTTCCACGGAACAGAACCCCATTGCCGCAACGACCGTGGCTATCACCTTCACTGGTACGCCGGACAGCACCGATGTGAATAGCCTGGCCGCGGGCGTAAACGGCGGTGCCGGCTCGGCGCAGCATGTCGCTATCCGTCTTTATGACGAACAGGGCAACGTCGTAAGGCTGGGTGAACCGGCAGCAGCCATCCCTCTGCGTAAAGGGGAAAATACCCTCAACTTCAGCGCGAAATATTACTCACCGCAGGGCAACGCCACGGCGGGTGATGCCAGCGCGGTCGCTACCTACACCGTGACCTATTCGTGATCTTCAGGCCCGGCCTGTTGGTCGGGTCTGACTCAGCTTCAGGAGATGCACAATGCGCGTAAACACATGGATTTGTCTGGCTGGCACGTTATGTTCATCCGCCGTGTATGCAGGCGGCGTGGGGTTGGGTGCAACGCGGCTGGTCTACGCAGGCGCGACGACGCAGACGATGATGCAGGTAAGAAATACCCATCCTGATGCCACTTTCCTGATCCAGTCCTGGATGGAAGACGAGAAAGGGAGCCGTACGCACGACTTCGTCATCACGCCGCCGCTGTACGTGATGAAGCCCGCCAGCGAAAGCGCGGTGAAAATCATGTTCAGCGGCAAAACCCTGCCAGACGATCGCGAAACGCTGTACTGGATGACGGTCAAAGCCATCCCACAGCAGGTTAAAAACGGTTCCGGCAATTCACTGCAATTTGCCTCAGCCAACCGCATCAAGGTCTTTTATCGCCCTGAGTCGCTCCGGGAAGGCGCAGGAGAGGCATGGAAAAACCTTGCTGGCGCATACCGCGCGGGGAAAGTCACGCTGACCAACCCAACGCCGTATTACCTCACCACCATTAACCTGAAAATTGATGGCAGGCCGGTGTCGCCCGTCATGGTGCCGCCGAAAGCCAGCGTGACGCTGGCAGACACCTTCAGCCAGGCGAGCAGCCTGAGCTACCAGACCATTAACGATTATGGGGCCTGGACGCCCGTCACCCGCACGTCGTTGTCCCAATAATAAAACCGGTAAGGCGTGACCACATGAAAATAAAAATCCTGTGCGCCACGGCGATCGCCCTGGTGATTCGGCAAGCCGTGGCTGCCGAAAGCGAGCTGCACTTTAATCCTGCGTTTCTTAACGGCGAACAGGCAAACAGCGCTGACCTCGCCTGGGTCAACGCCGGGAGCGCGTTGCCGCCGGGCGAGTACAACCTTAACGTGTACATCAACACCCAGTTCGCGTTCACAGGTAACGTCACGTTTCGCGCCGCTGAAAATGCCTCCGGTGAAGCCCTGCCATGCCTGACGCCTGCGCAATTCGCCGCACTTGGCATCGATAGCCGTCAGGCGAAAGGGGGTGAGCTGTCGCCTGCGCAGCGCTGCATTTTTTTAACCCAGTCGTTCGCCGATACCCGGTTTGATTTTGACCAGAGGACGCTTACCCTCAACTTCACCGTACCCCAAAGCGCGATGCGCACTTTGCCGCGCGGGTACGTCAGCCCGGCGAGCTGGGAATCCGGCATCACTGCCGCGTGGCTGAACTACGTGGTCAATGGGGCGAATAATGCGTATCGGGGCGAGACGCGCACGCGGGAACAACAGCTGTTCGTGAGCCTCAACAGCGGCGCCAACCTGGGCGCATGGCGGCTGCGTGACTTCACCACGTGGACCAAAGGGAGTCACGAGCTTACCCACGTGCAGACCTGGCTACAGCGGGATATTCGCGCCCTGCGTGCTCAGGCTTATGCCGGTGAAACGTTCACGTCATCTCAGGTGTTTGACGCCGTTGGCCTGCGTGGCATCGCCCTGATGACCGATGACAACATGTTGCCCGCCAGCCTGAGCGGTTACGCGCCTGAAGTGCGTGGCATCGCGCGCAGCAACGCCACGGTGACGGTTCGCCAGAACGGTAACATCATCTATCAAACCTCCGTTCCGCCGGGCGCGTTTGTGCTGAAAGATCTCTATCCGACCTCTTCAGGCGGCGATCTTGCGGTCACCCTTCAGGAGAGCGACGGCAGCCAGACGCAATATACCCTGCCCTTTGCCAGCGTGCCGAATCTGGTGCGTAACGGCCAGATGAAATATGCCCTGGGGGCGGGGAAATACCGTCCGACGGGCAATCAGCAGTCGCCCTCCTTCGCGCAGGGCGAGCTGTTCCTCGGCTGGCGATATGGCCTCACGTTTTATGGCGGGGCGCAGTTTTCCGATCGCTACAACGGCCTGGCCTTCGGCATCGGGCAGAATCTCGGCCGCTTTGGCGCGTACTCCCTCGACCTTACCCATGCCCGGAGCCAGCTGGCCGATAATCAGCGCTACACCGGTGACTCGGTGCGCCTGCGGTACAGCAAGCTGCTGAACGATACCGGTACGCGGGTTAATTTCTTCTCGCTGCGTTATTCAACGGAAGGGTTTTATACCCTCAGCGATACCACTTACAAAGGCATGACGGGCGGAGCGCCAGAACAGACCGTGGAAGACGATGGCACCGTCACCACCCGCTACGACACGCTTTACAACCTGCATATGTCGCGTAAGGCAAAAAATCAGCTGCTGCTGTCACAGCCGATGGGCGAATACGGGGCGCTGTCGCTGTCATGGGATCAACAAACCTACTGGAATACGTCAAAAACCACGCAGAGCTTGCAGTTCGCGTGGAACGCAACGTTTCGTAACCTGTCGCTTGGCATCAGCGCCCAGCGTAGCGCAAGCCTGTACGACAACAAGAAAGACAACATCCTGGCGTTATCCCTGTCGGTACCGCTGGGTAACCCGGCGCTGTCGACCCGCCTTCGTTTTACCACCACCCATGCGGATCCCGCCGGCACCACCGCCAGTACGGGCATAAGCGGCTATCTGCCGGGACAGGAAGATCTTTTCTATAGCGTCAACCAGCGCTACAGCGCGCAGCAGCACTACGGCGGCGATGCCGCGCTGCAATACGAGGGCGCGTGGGGAGACTACAACCTGGGCTACAGCTATTCCGGCGACGCCCGCAACCTCAGCTACGGGATGAGCGGCGCTGCGGTGCTGCATGAGGATGGCCTGACGCTGAGCCAGCCGCTCGGCAACACCAATATTCTGGTGAAAGCCCCGGGCGCCAGCAACGTCGCTGTGCTCAACCAAAAGGGCATCAAAACCGACAGCCGGGGCTATGCGGTGATCCCGTACGCCACGCCGTATCGCGTCAATCAGGTTGCGCTGGATGTCACCACCGTGGGCAATGACGTGGAGCTTGAGAACGCCATCGCCAATAAAATACCCACCGACGGGGCGCTGGTTCGCGCCACCCTCACCACGCGTCAGGGAGCAAAAGCGATGTTTATCGTGCGTCACGCCAGGGACGTGCTCCCCTTCGGCACGCTGGTCTCGTCAGAGGATGACAACGCCAGCGGTATCGTCGGCGATGGCGGCAGCGTGTATCTGACCGGCCTCTCCGCGAAGGGAACGTTACGTGCCGTGTGGGGGCGCAACAGCACCCAGCGCTGCACGATCCACTATGCGTTGAACCCGCAGAATTATCACGCCCGCACCGGGCTTTATTCCCAGGAGGTTCTATGTCAGTAACCCTTCGGTTCCTCCCGTTGATCCTGCTGCTGTTCATCACCGTCCCCGTGCGCGGCTATGACGTGCTGGTTTCCGTGACCGGCAGTATGATCGGCAATACCTGCATTGTCGCGGAAGATTCAAAGGAACAAGACGTGCCGCTCGGAACCGTCGGCATGAAGCAGTTTAGCGAGGCGGGTGCAGTCAGCCCTGTTAAAACGCCCTTCACGCTCACCCTGGAAGCGTGCGGTCCCACCTTTGCTGGCGTGAAAATCCGCTTCAGCGGCACGCCGGATGACGAAAATCCGCAGCTTCTGAAAGTTGCTGACGGCGGCGCGACCGGCGTGGCGGTGCAGATTCTGGATAAAGACGGCGAGCTCATCCCTTTGGACACGCAGACCACCGCCTACGGCGCGGCGGGGGATGACAGCGTAAAAATGACCTTCTATGCGCGACTGGCCGCCACGGGTGCGCCGGTCAATGCCGGAGACGTTTCGGCAGTGGCGACCTGGACGACGGAGTACCAATAATGCGTTTACTATTTTTAGCCCTGTTATTCATGACGTCTCAGGCGTTTGCCCTCTCCTGGACATCGGATATCACACTTTCCCCCACGCCCATGTCCTGGTCAGGCCCGGCAGATTCCATCGTGCCCGGAAAGACGATCGGCTCTGAATGGAGTGCAAGCGCGAGCGTATCGGAAGTGTTCTGGTGCGGCCTGGTATTTACCTGCTCCAAAGGAACGCTGGAGCCGAGCAGCAGCGTAACGGCCACGGGCATCACGGTGATTCTCGATGGCGCCAGTTACATGGTATTTGAAACGGGCGTGCCCGGCATCGGCTTCATTCTTGGGCTTAAAGATTATAACGGAACGACCTATGTCCCGATGCAGGCGGGCATTACGCAGAGCTATCCGGCCGAGGGGACAAACGGGTACGCCACCACACTGGGCTGGTCGGCAAAAGTGACGTTTATCAAGACCGGCGTTCCGCTGAAATCCGGCGTATACCAGACCCCAACCATTAACGCGGCGATCCTGACGGCCTATAACAACGAAGTGAAAACCGCACAGGTGATCATCAACCCGACCACTATCACGGTGACGGCAAGCGGCTGCACGGTGGGAACGAAAAGCACCAATGTCAAACTGGGCACCATTGACGTTCACACGCTGCCCACCGTAGGCAGCACTTCGCCGTCGGGCGAGTTTAACGTCAGCCTGACCTGCGATGAGAACGTGGCGGTTAACGCCGTGATGACCGATCAGACCACGCCGTCAAATACCTCGTCGGTCGTGACGCTGACCGGGGACTCCACGGCCTCCGGCATTGGCGTGCAGTTCTTCTATAACGGCACCGGGCCGCTGATGATGGGGCCGGACAGCTCGGCCGCCGGCACGACGGGACAGTTTTTCATCCAGACCACCAGCGCAGCACAAACGCTGTCGCTGCCGTTCCAGGCGCAGTACATCCGAACCGGAGAACTGGTCCCCGGCTCGGCTAACGCCCTGGCGAGCATTACGTTTTCGTATCAGTAGGTCAGTGCTTAACCCACACCAGCTGATCGACCCGGAAGCCCAGACCGCGCGCGGTGTTCAGGTAGTCCTGTTTTACCGCATCCGGGATGGTCGGCGTACGCGATAAAATCCACAGGTAGTCGCGGTTCGGACCGCTGACCAGCGCGTACTGGTACTTATCGTCCAGCTTGATCACGTTATAGCCGCCGTAGAACGGGCCGAAGAACGACACCTTCAGCGCGGCCGTGGTGGGTTCGCCGGTAAAGTACGCCTTACCTTCGCTCTCATTCCACTTGTTCTTCACCGGATCATAGCCGCGGTTAAGCACGCTGATCCCACCGTCGCTGCGCGTGCCGTAGGTCGCGGTAACCTGTTCCAGACCGCGCTCGAAGCGGTTTTCCAGTCGGGCGACTTCATACCATTTGCCGAGATAGCGGCTGGCATCAAAGCCGGTTATGGGCTGCACGCCTTTCGGCGGCGTGGGAGATTTACAGGCAACCAGCGTCAGCGCAATGGCGACACCGGTGACAACAGGCCATAGCCTCATGAGAGCTCCTTTCATTTACGCGGTTGGATGTTAAGTGTAGTGCACCAATGCGGCGCTTCATCCCGTCGGGAAATATTCGTAGTATATTGAGATTATTCCTCCTCTTCGGATGCAGACATGGCTTACTCCATCGGCGAATTCGCCAGACTCAGCGGCATTACCGCCACCACGCTCCGGGCGTGGCAGCGACGCTATGGATTGCTCAAGCCCGAGCGTACGGACGGCGGCCACCGCCTGTACAGCGATGAGGACGTTCAGCAGGCGCTGAAAATCCTCGACTGGGTAAAAAAAGGCGTACCCATTGGCCAGGTAAAATCCCTGCTGGAACGCCCTGCTCCGCGCCGCGCCAATAACTGGCAAACCCTGCAACAGGCCATGCTGCAAAAATTGCAGGAGGGAAAAATCGAATCCCTGCGTCAGATGGTTTACGACGCCGGGCGCGAATACCCGCGGCCAGAGCTGGTGGCTAACGTGCTGCGTCCGCTACGCGGCCAGATGTCGGCCAACGTTGCCGCCGCCATGACCCTGCGTGAGATCCTCGACGGCATCCTCATCGCCTACACCTCGTTTTGCCTTGAAGGCGATAAAAAAGCGCCGGGCGATAACATTCTCATCAGCGGCTGGTATCTGAACGACCCGTGTGAGATCTGGCTTGAAGCCTTAACGCGCACCGGCCAGGGCCACCGCATCGACATACTGCCGGTTCCCCCTGCCGCGCTGGCCCCGGAAATTTTCCCGGACCGCAAATGGCTTTTGGTCACCAGCGGCAAGCTTAACGCCGCACGGAAAAAGCAGGTTGCGCAGTGGCAGCAGCAGGTTTCCCTTGAGGTCATTATCCTCTGATTATTTTCTGCTGTGGCAATCTTCACGAAAAGTTGAATATTTTTTCGCGCAGCGAGTGCTAACGTTTTCCTGTCAACCACAACTTAACAGGAAAACACGATGAAAAAGACACTCCCTCTGATGATGCTGGCTTCAATGGCTTTCGCTCCTGCCGCGTTCAGTGCGCCGGCAGGCACCCTGAGCGTGCACGTTCTGGACCAGCAAACCGGTATGCCGCCTGCGGATGTAACCGTCACGCTGGAGAAGCAGGAGCAGAACAAGTGGACCCAGATTGCCAGCGGTAAAACCGACCACGACGGGCGCATCAAATCGCTCTATCCGCAGGACGAGGATATGGCGCCTGGCGTGTATAAAGTGACCTTCAAAACCGCAGATTACTTCCACGGTAAAAAGCTGGAATCCTTCTTCCCGGAAGTGCCGGTGCTGTTCACCGTCACCCGCACCAACGAAAAACTGCACATCCCGCTGCTGCTCAGCCAGTACGGTTACTCGACCTACAAGGGCAGCTGATTGTCCTTGATTTTAAAGCAGATTAAAAAATAATCTCGCCAATACTTGGACAAACTCGCATTGTTGTGTAACTTTTAGATATGAGATCGGGAGGTGCACACCATGACAACGAAACCTGTGCTGGGTATTAGCGGATGTTTGACCGGTTCCGCCGTTCGCTTTGACGGCGGGCATAAGCGTATGGGCTTTGTGATGGATGAGCTGGCTCAGTGGGTCACTTTCCGTCCGGTATGCCCGGAAATGGCGATTGGCCTGCCAACGCCTCGTCCGGCGCTGCGTCTGGTGATGACCACCCGCGGCGAGACAGAAATGCGTTTTAGCAAAGCGCCGCATGATGACGTCACGCAGAAGATGGCCGCATTCACAGCGGATTATCTGCCGAAAATCGGCGATCTGTCGGGCTTTATCGTCTGTGCAAAATCCCCAAGCTGCGGTATGGAGCGCGTGCGGCTGTATGATGAAAACGGCAACCGGGGCCGCAAGGAGGGTGTCGGGCTGTTCACCGCCGCCCTCCTTGACACTTTCCCCTGGCTGCCTGTCGAAGAAGATGGTCGCCTGCACGATCCGGTGCTGCGGGAAAACTTTGTAGAGCGCGTTTTCGCCCTGCATGAACTGAACATATTGCGTAAAAATGGCGTGACGCGCCGGGCCCTGCTCGACTTCCACAGCCGCTATAAGCTTCAGCTTCTGGCGCACCATCAGGCGGGCTACCGTGAAATTGGCCCGTTCGTGGCATCGCTGCATGAGTGGGACGATCTGGACGCGTTTTTCGTGGCGTATCGCGACAAGCTGATGACGATCCTGAAAAAACCCGCTTCGCGGAAGAACCACACCAACGTGCTGATGCACATTCAGGGCTATTTCCGTAACCAGCTGAACAGCCGCCAGCGCGGAGAACTACGTGATGTGATCCTGCATTACCGTGACGGCCTGCTGCCGATCCTCGCGCCGCTGACGCTGCTGAAGCATTACCTGGCTGAATACCCTGACCGGTATCTGATGACGCAAAACTACTTTGATCCCTATCCTGATGATTTGGGTCTGCGTCTGGCCGTAACCTGATGAGAAAGAAGCGAAGGCCCCATTGACCCACAGAGGCCCAAAGCTGTACCCCGTTTAGACGACACCCTCACTGTCGTCTTTTTTTTTGCGCTCAGCGCAAAATACTGTAATTCTGTACAGGTTAAGATTGCACAGCGGAGTACCCCGATGATCAAAAACCTGCATATTCAGAACTACCGCTCGATTCGCGATATGTCGCTTGAGCTGGAGCAGCTCAACATCGTGTTCGGCCCCAACGGCACGGGAAAATCCAATATTTATAAAGCGATTTACCTGATGCACAGCGCGGCGCAGGGGCAATTCTCCCAGGCGCTGGCGAACGAGGGCGGCATTTTGAAGGTGTTCTGGGCGGGCAAAACCCGAAGCGATCAGCTGCGACGCATGAACCTGGCGGTAGAAACGGAAACGTATGAATATGAGCTCCAGGTCGGGTTTGTGGAAAAGCTGCCCTACCCGTCACAGTTTCAGCTCGACCCGGTGATCAAAGAGGAGTCCATCTGGCTGAGCGGGCAGCACCGTCGTCCGTCGTCACAGCTGATGAAGCGTAAGAATCAGGCGGTGTTCCTGAACAACGTGCATCACGAAAAAGTGACCCACAGCTGTACGCTGTATGAGAACGAGTCGGTGTTCGGGCAGCTCGGCGAGCCGCACCTCTACCCCGAAGTGTCGCAGATGCGCGAGTCCCTGCGTAACTGGCGCTTTTATCATGAATTTTCCGTTTCGTCCGGCTCAGCTATACGTGCGCCGCAGGTGGGCTTCCGCTCGCCGGTGCTGGCCAGCGACGGCGCGAACCTTGCCGCCGCGTTTCAGACCATTGTCGAAATCGGCGACGAGCTGCTGCTGATGCGCATTCTCGACCAGGCCTTCCCCGGCTGCGTGTTTTACAGCGACAACACCGGCGGACGCTTTCGCATGATGATGCAGCGCGAAGGCCTGAGCCGACCGCTGGAACCGGCTGAATTTTCCGACGGCACGCTGCGTTTTCTGTGCCTGGCGGTGGCATTGCTCAGCCCGCGCCCACCAGCCTTTATCGCCCTTAACGAACCGGAAAACAGCCTGCACCCGCAGATGCTGCCCGCCCTGGCGAGCCTGATTGCCGAGGCCAGCCGCTACTCGCAGATCTGGCTCACCAGCCACTCGCCGGAGCTGGCGCAGTTGATTGAGAAGCACCGTTCGTTTTCGCTGTATCAGCTGTCGATGGTGGAGGGGGAGACGAGGATGGAGCGACTGGGGTAACTGCCAGGTGGCGCTACGCTTACCTGGCCTACAGGCGAGTACGAAACGTCTTACGCCACTCCGCCGGACTGACGCCAAAGCGCGCCTTAAACTGCTGCCGGTACGTCACCGCTGATAAAAACCCCACCTGCTCGGCGACGCTTTCGATGGGCAGGCTGCCGGACTCCAGCAGGATCTGGCTGCGCCGCAGGCGCTCGGCCGTAAGCCAGTCCGCAACGCTCATGCCCGTCGCCTTGATAAAATGGCGGGTCAGCGTGCGTCGGCTCATCGACACCACGTCCGCCAGCGAATCCAGGTTATGCGGCTCGGAAATATGCTCCTGAAGGTAGTCAATCAGACAGTTGATCCGCCCGTCGCGGGTATCTTTCGGCACAGGCTGCGCAATAAACTGCGCCTGTCCGCCCTCGCGGTGCGGCGGGACGATCATCCGGCGGGCGATCTGATTGGCGACGACGCTGCCAAAGCGCTGGCGGATGATGTACAGACAGCAGTCGAGCGCGGCGGCGGTACCTGCCGAAGTGATCATATTGCCGTCATCCACGTAGAGCGCGTTGATGTCCAGTCGAACGTTTGGAAACAGGGACTGGAACTGGCGTTCAAACTCCCAGTGCGTGGCGGCCCGTTTGCCATCAAGGATGCCCGCATAGCCCAGCACAAACGACCCCAGACACAGCCCAACGATTTCCGCCCCGCTGTCTCTGGCCTGCACCAGGCTGTCGAGCAGCGTCTGAGGCGGGCGCTCCAGCACGTGCTGCCAGTAGGGTACAACCACAATTTCAGCCGATACGATTGCGGAAAAATCCTGCGTCGCGTGCAGGGCAAAACCGTCTTTCGAGGTCAGGAAACCCGGTTTTTCAGCGCAGATCGTGACGTTAAAGCGCTTTTCCCCGGATACCGTATCGCCAAATAAAATGCAGGGAACGGAGTAGTGGAACGGGCTAAACCCATCCACCGCGACAATAGCAACGTTAACAAGCGGCATCTGTCTCTCCTTTCCCCTTTAACACTCAGAATACAACGGTTTCGCCGTCCTGAGGAATGCTCACCGCGTCCCCAATCTCGTTGGCGTCAACATACTCGCGCAGCGCGCGGCGGGTCAGCAGGCAGTGGTTGATGGCTTCCATATGGGTGGCCACAATTTTGGCCTGTGGCAGCAGGAAATGCACGTTAAGGAGATCTTCTTCTCCCATGATAATCGGCCCAAACCCGATGACGTGGGCGTAACCGGCGTTGAGCACGACAACGTCCGGCTGGTGCTTTTGCAGATCGGCCGCAACCGCGTCGCGCCAGATGGTATCTCCTGCGATATAAAGCGTCTTCTCGTCGGGATGACGGAAGACCACGCCGCAGGCTTCGCCCAGACGCTCTGCCAGCTCCGGCACGGCGTAAGCGCGGTCGGTGCCGTGCTGGCCGCCATGCGTTTTCGCTATCCGGATATCGCCGAACGTCGTTTCATCGGTCATGACCGTCAGGTTGTTGAAGCCCTGACCGCGCAGCAGCGCGGCGTCGCTATCATTTTGCACGTAGATCGGCTTGTCTTTGGCGATCAGCTCAACGGCATATTGATCCCAGTGATCGTCATGGGTATGGGTGACGATCACCGCATCGGCGTCCAGCAGCGTTTGAACGTCAATGGGAAGCTCGACCATCGGGTTACGAATATCAGCCCGCGCCGTGCCGGGAAAACCCGGGTAAGCGCCTTTCGGCGCCAGCATCGGGTCGATCAAAAAGCGTTTTCCCGCGTAGGTAATCAGCTGGGTGGCATTGCGAATTTGCGTCATGTTCATGGGCTATCCTCCGGTTGGTATGAGAAGGAGAATAGCCACAGAACGCCGTTAAGAATGTGGGCTAAAGGGCGATGATCGATGAAATCGGGTCAATCGATAAACCGCTTGCGTACCCTTTCCAGCGGTGCAATCAGCAGATTGATAAGCGGCTTACGATCGATAACGATATCGGCGTTCACCGTCATCCCGCCCATCAGCATGCGCTTTTTCTTGTCCGGGTCGGTAAACCAGGAGGGGACGCGCACCTTGGCCAGGTAGTAGTTCTGCCCTTCCTGTAGCGGGATCAGCGCCGAATGGGCATCAATATTAACCTCATAGAAATCGGACAGCGTTGCCTCCACCGAACCGTATTTGTCCACGGGCCAGGAGTCGAAGCGCAGCTTAACCTTATCGCCTTTCGCCACGCGCCCCACCCCCGTTGCCGGTACATACAGATACCCCTCCATCGTCGCCGCGGTATTTTTACGGATCACCACCACCACCTCGCTGTTTTGCGTAATGGCCCGGCCAGGCGGGAAGTTAATCGCCACCACGTAGCCATCCGCAGGGGCGAGCATGGCCATGGTGGAACTTCCCCGGCTGGACAGGTTGCGATCGATTTCGCTGATGCGGTTTTTCACGTACAGCTGCTCTTCGCTCAGCGAGTCAATTTGCGACTGGGTGCTGTCGGTCAGGCTGGTTTTGCGTGCCTCAAGCTCAAGAATAGTGCTCTCCTCCAGCGTCAGGTTGAGCTGGGCGTTGAGCACATCGTTATGGCTTTTATCGAGATCCACTTTGGAGACATAGCCCTTCCCGGAAACGGATTTCCACGCCTCGTAGGTGTCGGTGCTGTTTTTAAGTAGCGCGCGCAGCTTCTTCACCTTATCGCGGGAAACGGCTATCTGCTTGTCGGTAAGAGCCAGCTGCTGCGCCAGGTTCTTGCGGTACGACGCAATAGAATCCTCAATGGCCTGAATGCGCTGCTCGCTGCGCTTTTTCTCCGCTTCCATCTGCTGGCGGTCAAACTGCACCACCGACCCCTGCTTGCCACCATAGTCCTGCGACACGGTGAACAGCGGATCGTTTTCCTTCACGTACTGGCCGGGCCGGACGGCAAAATCAACAAGGGTTCCGGACTCTCTGGCGCGCACTTCCACATCGCCCTGCGCCGGGATCAGCACCCCGCGTGCCAGCGTGGTTTCCGAAAAGTTGAAAGCAATCGCAAAGACCAGCAGGCAGAGAAAAAAGGCGATGAACAGCGTCAGCACGGTTTTCAGCCGCGGCGCGTTGATTTGATAGCTTTTTGAAAAGTGGTGCGGGATTAGCGCCCGACGCTGTCGGCTTCGGTTTTTTAATTTCACGATATGTCATCCATGATAAATCACTGAAAGATCGTCCCATCCACTCCAGAGCGTGGGGGTTTTGCGCAGCGCGTTCAGCGTGTCGGCGGCGGCCAGACGGTAATCCTCTGGCACATACGCCTGGCTCTCCAGCCCAAACTCTACCGCGTGCAGCGAACAGACCGGCAGCAGCGTTCGGACACTGTAGCCATAGCGCGATAAAAACCGCGTGGAGACGTCCGTTAACCACGCCTTGCGATCGCCTGCCTGAATTGGGAACAGCGGCGCATCCGGCAGGCGTTCGTCCATCAGCAGCACCGTCACCAGGCGCTGAGGGGCGAAAAACGAGCCGGCGCGCCGTCCGTCGTGCGCGGCCATCAGCTTGTGCAGCGCAGGGTGACGGGTAATAAACTGAAAGCGCACGTCGTCTGGCGCGGTGGCAAGCAACGCATCCATAATCAGGCCAAAGCCCGCCCAGCGCATGCCCAGAAGCAGGGTACGAGGCGAACTGTAAAACCCCTGCTCCTGCGTCCACTGCGCCACGTACGCATGCAGATCGAAGCGAACGTTGCGCGCCCACAGCGCGGGCGGGAAAATCTGCTCCACGAAGTTAAACCCGCTCAGCTCATGGGCGTTCTGATGCAGAAAATCAGCCGGCACATCGGTCTCCGGGCAGGGCATAAACTGGCTGTAGTTTTGCGCAATCCGGTTTGCCATTAAGGTGCGTCCGGCCTGGCGCGCGCAGAGTCGGGCATAGAGACGCGGCAGAAACATCATGGCGCACTCTCCCGCAGGGTTCCGTTTTCCATGGTATAGAGACGACCATGGCAGCCCACCACGTCCGGCGAGTGGGTGACAAACACCAGCCCAATCCCCAGGCTACGCAGGTTCGCCAGCACCTTTTGCGCGGTGGTCTTATCCAGGTTCGCCGTCACTTCGTCGCAGAGCAGTAGCTTAGGCTGGCTGTACAGGGCGCGCGCCAGGACCAGACGCTGCATCTCCCCGGCCGAGAAAAAGGTGTTCCCCGGCAGCATCTCCGTTTCGTAACCGTGCGGCAAACGGGCGACGACGTGGTCCACTTCCGCCAGCCGACACGCGGCGATGACCTGCTCTTTATCCGGCGCGCTGTCAAAGCAGGCGATGTTGTCCAGTATCGAGCCGGTGAAGAGAATATCGTCCGCATGAACGATGCGGATGTGCTGGCGCAGCGAGGAGAGATCGCACTCCTCAATGGGGATCTTATTGATCCGCAGCGTGCCTGACGATGCCAGCAGCATGCCGGAGATCAGACGCAGCAGCGTGGTTTTTCCGGACCCGCTCTGGCCAACGATCACCGCCTCTTCGCCCTGCTTCAGGGTCATGTTGATATGCTGTAGCGTGGCCTCCCGGCCCGGATAAGCAAATGAGACATCCTCAAATTGCAGACAGACCGGCGAGGTGACAATCCGCTTCCCAAACTGGCTGGTTTCAGAGGGGGCATACAGCAGATCGCCCACGCGATCCAGCGGTCCCTTGAGGGCATTTTTGTCGAGCAGCTTCTGCGCCACCTGCACCATGGCATCGGAAAAATAGCGCTTGTAGCTGATGTAGGCGTACAGCATCCCGATGCTCATCTGCCCTTCCAGGATCAGCCACGCGCCAAAGCAGACCACCAGCAGCTGCTCGGCATTGATCACCAGCAGCGAAGCCACGTCAAAACGGGCCAGCAGCCGCTCTTTACGCATCAGCCCGGCGATGTGTTCGCGCTGGGATTTGTCCATCACCGCGTCCCGGGCCTGCTCCATATTGTTCGCCTTGAGCGTAATGATCCCTTTCTGCGTCTCTACCAGCAGAGATTCATACTGGGCGGTACGCTCGATGGAGTCATCCACGGCGCGTTGATAGGGGCCGATCAGCGAAAAGCGGATCAGGAAGAACACGCCCATCAGCAGCATCGTCAGCACCGCAATTTTGACGTTATACAGCAGCATAAACAGCAGGCTGGTCACGGCGATCAGGCTGGAAAAAAGAATTTGTACGTAGCCATTGCTGATGAACTCCGCGCAGGCGTGGAGCGATTTTTCAATAGCCAGCACGATGCCCGGCGGACGCGAGCGGAACCAGCTGGTCTGGGTGCGCAGCATGTAGTGCCGCACGGACTGGCTTAGATCGTCATAGGCAATGTTGCGCATCAGGATCTCAAGCAGCTGCTTGAGGAATTTACCGATGACTTCAAAGATAAAGACGATAGCGAAGATCGCGGTGAGCAGGATCACCAGATCGCTATCACTGCGAGAAATGGCCTCATCCATTATCAGCTGCACGTAGGTGGGGCTCGCCAGCATGGTGATAAGGGTAAAAATACAGAGCACAAACAGCAGCAGCTGGCGCTGGAACAGGCTCGGAGATTTATTGGCTAACCGGCCAAGCGTGAGCTTTTCATCCGGGGATTTCTTTTCGAAGCTCGGCGTGGGCTTAAGCTCAAGCACATAGCCGGAAAAGAGTTTTTCCGCCTCTTTCAGGCGGTAACGACGCACGCCGCTGGCGGGATCGTGGACGGTCACGCTGCGGCTGTCGATCTTCACGATGACCACGAAATGGTTACCGCGCCAGAAGGCGATGAGCGGCAGCTCAGACGTTTCTATTTCAGTGATTTCGCCTTTAAGCACCCGGCCAGACATATTTTTATCGCTGGCAAGGGTCAACAATTCCGCCATTGAGGTTCCCGAATCGGCGGAAACGGAAATCTCCCGGCGCAGCTGGCTGACGGAGACATGGTGCTCGTAGTGCCCCAACACCATTGCCAGGCAGGCCAGGCCACATTCGGTAAATTCATGCTGGCGAATAACAGGGGTCTTTCCCTGTTTTTTATACTGAAAGAGCGAAAACATAGTGATCCGTGGCTGAAATAAAAAAATGGCCCGGCAATGCGGGCCATGAGTGCAAAGGTCAACAACTTACGCGCTGAAGAAGCCGCCGATCAGACCGCCAACCAGGCCAAACGCACCGCCGATGGCACCGCCAATAACGCCTAACATCTGGCTGCCCGCGTTATAGCCCGCGCTTGCACCCTGGATAGCAGAGGCAATAGGATCCCAACCACCAACGATGGCCTGTGCTTTTTTGATGTCGATAACTTGCATGGTTTATTCCTTTAAAAAAAATAAATTAGTTAAAGCTGCCGAACAGCGCGCCCACGAAGCCCATAGCACCACCCAGCACACCACCAACGATGCCACCGATGGAACCTAATCCAACGCTTGCACCCGTGTTCCAGCCCAGCTGTGCGCCTTTAATCAGGCCATCGATTGGGTTCAATGCACCACCGATAATTTCTTTCGCTTCTACGAATGAAATCGCTTTCATTTTTAGTCTCCTGTAGTAGTAAATCTTCAGCTTGTGCCGAAGGTTAATTTCCTTTTATGAAGGAAAGCGTTTGTTACGAACAGCTAGAAAGTGGAATGATCTTATTCCCATAAATAATCATTCGTCTTGCAGGCTGTGCGTAATCATCTATTTCCAGCCGTTGTCCCGGCGGAAGATATTTTGAGTCATTATATTGGGTACTGCACCCCTGTGAGGATACGTATTTAAAATACGTATTCCCGGTATTACTCACCACCCCGTTATTAAACGTATAACTAAATTGCCGGTTCCAGGGGCGGACTATTAATATAGCTTCAAGCGAAACCACCACATCCGACTGAATGCGTTGGCCTTTGCTCACTACGGCCCTTGCCTGAAGCGGCGTCTCGGTGAATTTGACGCGATAGTAGCGTTCTTTATTATCGTGCGGGCCGGTATAAAAAAACTTAAACCCTGCCCGCTCACCGCTCTCCAGCGTTAATTGTTTAGGCGAATACATGACTTCGCCATCTTTTATTTCAGTCTCTTTTCCACGCTCTTTTGGTACATCGACCTGAATAAGTGAAACTGTATAATTCTGACGTTCGCTTGTATCATTTTTTATGGGCTGAAAAACGACTTCTTTTTCTGGCAAAAAATCTATATTCAGACTTTCGATAATTAAAGCATTTGCTCCTGTAGAAATGAAGCAATTTATTGCAAAAATAGCCAGGAATTTTCCAGTCATAACATGTTTAATTCCAGGAAGCGCTGACATCAATTCGACCCTGAGCAGTAACTTCACCAAACCAGCTATTACCATCATAGGTGGTTTTCGAGACCGGGTTATTCATCACAAACTGCAATACCAGCGGCGTTTTCCAAAGCCACATGTCCGTCACTCCAGAGCTTATCTTCTCCCACTCTTCCGCATGGGTGGCAGGCGCCGGGATGGAGAGCACCTCGCCTTTACAGTTATGGGCCTTCAGCGTCTGACTCTTACCCAGCAATACGTTGCCGGGAATGGGCACGGTGAAGCCGTTTCCGCTAAAGGCACAATAGTCTGTGCCGTTCAGACTCTGGGTAGGCCCGGTAACTTTCACCGTCACTGCCACTGCGGCATCCTTTTGCGCGCCGCTGTAGGTAATGGTGTAGGGAATTTCAATTGGCGCTTCGCCAATTACCCCTTTTCCGGAGCCGCCAAGGCCGTTCGGATCCACGGTGTAGTCTGGGTTATCCGGCACGATAGCAAGGCCCGGCTGGATAGGATTAATCACCAGGCCGCTGCCAGGCTGGAAACAGAAGTCCGCCGCCAGCGTACTGTTAGCAGGCGACAGGCACATACTGACGATATTGCCGATGTTACTACCATCCCCCGCCTGCGCTACGCTCAGAATTAACCCTTTAGGAATGAAGATCTTAAGATATGCTTTACCGCCATTTTTTTGCGGCGCGCTGATAAAGGTATTCGCCAGCACGCGGGTGTCGCTCAAAATACCGCCGGAGATACTGTACCAGGTTTTCTCATCGAAGGTAATTTCCGCGGCAAGGCCCGTTCCGCCATTCATGTGCGACTGAAGCACGCTGTTAATGCGCGATGCGGTAAGCGCCAGACCAGGACTGTAACCGGTAACGTCTTCTCCGATGAAGGTATACTCCAGCAGGTTGCACAGTACGCCCGATACCGTATTACGCGTATATTTGGTACAGGTATCCCCGGTTGAACCATCCACAATCGTGACCTCGCCGGTGATCGGATCAATCCCCAGATCCAGCGCTCTGGAGTTGGTCATGGTCAGCGTGCCCACTTTATGCAGCGTATTGGTCTTGCTGGACGTGGAATTTTGCGGCTTAGAGGTAATGGTCACCTCGTTACCGGGAGCCGCATTGAGCAAATAATCAAAGAACGGATCGCCCAGAACCCAGCGGCCATAGGCGGTAGCGGGTTCCATGATCGGTGGCTTCACCACCATCGAGGTATCGGTATAGCTGGTCGTCGGGGTGTAGCCCACCGTACCGCAGCTAGATGAACACGAGGTACCCTTGAAGAATGGCGAGGCGCTGGAGCCCGTTACGCTAAAATTGATGGTTAGCGCGCTGCCCGGAGGTCCGCTAAAGCCGTTGTCCGGAATATAGGTGGCAATCCCGTTATTCACCTTGTTACTCAGGCTTGGCCATTCCCGCGACCCATGTAAAAACGAGGCCGAGCTGGCGTTGAGGCTAAACAACGCCGCACTGTTACCCGTCCCGTTACTGTCCGGGTTATTGATGGCGAAATAAGGCAACTGATCCGCCTGCGCTGCGGCGCTTATCAATAACAGATTAAGAGCGAATATCTTTTTCATCGTCACGTTCCTGCGTTCCTTTTGCTTCCTGCCAGACGTAATCGCCTTTTCCGCAGGAGATGTCCCCGAGCCACAGCGCACCGCGGTTAGACTCAATGTCCAGACGCACTTCGCAGACGCTGTCGTCCGGCGTGGCGATGCTCAGGACAGGGTTGTTCTTATCAACGTCGATCACGAAGCGTCCGTCGTTTTCCGTCCGGGTCAGCCCGACATGGTTTTTGATCTGCGTGGCGCCAATCGGATTGCCGTTTGCATCCACAAGACGGCCAAACAGGGTGACGATTTTCTTCACCTGCGGCTTCATCACCACGGTGTTGCCCGGATAAACGGTGATATGGCGACGCGCGTTCGCGCCAATCTCATAGCTTTCCGTACCGGTTTCACTGTTCATCACCTCCAGGTCATAAGCCTGGTATGCCGGCAGCGACAGCCAGGTTTTATCCCCTTTGATGCGTTCCGCCCGGCCGTTAAGCTTCAGGGTCAGTGCTTCATCAGGTTTGAGACCGGTGCTGACAATCACCCCTGCGCTTTCGGTACCTTTCCCGGCGGCGATGGCCTCTTTGGACCAGCCCACGCTCCCGTCGCTGGTCAGCGTGGAGTTCCAGCCTTTGCTCATGCCGCTCTGAACGCTAAGGATGTTGCTGTTCCACGGCGTATCGAAGTTCACGCTGCCGCCGCCGCTTACGCTGCGATCCTGGCGGCTGTTAAAGGCTTTCGACACGTTGGCGGTGGCCGATTTCAGGTAATCGCCCTCAAACTGGCGGCTGGCGCTGACGTTCAATGCCGTGCCGGTATCGCGGTTGTGGGAAACGCCAACCGACACGGTATTGCCGAGCGGTATGGCGAAATCGAGCATCACGTAACGATCTTTCTCTTCGTAATACCCGTCGTATTTGTTGCGCGACATCCCCACGCGCAGGCGCGCCGTGCCGTAGCGGCCAGCGTACAATCCCTGCGAGTAGTCCAGCTGATAGCGTTTATAGCGGTAAAGATCATCCTCCTGGCGCATCAGGCTCAGGTTGCCCGCCGAGGGCAGGCCGAACGACGGCAGGCTAAACGAGGCGCCCCAGGTGTTGCCCTTGCTCTCATAGATGTCCAGGAACTTGCCGCTGGAGAGCTGTTCATGGGAGTACCAGACCGAACCAATCTGCCACGGCAGGCTAAGATTCATGCCATAGTTGGCGCGGTACGTTCCGTCGGAGGCCGCCATGGTCTGGGTATTCACCGAGAAATAGCCCGTCAGGTTCAGGGAGGCCCACAGCTCGCTGACGATGTGTTCCCGCATCATGTAGGTGGAAGCATTCCAGTCGACCATCCCGCTGCGCTTGCTGAACGAGGCCCCCACCAGCGACATGGTGTCTTTATGTTTGGTGTCGTAATCGTAGTAGTACGTGTCGTCCTGCTCGTTTTTGCGCTTCGCGTATTTTTTATAATTGACGACGGACTTATCGCGGCTATACATCCCGCCCCACATCTGCCAGCGCAGCGTTTCCGACACGTTGCTGGAGAACGGCTTATTGACGGTGTACATGCTGCGCGACACGGTGCGGCTTCCGCTTACCACTTCGACTTCGATGCTGTAGATCCCGTAAGGCAGGCCGCTGGTGTCAATTTCATGGTTACCGACGTCAAAGCGCTGAATGCCGATAAGCTGCCCGTCACGACGAATACGGGCCTCGCCCGCCGTCGGGAAATAGACCACCACCGGCGTCAGGGAGAGCGTGTTATCGCGCTTGCGCGAGTTGGCCTGGTTGCCCATGGAAACGCCGTAGACTTCACCGCCGGAAATGCCGCTGACGCTCGCCAGAGACTGCATTGCCCAGCCGTTCAGCATGCCTGCGGCGTAGCGCATACCCTGATAGTCGCGCTCCCACATGACCGCGTTCATCTGGGTGTCGCTGCTGCTCTCGTTAACGTAGCCAGAGCCGTCGATCAGCACATGATCAACGCCCATTGAGATCCAGTTTCTCGCGTTCAGATAACCCGACGACCAGCTGTCGCCGTAGCCGCTCTCGGTGTGATACGCCCCGAGGTTGTAGGAAAAGGTGCCGCTCAGGTCGTCAGACTCCGGCGCATCAATGTCCACCTCACGCGGGCGAATATTCACCCCGTAATCGCTCTGCGACAGATTCAGCAACAGGCGCATTTTTTTCTGGTCCAGCTCGAACGCGGACCCCGCACTGACCGGAATGCGCATCTTATCGTCGAACTGCTTGTCGTTAATGCTCTTCAATAACGTTCGCATCTCTTTTGACAGACGAATGCCGTTATCAGACTCCTGGACCTGAACATCCCTCAGCCCCAGCTTCATATCCTTCGCAAAGAGCGTCACGTCACCCAGACGAACATATTCGCTCGCCGTGCCTTCGTGGTTCCCTTGTTGTGCTGAATGTGGCCGCGTATTGACCAGATAGACGGGAATTTTGATCCCCTGCTCCAGCAGTGCATAAAGCGAGTCGGGAAAACGGTAATTAGCGATAACCACGGAGCTTGAGGCTGCATGCGCAAGCGCGGGCAGCGTGCCGGATGCGCAAGCCATCATCACCGGCAACACTAATTTATTTTTCACCATGCATCCTTACTTAACAGGTATGAACTGTTTCAGGTCCCATATTCCAAGATGAAAATGGTTATCCGTAACGTTGATATCCTCGATAGCGCGCGAGGTATCCGGCATCAGGTAGAAGTTTTTGGTACACGGCGTAGTCGGTGATTCCGGATTCGGCTTCAGGCAGGTCCCGGTCGCATTGACGCGAAACGAGGTGTTCCCTTTATTGGTTATTTTTCCCGCCACATAGACGAAGTCGATCTTCTTATCACGAGGCTGAACCACCAGAATGGTGCTCACCACCGCGCGCGTCATCCCGGTGCCGTTTTTTGGCGAACCGCTGTCCACCTCTTCGCTCACCCCTTCGTCCGTGAAGGTAATGCGGTAGTAACGCTCTTTGTTATCGGCATTACCGTGATAGTAAAATTTGACAATGTTGCTGGTGCCGGCGGGCATCACCATGCGCGTGGGCGTCAGCAACAGCTCGTCCACTTTCTCCGGATTAATGACGATCCCTTCATCCATCGGGCTGCTGATCCGCTGTGCGCGAACAGAAACAATACGCACGCTGTCTGCTTCGTTTTTTATTTCCTTGGCGGTGGAATCAGCGTCCGCTGGAATAATGGTGGTGACTTTTCCCACATTAATGGCCAGCGCGGAGGAAGAAATAAATAATAAAAATAAGAAGGCGGATTTGAGGTTAAACATGCTATTTCCCTAAACAGGGGCTTGCGCCCCTGGATCGATCAGGCCTTAGCCCCAGGTTGCGCGGAACGCAACGGCAACGGTACCTTCCCACAGGCTGTTGGTCAGGTCTTTGAACTCTTTCGTCGCGCCTGCGTTGTCCTGAGCGGAGTCAACGTAGAAGACGAATTTGTCCTGGCCGGTAATTTCGGTATCAGCCACCGCGCCAGCGCTGGTGGTCAGGTTCCACAGGCCAGAAGAAACGCCGGTGTTAGAAGAAGAATCAACCAGCGTGGTCCATGCGGTAGATTTTGCACCTACGGTGCCACCGATAGAGCCCAGATCGTTACCGCCCCAGCGCGCGCCTACCTTCAGTTTGGTCGCTTCACCACCCACGCTGAACAGCGTGTTGTTGGAATCGTCGAGGATGGCTTCAAGCTTGAAGCTGGTCGCCGTCGAGTGATCGCCACGGATAGCCACATCAAACAGACCGGTATCGGTGTTGAAAGATTTCGTGTTGGCGCTGTAAACGAAGTTCAGAGCACGCGTTGGCGTTACAACCAGGTCAGATTCGCTGTCTTTGGTCGCAGTTGCCTGCCAGGTAGCAGACGCCGTAGTTTCTGCGGCATTAACTGCGCTCAGCGCAGAAACAGACAGCAGGGAGCCCAGAACGATAGCGTTCAGTTTGTTCATTTATTTAGTCCTTCAAAAAAGAATCCACGTGTATAAAAAGGGGAGCCCCTTTTTCGAGGCGGAGTATAGACAGCCGCAAAATAACGAGGCAATACAGAAAAATTCACTCGGCGGTGCGCAACAATAAAAACATAAATAAATCCCCCGTATCTTATTGTTACGTATTGAGTAAATTACTCAACTTCTCGAGCGATAGATAAATATCGATTTTTCAGTAAAGAGAAATATCAGGACGTTGGAACAGCCACACACATCATTACAGGTAAAACCAGCCCCTTAATTAACCAGGCGTGCGGTTTAACGCTGGTAATATAGAAGAAGTTGATATTATCAAGTAACATTTCGTTTACAACACCATCCGGCGCTACATCATCTTCAGATTTATTCAGCTTTTTATCCTTAATATAAAAGATATTGCTTCCGTCGACTTTTTCTACGCTGAGCGTGTAATTCCTGTCAATCAGGTAGCTTTTGCCCTCTTTCTTTAGCACGCCTTTGTGAATAACCGTCACAACATCTTTGTTGTTGAACAGGAATAGCGTGGTTAACGACATATCGGTTAAATCACCCGTGGAATAGGTTTTCCAGGAAATGGTATCTGACTGGCAGCCAAACCCCTCATCCTGCGTTCTGGTAAAATAGACCCACACTAAGGCGATGACAGAAAGTACCAGTACGATACCGAACATGACACTCATTTTAGTCCTTGACATATTTTAACTCCCGGTCAGGCTTCTGTAAGAAATGCAGTTCTTATAATCGTCGATACTGTCCTGCTGATAACAGATAGCCAAAAAATAATTTTCTATCTGTGACTTTTTAAACCTGGAATAGTAAGCGTCGGCAACCTGGTGTTGACAGTCGATATGTTGTTTTGCAAGGACCTCTTTTACGTGATTAAAGTAGTGTTGCCGCGGTTGAAACATATTCTTATCGATAAGGTATACCGTACACCTGTCCACTTTACCGAGCAGATGCATATCAGAATCTTTCAGGCTCTCGGCATAAGACACTCTCTGGTGCAACAGTAAAATAACGGTGCCAATAACGATAACCAGTAACAACGTGCACAGTGAAAGAAAGAGCGTATGCATCGATATTATTCGTTTAGGCGGATCGGCGTCTTTCTTATGCAGTAATGTATCAGCCTCTTCAGAAGCAGATTGTTCGCTAAGCGCTGACACAACCGGCGGCCTGACCGTGTGATGCTCAATATGCGCGGCAAGGCTGAAGCCCTTGCCGCGTATGGTTTTTATCAGCAACGGGTCGCACCCTAATGTTCGAAACGCTTTTCTGATTTCACTGACGGCAACGTTCAGACTCACCGAGGAGCCGGAGAAGCCATGGTCCTCCCAGACCTTCTTTATCAGGTCATCTCTGTCGAGTGTTTTACCATTGTTGATGATAAGTTCATAAAGCAGACGTCCCGCCTGGTTAGATAACTTAATGGATGACTCTTCCTCTCCATTAATCATGATCATACCGGCATCCACTTCATAAAGCATTGTAAGATCAATGAGATACTTCATATAATTATTACGCCATTGTTAAAATTTTGTGCATTTGCCAGGCAATAATAAGTCTAAAGTTTATGTGGTCAAGTCGCGTGATATTAATTAAGAGAGGAATTCATAAAGCTTCATTAATTAACGATTATTAATTCATTAATAAAAATCTTCGAACTTACGCATTTAGGTTAAAACATTAAAAAAAACGTCCAGACAAGATTATAATCTTAAACTTTCGAATTTGTTGGAATAATGTTTTGTTGTGTACATTTTTAGTGCAACATAATATCGTCAAAGCACTTTCCCGCGTCGCCATGCGTCTAGCCGGTACATCAGGGACATGTGTAGCCGATTAACATTCATTCTAAATTACACAAATCTTTATGGAGTTTATCATGTTCAAATCGATCATGACCGTTTCACTTCTGGCTGCCGCTGTGGCTTCTACCAGCGCTATGGCCGCAGACAATTCGGCGGGTGGTATCATTAACTTTACCGGCGCAATTACCGATACAACCTGTACCATTAACGGTGGTAAAAGCGCGGACTTTACCGTTGCGCTTTCCCCTATTACGGTAAAAGATGCAGGCACCACGGTTGGCCTGATCACCAAGAATAAAAAATCTATTTCGCTGACCTTCTCAGGCTGTACGCCGGCAGCAGGAACGACCGGTACTCCGCTGAAAATTTATTTCTCCAGCGCGGATAATATCTCCACTGACGGTAAATACCTGCTGAATAACAGCGTGAACGAAAACGATGCCAGCGTGGCGCGTAATGTTGGCTTTGCGCTGGTAGAGACAGGCTCGTCTACGCCTATTACGCTGAACCAGGCTTACACAACCAAGATTATGGGCACATCGACCAAGCCAGATTCCGAAACGCTGACGCTGGATGTTTATTACTATAAAACAAACGCCGCTGCCGCAACGGTGGGCGAGTTAAGCTCCAACGTAACGTATACCATTTCCTACCTGTAATAATGATTATGCAGGCTCTGCTTTCGCAGAGCCTGCATTTAAGGTTGCAATCATGCGCAAGGCAATTTTGCTGGCAGGCTTACTGCTAAGCACGGGTCACTCATGGGCCAATATTGTCATTAATGGCACCCGTGTCCTTTATCCTGAAAATAACAAAGAGGTGATCGTCCAGTTAATGAATACGGGCGATGCGCCCGCTCTGGTGCAATCCTGGATAGATGACGGTGATATTAATTCCACGCCGGAAACCGCAAATGTGCCGTTTCTGCTGTCGCCACCGGTGATAAAGGTCGATGAACATAATGGCCAACAGCTTCGTATTAAAAAGCTGCCGTCCAGTTTACCTGCGGATCGCGAATCCGTCTTTTTCCTGAATGTCCTCGACATTCCGCCCAAGCCTGAAAATTTGCAAAACCAGAATACCGTTCAGCTAGCGATTAAATCCCGTATCAAGCTTTTTTATCGGCCCGCTGCACTTAAAGGCACGCTGGATGACGCGGTGGCGAAACTGACGCTCGCCGCCGACGGCGATCGCCTTCGCATCACCAATAACAGCCCGTTCCATATTACTGTGGCCAATATTTCGCTGGGTAAAACGAAATTACTCCAGGAATCCCCGATGGTTTCCCCGTTTGGGCAGCTGACGGTTACCACAAAAAATACGGTTAAGCGCGGACAGACCCTCGAGCTGATGTATGTGGACGATCTTGGCGCGTATAAAACCCGGACTTTCACCAGTCAGTGATCGGAAAGACTCACCATGAAAATGAAACAAAACAGACTCTGTCTGCTGGCAGTCTGCACGCTTCTGCTTTCGCATAAATCAGGGGCCGTCTCGTTTGATCCCTCCCTGCTTGCTGGCGCATCCGGTGAGTCCGATCTGTCTCGCTTTTCCGAAAACAACGTCATGCCTGCCGGCAATCAGGAGATGGATATCTACGTAAACGGCAGCTGGAGGGGGCGTTATACCGTCATCTACGGCGAGCAGCGTGACGACATCCGTCTTGCCTGGAAAGATGCCCAGTCGCTTGGCATTAACACCGCGTCCGTTCCTGCGCCTGCCATTGCGCATGGGCAGGTCCAGCTGCGCGATCTGGTTCAGGGCGGTGAAGTCAAAACCGATACCAGTACCCTGAGCCTGGCGCTCACCGTTCCGCAGGCGGCGGTGCTGCGTACTGAAGAAGGTTACATTGCCCCCCAGTTCTGGAGCGAAGGGATCCCGGCGCTGATGCTCTCGTGGAACACGACCTGGTATAACACCCGTACTAAGGGAACGGCGAAAGACACGAACGATGATTTTTATGCCGGGCTGGATTCCGGCCTTAACCTGTTCGGCTGGCAGTTTCGCGACAGCAGCGCCTGGCGGAAATCGGCCAGCGGGGAGAGCCAGTGGCAGAATAATACCCGTTACCTGCGCCGCCCCCTGGCCTCGCTGACCTCCAACCTGACGCTGGGTGACTTTTATATGCCGGGCGATCTGTTTGATTCGATGCGCGTGCGCGGCGTGTCGCTGGCGTCGGACATGAAAATGCGCCCAAATTCGCAGCAGGGTTTTTCACCGGTGGTTCACGGCGTGGCGCGGACGAACGCCCTGGTGAAAGTTATCCAGAACGGTAACGTGATCTACCAGGAGAACGTGCCGCCAGGCCAGTTTACGCTCGACAGCATTCAGCCTACCGGCTCTGCGGGCGATCTGCTGGTCGTTGTGCGTGAGGCAGACGGATCGCAGCAGTCCTTCACGGTGCCGTTTTCCGCCGTGCCCGGCATGTTAAAAGAGGGAGTAAGTCAGTACAGCGTGGTGGCGGGTAAAGTGCACCAGAACACGCTCGACGCCGAACCCGCATTTATGCAGGCCACGCTACGCTACGGGTTCAACAACCTTATCACCGGGTATACCGGGACGATTATTAGCGATGACTACCAGGCCGGGCTTGTCGGTACCGGGTGGAACCTTCCCTTTGGCGCGGTCTCATTTGATGTCACCCACGCAAAAACCACCCTACAGGATCGCACCAGCAGCGGTCAGAGCTACCGCGTGTCGTACAGCAAATTTATCGATACCACCGCCACCAACTTCACGCTGGCGGCCTATCGCTATTCCACTAAAGGCTATTACAGCTTTAGCGACGCACTCTATTCACGTGAAGGGTATCAGCGCCTCAGAGCGCAATACGACGAATACGAAGATCGGTTTGGCGTGGCGCCCGACATGTCCCTCAGCACCTGGGATGCCCTGCGCGCCGCACAGCCCAAAAACACCTTCACGCTTAACCTTAATCAGCGCCTGCTCGATAACTGGGGCACGGTATTTATCTCCGGCACACAGCGCGATTACTGGAATTCGCAGCAAACCACGCGCGAGTATCAGATGGGCTATTCCAACGCCATTGGCCGCGCCAGCTATACCCTGTCGGCCAGCCGGGTGCGTAATAAAGACAGCGAAGAAGAGACGCGCCTTTATCTCTCCCTCAGCCTGCCGTTCTCGCTGTTTGATAATAATGCCTGGATCACCTCCAGCCTGACGGCCAGCGATTCACATTATGATCAGAGCAACATCAGCATGAGCGGGAATGCGCTGGCGTCGAACCGCCTGAGCTACACCCTCTCCGGCAGTAATGCGCGTGGGGGTAAAAATGCGGCAAGCGTTAACGCGGCGTACCGTTCGAACTTTGCGACACTCGGCGGCTCTTACAGCGAATCCTCTGACTACCGCCAGACCGGGCTCAGCGGACGGGGAAGCCTGGTGGCCTACCCGTGGCACGTTCTCGCCTCAAACGAAACCGGCAGCACCATGACTATCGTCGATGCGCCTGAGGCGGAGGGGCTGATGGTGAACGGCGATGAAAGCATTGTGACTAACCGCGATGGCGTGGCGCTGGTGCCTTACGCTACCCCGTACCGCAAAAACGCCATTACGTTATCGCAAACGGAAAACAGCGCGGGGGCGGAAGTGATCGGCAACATGGCTAACGTGGCCCCTTACGACGGGGCGGTGAGCTATATCCGCTTTGAAACCGACAAACGCCAGTCGTGGGTGCTGCATGCGACGCGTGCCGACGGCAAACCGCTGCCCTTCGGGACCGAAGTACTTGATGAAAACGGTGAGTCTGTCGGGTATGTCGGCCAGGCCAGCGTACTGTATATCCGCGCTGAACAGCCGCCACGCGCGCTCAACGTGCATCTCCGCGGCGGGAAGTGCGAAATCGCTGCCCCGGCCTGGGGGCTGAACAGCCCCTCATCGGTTTGCCATTAATTACGGATTATCATTATGTTACGATCATTCATGTTCCTGCTCCTCACCAGCATTAGCGGGATGAGCTATGCCACCTGCTCCGGCAGCAGCATCGTTTATGGCACGCCCATTACCGTGGATTTATCGGATAAGCTGAGCCCCGCCACGCCGACCTGGACAGGCAGCTTCTCCACCCAGTACAGCGGCTCGTTCAACTGCACGACGGGCAACAGCGAGTTTTCATACACGCCGATCCTGTCGACCGACAGTAAATACGCCACCATCCTCGGGTTTAGCAACAATAAGTATATGGTGCGGGCGGAGATCACCAATCCCCCGGCCAACAAAACGCTGCCCGCCAGCGGAAACCATACGGCGGCTGAACTGAACACGCCGTTTACGGTTCGCTTCACCCTCGTTAGCCAGAGCGGCACCACGCTGACGGGTGATACGGCGAACATGAGCGACGTTCTGTTCGTCAGCGACATGAGCGGATTGTCGTTTTTGGAAATCATCCTCTGGCCAATCAATCAGGTCATCAAAATCGCCCAGTGGTTATTCAGCGGGTTCAAGTGGCCTTACGACAACCGCGATATGTTTGGTCAGCCGATGATCATCAAATACGCGCCGAAGCTGACTACCTGCTCCTTTGACAACGCGGGGCTGACCGTGGCGCTTCCGACGCTCGGCATTCCCCAGCTCAGCGCGTCCTCACAGCCGGGGCTGACGCCTTTTTCACTGAACATGAGTTGTCAGAACGTCGGGGTTAACGGAAATTCCGATCGAACAATCGAGATGTTTCTTTCCAGCACGCAGCTGCTGTCAACCGACAGCTCGGTGCTGATCGACGGCAGCAGCAGCGCGGCGCAGGGCGTGGGGCTACGGCTGGTAAAGCGCGATGCCCCGCAGACGCCGGTAACCTTTTCGACCTCAACCACCAGCCGCGGCAACGCCACGATGATTTTCAGTGTGGCGGCTGGCGCGGCGCTGAACGACCATTTCACCGTTCCTATGGCCGCGTACTATTACGTGTGGGCACCCGCCCGGTTAAGCCAGGGCAAGATCAATACCTCGGCTACGCTGAATATTATCTATCCCTGATGTGAACTATTCCTCCATCTTTCCAACCATTTGCACATACTTAATCAGTTCGCTATGGTTGGAAAGATTCAGCTTTTTCATCGCATTGTGTTTCTGTGTGGCAATGGTGCTTACCGAGCGGTTTCGATGACGGGCAATCTCGGTCGTTGAAAATCCTTCCACGATAAGATGAAGCACCTCCCACTCTCTGGCCGACAGGATAGATCGCGATCGGGAACCTGACCGCACTACCCGCCTGAGCCACGAAGAGAGCGACGGTTTTTGTTCATCCGTCATGAGCAAAGCGGGTAATTCTTTTTTCAGTTCAGTTAATTCATCCTGCTGGCTGATGGTTAATTCAAATTTCATCTCCAGAACTTTTTTTAACAGCCCGTACGGCAGTTCGGGTACCAAAAGCACGCGGCTGACGTGATGTGATTTACATAAAGATGTGAAACGGCTGCTGATCTCTGCACTCCACTCTTTATGATTAAGCAGATAATTAAATTCAGTGAAGAAAACATCCACATCATTATCCGCCACCGCCGCCAGCACCTGTTCTGTGGAATCGACCTGAGTAATCTTCAGTACGTAATCGGGTAAAAGGTCCTGGAGCGCCCGGCATATTATCTCTTTAAATATATTTATTTTGTAAAACACCATTACCCTTACGACACGCTCAGTATTATCCATATCTTTTCTAAATTCTCGTGACCGGAGGAAAATGATAATAGTTTATGTATTCACCACTCACAACCTCTTCGCGCCAGGATTTTATCCTCCTCAGACTTAAAATTCTGAACAAGCACATTAAATTTATAGAAAAAATTCTATTTTATTCTGTAAACGCTTTTCTCTCGCAGAGAAAGGTCTGTAGATAATCCTGAAACGATCGTAACCTTTCTGACATAAACACCAGTAAGCCACTGAAAAAACGGTGCATAAACCCCATTAAACAACCGCCAAATGCTTATTATCCACGCTTTTGCAGAATAAAAATCTGGCATGAATATTATTAGAAGATTAAAAAGATTGCATTTATCATTAAAACCATTTTTCAATTTTATCTTCCGCTAATAATTAGCAGCAGCTTTACTCGACAGATTGTATTGGCTTACATTGATGTCATCGCATCGCGTTATTTGAAAAAAGTATTCGCTATTCTTTGTGAAATAAGAGAGTGCGAGTCCACCAGTATCTCTTATATGGACTGTTTACTCAGCGAAAGGAGAATGCCAATGCAAAATAAAAAAACAATTCACGTTGCCGTTGTTGACAGCTGCGAATTCACGATGATTGGCCTGCAATCGCTTGGAAAGCGTGAGCCTGACGAAAAACAGGACGTTATTTTCCATGGATTTACCCATATCGAAGAACTCGCTAAGAGTGAACAACTCTTTGATATCATCATTTATGATCCATTGAATACGCGTCATTTCCGGGTGACAACAAATGACGACATCCTTTGTATTAAACAGAAGCAAGTGACGGCGAAGATCTATATCTATTCGTTATCAGCAGGCTATTTGAAATTCAAACATGTTGATGGGGTAATCAGTAAAAGAGTCTCACTGGGGGATATCAAAGCGCTGTGGCAAATATTGATGAGCCAGACGCCGCAAGGTTCTGGCCGTTACAACGTGGGCATGACCACCCGCTTACGCACCCCGGCAAGGCTGTCCAGCGAGGAGGCCAGCGTACTGCGCGGCTATTCCTGTAACCTCAAAACCAAGCAAATCGCCCGCCAGCTGGGGTGTAACGTCAGGCTGGTGTATTTCTATAAAAACAACGCCATGAACAAGCTGAAAGCCGTGCGTGGCCCCTCGTTTTACCAGAGCATTCGCTGGATCCTGAATTAAGAATTTGACCGTGTGTCGTTTGCCTTTTGTTCCCGTGTCCGCGGGAACCTTTTTTCATTTTCTTAAGGCTGTAGCATGTATACCGTTCTTCCCTCTCCCCTGCTGCAACGTATCTCAGGGCTGCGATTTCAGCCGCTTGTCGATCTTCATTCGGGCCAGGTTTTCGCGCATGAAGTTCTCGTGGAGATCCATAACGTCAATCTGGAGATATTGTTTGCTTCTCTGCCTTCGCGCAGCGCGCTGCAAATCTTCTTCTGGCAGGCCAACACCCTTTTACAGATACCTGCCCGGGACGCTTACTGGCTAAACCTTCCCGCAGAACACCTTCTTAATGAACACGCTATCCGGCTGTTGCTGGCGTTGCGCCATCAGCACCGTCTAACGATTGAAATTCAGGATCCCCTCACCATTACGCGGCTGAGTGATGCTGAGCAAGGCCGACTTCATACCACGCTTGTTCGGCTTAAAGAGGCGGGATGGCAAATCTGGCTGGACGATTTAACCCGGGAGCTGGCTGAGGCGTATGCGCGGCTGGCGCTGCCGCTGGACGGGGTAAAAATCGATCGCTCAGCGCTGCGGGAGCGCGCGCCGCTTGCCCCGTTTGTACAGGAGGTCAGGGCAGGCATCGCGCAATCAATTCTTATCGAAGGCATCGAGAATTCGCGGGATCTGGAGCGGGCCCGCGCGTCCGGCGCACAGTCTGGTCAGGGTTTTCTGTGGCCCGAAAGCCGCACCGATGCCCGCGTTACGCTGTGAGGGCCAGCTTACCGTGGCCTACCAGCCCGGCACCGCGCCACCGTTAAAAAGGGTCTCTGCCGCTTTCGCCACTTCCGGCGACTGATAGGACTGGATAAATTCCTTCACGTTTTTGGCGTCTTTGTTGTCTTCACGGGTGACCACTATATTCACGTAAGGCGAGTTTTTGTCCTCAATAAAGACGCTGTCATGCACCGGCGACAGCCCCGTTTGCTGAAGATAAGTGGTACTGATGATGGCCACATCGACTTTCGGATCGTCCAGCACGCGCGGCAGCTGCGCCCCTTCCAGCTCCATAATCTGTACGTTTTTGGGATTCGCGGTAATATCCAGTGCCGTTGGCAGCAGGCCAACATCCGGCTTAAGGGTAATCAGCTTCTCTTTTTGCAGCAGCAACAGCGCGCGCCCCAGGTTGGTCGGATCGTTTGGAATCGCAATGGTGGCGCCGTCCTTCAGCTCAGCCACCGATTTTATCTTTCGGGAGTAGCCCGCCATCGGAAAGACGAAGGTATTGGCGACGGCGACCAGCGTGTAATTGTGCGCCTTGTTATCTTCCGCAAGGAACGGGCGGTGCTGGAAAACGTTAGCATCCAGCTCGCCCTGGTTGGTGGCATCGTTGGGTAGCAGCGAGCCGCTAAAGCCCACCAGCTCCACGTCCAGACCGTATTTCTCCTTTGCCACCTTTTTGGCGACTTCCGCCACGTCCTGCTCAGCGCCATTAATCACGCCGACTTTAATGTGTTTGGCATCATTGCCGCCTTGATCGCAACCTGCCAGCAGCAGGGCCGCGAGCACCAGAGCACTCAACTGAAATTTCACGAGACAGTTCCTTTCGACAGTGGTTTTGAAGACTATATCGACAACGAGACGGCAGGCTAAAAAACGAAAAGGCATCAGTAATACGGATAGGTTATATGCGGCCTGTTGCCGGGTGGCGCTGCGCTTACCCGGCCTACGTGACGGGGGACGTGTAGGCCCGGTAAGCGTAGCGCCACCGGGCGATGGGGATCAGGCTGCGGTAGTCCAGTCCTCAACAGTAAGATCCTGCACCATCCCGAAGGCATGATCGTTCGTGACAATCGTCGTTCCCCGGCTGATGGCGTGTGCGGCAATCAACTGATCAAGATCGCCCATCACCTTCCCTTTCTTTTCCATTGCCGCACGCAGTTCACCGTAGGTGGCTGCGGCTTCGCTATCCCAGGCGCAGATGGTTATGGTCTTAAGAATTTCCATTATGGTTTCGTGCAGCTTGTTGTTTTGCTTTTTGGCTACGCCGTAAAGCAACTCCGCCTCCGTTACGCTTGAAATACACATCTTTTCAGGCGTGATTTGCGAATATCGGTTTACAACCTCAGGATGCTGCCTCACCAGATGGCTTACTATGTTAGTGTCCAGCATATGCAGCATCGTCTACAGCCCTTCCAGAGGATCTCTTGTCGTATAGCTTTGATTGCGCTCCTCTTTACTTAGAAAAGAATCAGGCACATGCGTTTGTTTGAGCATGCGCAAAAAGTTATCCCTGTGCCGTTCTTTCTCAGACCTTGCCGTCAAAACCACATTCCCCTCCTCATCCCGGCGGATATAAACACTCTCCGTTTCAAACGCAAATTCCTCAGGCAAAACCACGGCCTGGTGTCGTCCTTTTTTGAATAGTTTCGCTGTGCGCTCCATGGCAACCTCTGTCGGTTTATTGACCAGCCCACAGCATGCGCTCGCGTCCCGGAAAGCGACAAGAGAGACATTTAAAATTCAGAAAGCGACTCGCAATAAATAACAGAACCGCTAACCTCACGCCTGCCGACGCAGCGGCGCTTCGCGCAAAAACCACGACAGCACAAACGCCAGCACCATAATCCCTGCCGCAAGCATAAATACCGCATGGATAGCCGAGCCGAACGCATCCAGATAGTCCAGACGCAGTGCATCAGGCAGATGGTGAATGGCAACGGGATTGAGTTCACGCGGCAGTTCAGCCCCTTCCGGCAGTCTTTCTGTCAGGCCTGATTGCAGAATATGGGTGAACACCGCGCCAAACAGCGCAACGCCAATAGCCCCGCCGATGGAGCGGAACAGCGTCACCCCAGAGGTCGCTACGCCGTATTGATCGGCAGACACGCTGTTCTGCACCGCCAGCACCAGCACCTGCATCACCAGCCCAAGCCCCATGCCGAGCACGCTGGTAAACAGATACAGCTGCCAGGTGGGGGACGTGACTGAAATGCGCGTCAGTAAAACCATCCCCACCACGCCGAGCAGCGTGCCGAGGATCGGAAACAGGCGGTATTTCCCGGTGCGGCTGATGATGCGCCCGCTGATGATGGAGGTGAGCAACAGCCCGCCCATCAGGGGGATCAGCTGCAAACCGGCCTGCGTCGGCGTGGCATCTTTTACCACCTGTAAATAGAGCGGCAGGAAAGTGACGGAGCCAAACAGCGACATGCCGATAATAAAACCGATCAGGCTACAGAGCAGAAAGCTGCGGTCGCGGAACAGCGACAGCGGAATGATCGGCTCCCACGCCAGCCGCTCTTCGTAAATAAACCCGGCGATCCCCGTCAGGCCGAAGGCCAGAATGCACCACAGCTGCGGGTCGCTCCACTGGCGAAGCGTCCCCCCTTCGGTGGTAAACAGAATGATGCACAGCAATGCCATGCTGAGGTAAATCGCCCCCAGGTAATCAATCTCATGCTTGCTGCGCCGCGCGCTGCCGTGGAAGACCGCGCCAATAACGAGCAGCGCAAACAGCCCCAGCGGCAGATTTATGTAGAAAATCCAGCGCCAGGAGGCGTGCTGAACGAGAAACCCGCCGATAAGCGGGCCTATCACCGTCGCCAGGCCAAACACGCCGCCAAACAGCCCCTGATAGCGACCACGCTCGGCAGGCGGGATCACATCCGCTACGGCCGCCATGCTGATCACCATCAGACCGCCGCCCCCCAGCCCTTGCAGAGCGCGCATCAGCACCAGCTGGGTCATGTTCTGCGCCAGACCGCACAGTGCCGACCCCACAAGGAAAAGCACAATCGCGATTTGCAGGACGATTTTACGCCCAAACAGATCGCCGAATTTGCCGTACAGCGGTACCACGATGGTCGAACTGAGGATATAGGCCGTCACCACCCAGGAGAGCTTATCCAGCCCGCCCAGCTCGCCGACGATGGTCGGCAACGCGGTGGAGACAATGGTCTGGTCCAGCGCCGAGAGCAGCATCACCAGCAGAAGTGCGCTGAACAGCAGCTTGATCGACGGCGCGTTTTTCGCAGGTTGAGTCATGACGTCAGACTCCATAAGAGAATCGCTTGAAATTAATTAATCGAATAATTAATATTCAGGTAAGTTATGGATAAGATCAAGAGACAGCGCGACCGTGCCAGCACTAAAAGACAATTCTGAACCCCGCCGTCCCGGTCGTCCGCGCGGCGGCAAACGCGTTACCGCCAGCCGCGAGCAGCTGCTGGATATCGCCCTGAACCTCTTCTCCCGCCAGGGGATTGCCAATACCTCGCTGAACGCCATCGCCCGCGAAGCTGGCGTGACGCCCGCCATGCTGCACTACTACTTCAACTCCAGAGAGCAGTTGCTGGATGCGATGATCGAGGAGCGCTTTCTGCCGTTACGCGAGCGGATCGGGACAATTTTCGCCGACAACCGGGAGTCTCCGGTCAATGCCCTTACGGAAATGGTTAAGGTGCTGGCCGAACTGGCGGAAGAGCACCACTGGTTTGCACCGTTGTGGATGCAGGAGGTGATTGGCGAGATGCCCGTACTGCGTACGCATTTGCAGGAACGTTTTGGCGATGAGAAATATCAGACCACGCTGGCAACCATTAAAGGCTGGCAGCAGGAAGGAAAGCTGAATCCGGCCCTGGCCCCCGAACTGCTGTTCATGACGCTGCTGAGCCTGGTGCTGGTGCCGTTCTCACGCATGCGCAACGACGAGAGGCTTAGCGCCCTCTCGCCGGAGAAAGTTGTGCGCCACGTGTTAGCCGTGATCGGCAACGGGATCGGCGGTTAAAGATGTTTGGTCAGATAGTGTCTCTGCATTCCCTGGTAAGGGTAATCCTGCAAGGACATCTGCACCTGATAACCCTGTTTTTCATAGAACGGACGCGCCTGGAAGCTGACCGTATCCACCAGCGCGTGACGACAGCCTTTGCGGCGGGCCTCTTCTTCGGCCGTTTTGATGAGCTGGCTGCCAACGCCCGTTCCGCGCACGCTGTCGCTAACCCACAGATAGTCGATGTTCAGCCAGTCGCCTTTACGTACGCCGATTAATCCGCCCAGCATGACGCCGTTGTCGTCTCGCACATATACGCCAATATCGCCGCTAAACGTCGCAAGATCTAAATACTGCGCGTTATAGGCTCTTAGCCCCGTTAATAATTCTTCTTTTTCTTCAGCCGTGACATTATCTGTAATGCTCAGGTGCATAATTTTCTCCTTATTTTCAGCGCAATCTGAATATCTCACAGCTTAACCTTCATAAAAACTCCTTATTTCCTCCATTGTTTAAACAAGGAAATATTCATTCAATATGTAAATAAAAAAAGCCTTTCCAATAGGCTCCGAAAACGTATAATGAGAACGATCATTCTCATTTTTTACGGTAGCCAACGATGAGTACAAAGCTGGAAGAACGACAAAAACTGCGACAGGACGAAATCATCACCGCCGCGCGCCGCTGCTTTCGCGCCAGTGGATTTCACGCTGCCAGCATGTCGCAGATTGCCAGCGAAGCCAGGCTCAGCGTCGGACAAATCTATCGCTATTTCAGCAACAAAGACGCGATTATTGAAGAGATGATCCGTCGCATTATCGACTCACGTATCGAGGAGATGCAGGGCAAAACCCTGGTTGAAGGGATGCCGCAGGCGCTTGCCTGGCGCCAGACGCTTAACGAAGACGATGACGCGCTCATGCTCGAAATGTCCGCAGAGGCCACGCGCAATCCGCTGGTGGCAAACATGCTGATCGAAGCCGAAGCCCGCATGTTCGCCAACGCCTGTGAGCACCTGAAAAAGCAGTTCCCCCACCTGAGCGATGAGCATATTCGCTGCTGCGTGGAGATTACCGCCGTGATGATCGAAGGCACGATTTACCGTCGACTCACGCCATTAAAAGTGCCGTCAGAACAATTAGAGCCCATTTATCAGAATATTTTAAATATGCTTTTCTCTGCGAAGTAATCGCATGTGAATAATTAGCGGAAATAAGTAATTTCCTTTTTTTCATTTCTGGCTCTGCCAGAGATGTGGTATCGCTGTGCTTTTAATTAGTCCTCCTCCCTGTTAAGCGATTAACAGGGCAGGCTTCGCTCACCCTGGAAAAAGATTATGAAAACCATAACAACCTCCATCGCGGCATTACTCCTCCTGACAGGGTGCGATAATGCGCAAACATCTGCTCCCCAGCGTCCTCTTCCGGAAGTGGGGATTGTCACACTCATGAGCCAGCCGGTGTCCGTCGTCAGCGAGCTGACCGGTCGCACCACCGCCGCGATGAGCGCCGAAGTGCGCCCCCAGGTGGGCGGCATTATCCAGAAACGGCTCTTCACCGAAGGCGATACGGTCAAGGCCGGACAGGCGCTGTATCAGATCGATCCTTCCAGCTACCGCGCCGCGTACAATGAAGCTGCCGCCGCACTAAAACAGGCGCAGGCGCTGGTGCAGGCCGACTGCCAGAAAGCCCGGCGCTATGCGCAGCTGGTGAAAGACGACGGCGTATCACGACAGGATGCGGAAGACGCGAAATCGACCTGCGCGCAGGACAAGGCCAGCGTCGAGTCAAAGAAGGCCGCGCTGGAGAGCGCCCGCATTAACCTTAACTGGACCACCGTCACCGCGCCGATTGCCGGACGTATCGGTATCTCCTCGGTGACCCCCGGCGCGCTGGTCACCGCCCAGCAGGATACGGCACTGGCCACCATTCGCGGGCTGGACAGTATGTACGTCGATTTAACCCGTTCCAGCGCCGATCTGCTGCGATTGCGCAAGCAAACCCTCGCCAGCAACAGCGATACGTTGAGCGTGTCGTTGACGCTCGAAGACGGCAGCACCTACAGCGAAAAAGGCCGCCTGGCGCTGACCGAAGTGGCAGTGGATGAGTCTACCGGCTCTGTCACCCTGCGCGCCGTCTTCCCGAACCCGCAGCATCAACTTCTGCCGGGCATGTTCGTCCGCGCCAGAGTGGATGAGGGCATCATGAATGACGCGATCCTCGCGCCGCAGCAGGGCATCACCCGCGACGCCAAAGGTACCGCCACCGCGCTGGTGGTGAACGCCAGCAACAGGGTCGAGCAGCGTCAGCTAGAGACGGGCGACACCTACGGCGACAAATGGCTGGTGCTGAGTGGCCTGAAGGCGGGCGATAAGCTGATAGTGGAAGGTACCGACAAAGTCACCGCCGGGCAGGAAGTGAAGGCTGAAGCGATGAAAGCCAGCGGAGGAAACGCCTGATGTTTTCCCGTTTCTTCGTGCGCCGCCCGGTCTTTGCCTGGGTTATTGCCATACTGATCATGCTCGCCGGGATGCTGGCGATCCGCACGCTGCCGGTGGCGCAGTATCCGGACGTCGCCCCGCCGTCGATTAAAATCTCCGCCACCTATACCGGCGCCTCCGCGCAAACACTGGAAAACAGCGTGACGCAGGTGATTGAGCAACAGCTCACCGGGCTGGATAACCTGCTCTACTTCACCTCCACCAGCAGCTCGGACGGGTCGGTGAGCATTAACGTCACGTTTGAACAAGGTACCGATCCGGACACCGCTCAGGTGCAAGTACAGAACAAAGTCCAGCAAGCGGAATCGCGCCTGCCGACCGAGGTGCAGCAGTCCGGGATCACCGTCGAAAAATCCCAAAGCAACTTCCTGCTGATCATGGGCGTGTATGACAAAACGGATACCGCCAGCAGCTCGGATATCGCCGACTGGCTGGTGAGTAATATGCAGGATCCGCTGGCGCGCGTGGATGGCGTCGGTAGCCTACAGGTGTTCGGCGCGGAATACGCCATGCGCATCTGGCTCGATCCGGCGAAGCTGGCGTCGTACTCGCTGATGCCCTCCGACGTACAGAGCGCGATTGAAGCGCAAAACGTGCAGGTCTCTGCCGGTAAAATCGGCGCGCTGCCGTCGTCGAACGCCCAACAGCTGACCGCGACCGTTCGCGCTCAGTCGCGCCTGCAAACGGTCGACGAGTTCAAAAAGATCATCGTCAAGAGCCAGTCTAACGGCGCGGTGGTGCGCATCAGCGACGTTGCGCGCGTGGAGATGGGCAGCGAAGATTACACCGCCACCGCGAAGCTGAACGGCCACCCGGCAGCGGGTATGGCGGTGATGCTCTCGCCGGGCGCGAACGCCCTTAACACCGCCACGGCGGTAAAAGACAAGATCGCCGAGTTCAAAAAGTCGATGCCGGAAGGCTACGACGTGGCTTACCCGAAAGACAGCACCGAGTTCATCAAGATCTCCGTTGAGGACGTGATACAGACCCTGTTCGAAGCCATTATCCTCGTGGTGGTGGTGATGTACCTGTTCCTGCAAAACATCCGCGCAACGCTGATCCCCGCGCTGGCGGTACCTGTGGTGCTGCTGGGCACCTTCGGCGTGCTGGCGCTGTTCGGTTACTCCATCAACACCCTGACGCTGTTTGCCATGGTGCTGGCGATAGGGCTTTTGGTGGATGACGCCATCGTGGTGGTGGAAAACGTCGAGCGTATTATGCGCGACGAAGGGTTGCCCGCCCGGGAAGCGACCGAAAAATCAATGGGCGAAATTTCCGGCGCGCTGATCGCCATTGCGCTGGTGCTCTCTGCGGTATTCCTGCCGATGGCCTTTTTCGGCGGCTCGACCGGGGTGATTTACCGTCAGTTCTCGGTCACCATTATTTCGGCGATGTTCCTTTCCGTGGTGGTGGCGTTGACCCTGACGCCCGCGCTGTGCGGCTCGATTCTGAACCACACGACGCCGCACAAGAAAGGTTTCTTCGGCGCGTTTAACCGCTTCTACAGCAGGACCGAGCACGGCTATCAGAACAAGGTCCTGCGCGCCCTGCGACGCTCCGGCGGCATGCTGGCGATCTACGCCCTGCTCTGTGGCGCGATGGGCTTCGCCATGCTGAAACTGCCGGGCAGCTTCCTGCCAACGGAAGACCAGGGAGAAATCATGGTGCAGTACACCCTGCCTGCCGGCGCAACCGCGGTGCGTACCGCCGAGGTTAGCCGCCAGGTACGCGAGTGGTTCCTCACCAAAGAGAAAGCCAATACCGACGTCATCTTTACCGTTGAGGGCTTCAGCTTCAGCGGCAGCGGCCAGAACGCCGGGATGGCGTTCGTCTCCCTGAAGAACTGGTCAGAGCGTAAAGGCGAGGAAAACACCGCGCAGGCCATTGCTCTGCGCGCCACGCAGGAGCTGAGCACCATTCGCGATGCGACCATCTTTGCGATGACGCCGCCGGCGGTGGACGGTCTGGGCCAGAGCAACGGCTTTACCTTTGAGCTGATGGCAAGCGGCGGCACCGACCGCGACGCGCTGCTGAAACTGCGTAACCAGCTGATTGGCGAAGCGAATCAGGACAGCTCGCTGCACGCCGTGCGCGCCAACGATCTGCCGCAGATGCCGCAGCTTCAGGTGGATATCGATAACAACAAAGCCGTGTCACTGGGGCTGTCCCTGAGCGACGTTACCGACACCCTCTCCAGCGCCTGGGGCGGCACCTACGTGAACGACTTCATCGATCGCGGCCGCGTGAAAAAGGTCTACATTCAGGGCGACAGCGACACCCGCGCGGTACCGTCGGACCTTTACAAATGGTATGTGCGCGGCAGCGACAGCACCATGACCCCCTTCTCCGCCTTCGCCACCACGCGCTGGGAGTATGGCCCGGAAAGCCTGGTGCGCTACAACGGCTCGGCGGCATATGAAATTCAGGGTGAAAACGCCAGCGGCGCCAGCTCCGGTACGGCGATGAGCAAAATGGAGCAGCTGGCGAACAGCCTGCCGTCCGGCAGCACCTGGGCGTGGAGCGGTTTATCCTTGCAGGAAAAACTGGCGAGCGGCCAGGCGATGAGCCTGTATGCCCTTTCCATCCTCGTGGTGTTCCTGTGCCTGGCGGCGCTGTATGAGAGCTGGTCGGTGCCGATTTCGGTCATTCTGGTGATCCCGCTTGGGGTGCTGGGTGCGGCGCTTGCCGCCTCCCTGCGCGGCCTGAACAACGACGTCTATTTCCAGGTGGCGCTGCTGACCACCATCGGTCTGTCGTCGAAGAACGCCATTCTGATTGTCGAATTTGCCGAAGCCAAAGTTGCCGAAGGCTACTCCCTGACGCGTGCCGCCCTGCGGGCCGCCCAGACGCGTCTGCGTCCGATCATCATGACCTCGCTGGCGTTCATCGCCGGCGTGACGCCGCTGGCCATCGCTACCGGCGCCGGGGCCAACAGCCGCGTGGCGATCGGTACCGGCATCATCGGCGGGACGCTGGCCGCGACGCTGCTGGCAATCTTCTTTGTTCCCTTATTCTTTGTACTGGTGAAACGTCTGTTCTCCGGTAAGCACGCAAACCGGAGGTCATAATGTTTCGTGTCACTGTTTTAGCGTTAGCCCTGCTGAGCGCAGGCTGTGTGTCGTTAGACCCAACCTACCAACGCCCGGACGCCCCCGTCCCGGCAACCTTACCCGGCGCGCACGGCGAGGCCAACGCCGTGGTGAGCCAGTGGCAGCAGGTGATGAACGATGCGCGGCTGAAAAGCGTGGTGACGATGGCGCTCAACAGCAACCGCGACGTGCAAAAAGCGATTGCGGATATCGACGCCGCTCGCGCCCAGTATGGCGAAACGCGTTCGTCCCTGTTCCCGACGGTGGATGCAGAACTGAGCCACACCCGCAGCCGCACGCTGGCGAGCGGCGTGACGACGAGCGACGAAGCCCGCGGCGCGGTCTCCAGCTTCGAGCTGGATCTGTTTGGCCGCAATCAGAGCCTGTCCCGCGCCGCGCGTGAAACCTGGCTTGCCAGCGAATTCACCGCGCAGAACACGCGCCTGACGATGGTCAGCGAGCTGACCACGGCCTGGGTGACGCTGGCGGCGGATAACAGCAATCTGGCGCTGGCAAAATCCACTCTCGAGAGCGCCGCGAACTCGCTCAAGATCGTCAAACGTCAGCAGGAAGTGGGCGTGGCCGCCGCCACGGACGTCAGTGAGGCGATGGCGGTATACCAGCAGGCGCGCGCCAGCGTGGCGAGCTACCGGACGCTGGTCATGCAGGATAAAAACGCCCTTAACCTGCTGGCGGGCGATACGGTGCCCGATAACCTGCTGCCCGGCACGCTGGAGAGCCTGAGCGACAACGCCATCACGCTGGTTCCGGCGGGCGTCAGCTCCAGCGCGTTGCTGCGCCGCCCGGACATTCAGGAGGCGGAACATAATCTGCTGAGCGCCAACGCCAGTATCGGCGCAGCGCGCGCCAATTTCTTCCCGACCATTTCGCTGACCGCCAGCGCGGGGGTCGGCAGCGATTCGCTCTCATCCCTGTTCAGTCACGGCATGAAGGTCTGGTCGTTCGCGCCGTCCATCACCCTGCCGCTGTTCAGCGGGGGCAACAATATGGCGCAGCTGCGCTATGCGGAAGCGGAGAAAAAAGGGTTAATTGCGACCTACGAGAAAACCATCCAGAGCGCGTTTAAGGACGTGGCCGACGCGCTGGCGCGGCGCGAAACGCTGAGCGAGCAGCTCGATGCCCAGCGTGAATACGTGGCGGCGGAGCAAAAAACACTGGATGTGGCGACGCGCAGCTACAGGGCCGGCGCGGGCGATTATCTGACGGTGCTTACCGCGCAGCGGTCGCTGTGGTCGGCGCAGGAATCGCTGATTGCCTTGCAGCAAACCGACCTGGAAAACCGCATCACGCTGTGGCAATCGCTGGGCGGTGGGATTCAGTAACCTTCTGAATCGGAGGGATTGATCGGGTCTGGTGCGCAGCATGCTTACCCGGCCTGTATATTTAGCTGGCCGGGTATGACATGAAAGAGGGTTCGCTTTTTAACGCTTGCGCACATCCGGAATAATTAAATCCCCACGCAGCACGTACGACCCCAGCATCTGCGTTTTTTCATTCAGCCAGGTCACGATGCGCGCCGCCATGGCGTCCATGGAATACTCAATAGCCGGGATCACCGGGATACCCGGCAGATGCAGCGAACCGGCCAGGCTAAAGACCATGATGTCTTCCGGTACCGATTTATTAAACGCCTGAAGCTGCGGGATCACCCGCTGGGCTTCCTGCTCGTCTGCCACCAGCAGCGCGTTGAAATTCAGCGTGGACGCATTGTTGAGTAATTCCTGAAGCGCAACGGACGACGAGGTCGCGTGCATAAACACGAGGTTGCGATTAAAGGGCAGGAAGTTTTTCTCCAGCGCGTGCTTGTAGCCCAGCAGCACCTGGTCAGCGAATCCGCTGCCGTGCGGGTGGATCAGGGCAATCTGGCGACGCCCCTGGCTGGTGAGGTAGTTACACGCCGTTTCAGCCGCGAACGCGTGATCGAACTGAATGCTGTTGGCGTTATCGGCCTCCATACAGTCGACCAGAATCACGTTGTCCATGTCGACATCCAGCGGGAATCGCGCGCCAATCACCAGAATGTCATCACATAAGCCGCAGGAGAGTTCTTCAAGGGCGTTCATCACTTCTGTTTTGGTGTGCGCGAAACGCAGCAGCAGGTGTTTCTGATGCTGGCTGAGGTGCTTTTCCAGCGCGTACAGGTAACCGGTGGTCTGGTTAATGTTCTCCTGCGCGCAAATCACCCCAATGCAGCCCGTCGACTGGCTGAGCAGCGACTGGGCAATCACGTTAGGACGATAGTTCAGCTCATCCACCGCTTTCAGCACAGCCTGACGGCTGGCTTCCTTAACGCCACGCGACCCGCTCAACACCCGTGATACCGTGGCTTTGGACACCCCGGCCAGACGTGATACATCGTTGATTGTAGACATCTTTCTCCCCTGTCAGACGCAACTGGCGCCTGTAATTTCCATCACCGCTACGGCTCACATTATAGCCAGAACGGAGTATATCCGTTTCCGTTTTCCATGGAAACCGATTTTCCGTTTCCACTCAAATTGATGTCAAAACAGCCAAGTTATGTGACCCACATCCAGTTAATAAGCCCCATAAGCAGGGGATATTGATGGTTGTCACACTTCTGTCTTTTATAAATGGAAACCGGTTTCCGTATCATGTCCAATCATCCTCGCAATAACTTTTTACATTTTGAGGATGGTTGTCGATGTTCAAGATTATGCTGTGCTGCTCTGCCGGGATGTCCACCAGCCTGCTGGTCAGCAAAATGGTCGATGTTGCAAAAGAACGGGGCTTGCCCGTGAAGATAGATGCGTACGGCGTATCCGAATTTGATACGCAGTTTCCGCACTATCAGGTGGTACTTCTCGGACCGCAAGTGAAATACATGTTAAAGACGCTTTCAGACAAGGCAGCGACGCAAGGCATTCCGGTGCAGCCCATCGACATGATGGACTATGGCATGCAGCGTGGCGATAAAGTACTGGACTATGCTCTGTCGCTCATCGAAGCGGCACACTAAAAGGTGTTCACATGAGTTCGTTATATCAATCTATGGTCGCGGTCATTGAGCAATCAATTACCCCGCTGGCCGCGAAGCTGGGTCAGCAAAAGTATGTGATTGCCATCCGCGACGGCTTTACCGCCGCGCTGCCGTTCATGATCATCGGCTCGTTTATGCTGGTGTTTATCTTCCCGCCGTTCTCGGCGGATACCACCAACAGCTTCGCCCGCGGCTGGCTGGACTTTTCCGAGACCTACCGCGAACAGCTGATGCTGCCGTTTAACCTCAGCATGGGGGTGATGACGTTCTTTATCTCGGTGGGGATTGGCGCGAGTCTGGGACGTCAGTTTAACCTCGACCCGGTGATGTCCGGTCTGCTGGCCTTTATGGCTTTCCTGCTGGTCGCCGCGCCGTATGCCGACGGCAAGATCTCCACGCAGTACCTCTCTGGTCAGGGCATTTTCACCGCGCTGATCACTGCGATTTACTCTACCCGCGTCTATGCGTGGCTGAAGCAGAACAACGTCACCATCCGCCTGCCGAAGGAAGTGCCAACCGGCGTGGCGCGTTCGTTTGAGATCCTGATCCCGGTGATGGTGGTGATCGGTACCCTGCACCCGCTGAACCTGTTCATTGAAGCGCAGACCGGCATGATTATCCCGCAGGCGATCATGCACCTGCTGGAGCCGCTGGTATCCGCATCTGACTCCCTGCCCGCCATTCTGCTCTCCGTGCTGCTGTGCCAGATCTTCTGGTTTGCCGGTATTCACGGGTCGCTGATTGTCACCGGCATCATGAACCCGTTCTGGATGGCGAACCTCTCGGCAAACCAGGCGGCACTGGCGGCGGGCGCAGCGCTGCCGCACGTTTATCTGCAAGGCTTCTGGGACCACTACCTGCTGATTGGCGGCGTAGGCTCAACCCTACCGCTGGCGTTCCTGCTGCTGCGCAGCCGCGTTACGCACCTGCGCACCATCGGCAAAATGGGCGTTGTGCCAAGCTTCTTTAACATCAACGAACCGATTCTGTTCGGCGCGCCGATCATCATGAACCCGATGCTGTTTATCCCGTTTGTGTTTGTTCCGCTGGTCAACGCCTGCCTGGCGTACGGCGCGACGAAGCTCGGCTGGCTGGCGCAGGTGGTGTCGTTAACCCCGTGGACCACGCCCGCGCCGATTGGCGCCTCGTGGGCGGCGAACTGGGCGCTCAGCCCGGTGGTGATGTGCCTCGTCTGCATGGTGATGTCGGCGCTGATGTACCTGCCGTTCCTGCGCGCCTACGAGCGTACGCTCATCAAAAACGAAGAGCAGAAAGCGCAGGCTGCAACCGTGGGTGCCGCTGAAGCCACAAGCAATTAAGTCAAAGAGGAAGAGTCATGAAATACGCATTTCCCGATAACTTCTGGTGGGGCAGCGCCAGCTCCGCTCTCCAGACCGAAGGGGCAAGAGAGGGGGAAACCACGTGGGATTACTGGTTTGCCCGCGAGCCGAACCGTTTTCACAACGGCGTGGGGCCGCAGCAGACCTCCACGTTTTATCAGCACTGGAAAACGGATATTCAGCTGTTGAAGCAGCTGAACCACAACAGCTTTCGCACCTCGATTAGCTGGGCGCGCCTGATCCCCGACGGTATCGGTGAAGTGAACCCGGAAGCGGTCGATTTTTACAATCAGGTCATTGATGAGCTGAATGAACAGGGCATCACGCCGTTTATGACCCTGTTCCATTTCGACATGCCGATGGCGATGCAGGAGATCGGCGGCTGGGAAAACCGTGACGTGGTGGACGCTTACGCCCGCTATGCGCAGATTTGCTTCGAGCTGTTTGGCGATCGCGTGCTGCACTGGTTTACCTTCAACGAGCCGATTGTGCCGGTAGAGGGCGGTTATCTGTACGACTTCCACTACCCGAACGTGGTGGATTTTCGTCGGGCAGCGACCGTGGCCTATCACACCGTGCTGGCCCACGCGAAGGCGGTTCAGGCTTACCGCGCCGGGCATTACGCGGGGGAGATCGGCATCGTGCTGAACCTGACGCCGTCCTACCCGCGTTCGCAGAACCCGGCGGACGTGAAGGCCGCGCACATCGCAGACCTGATGTTCAACCGCAGCTTCCTTGACCCGGTCCTGCGCGGGGAATATCCGGCGGACCTGGTGGCGCTGCTGAAGGCGTACGACCAGCTGCCTGCCTGCAAGCCGGAAGACAGCGCGCTGATTGCGGAAGGAAAAATCGACCTGCTCGGCGTGAACTACTATCAGCCGCGTCGCGTGAAGTGTCGCGATGGCGCGGTGAACCCGCAGGCGCCGTTTATGCCGGAGTGGTTCTTTGATAGCTACGAGATGCCGGGCCGCAAGATGAACCCGTACCGCGGCTGGGAAATCTATGCGTCGGGTATTTACGATATTCTGATTAACCTGCGCGACAATTACGGCAACCCTCGCTGCTTTATTTCGGAAAACGGCATGGGCGTCGAAAATGAACAGCGCTTTATTGAAAGTGGTCAGATTAACGATCAATACCGCATCGAGTTTATTTCAGAGCATTTATCGTGGCTGCACAAAGGGATTAGCGAAGGGTGCAATTGCCTTGGCTACCATATGTGGACGTTTATTGATAACTGGTCGTGGTGTAATGCGTATAAAAATCGCTACGGTTTTATTCAGCTCGATTTAGAGACGCAGCAGCGCACCATGAAGAAAAGCGGCGAGTGGTTTGCCGCCACCGCCTTAAATAATCGCTTTGATAAAGAGTAATAATGATGATCGCATTAGAAGAAGCCGTAATGGAAATTATCGTCAACGCCGGACAGTCCCGCAGCCTGTGCTTTGAAGCGCTGCACGCGGCGCGTCAGGGCAACCTTGACGAAGCCAAAAGCCTGCTGCGCGAAGCCGACGGCTACGCGCGCCAGGCGCACAAGATGCAGACCAAACTGATCGAGCAGGATGCGGGCGAAGCCCGCCAGCCGATGACGTTAATTATGGTGCACGCCCAGGATCATTTAATGAATTCCTTATTAGCACGTGAATTATCTGAAGAAATTATTCATTTATATCAGAGATAGTCTATGGCGAATTAATTACTGTAATACCTCTGTACCCTAAATAGAGATCCACTTGTTCTGATGATAGCGACATACTCTGTCAGATCGGAGCGGGATGGTTATTGTCTGAATAAAATTAAACTATATTGAGATAACCATGAATACGATTAAAAAACTTCCATTAACCATGGCGGTTATCGCCGCGCTGTGCCCAATTTCCGTCCTCGCACAAGAATTTACCCAGGAGCAAATCGACGCCATTGTGGCGAAAGCGGTAGATAAAGCCCTGGCCGAGCGTCAGGCCAAAATGGATGCGGCGGTCGCGAAAAAAGCGGACGTCATCACCGAGCCGCAGAGCGCGGCGCAGTCTCCGGATATGGCGATCCCGTTCGGGGTGAAATTTACCGGCTACGCCCGCTACGGCGCGCACTTCCAGGCCGCCGATCAGAAATACGTGGCGGTGGACGGCTCCTACAACGGCGCATCCGCAATTGGTCGTCTGGGTAACGAAGGCAACGGCGGTGAATTCCAGCTCTCCAAGGCCTTCAAAGGGGACAACGGCGCCATCTGGGACATCAACGTGATGATCGACCACTGGGGCGACGAAGTTAACCTGAAGAAAGCCTACGCGGGCGTGACCAACATTATGGCCTCCAACCCGAACGCCTACTTCTGGGCCGGTCGTGACTTTCACCAGCGTCCGCAGCAGGGCATTAACGATTACTTCTGGATGAACCACGACGGCCAGGGCGCCGGGGTGAAGAACTTCGACATTGGCGGCGTGCAGTTTGACGTGGCTGCCGTGGCGGCGGTCGAATCCTGTAGCCCGGAGGTGATGGAAGACGAAGCGAACCCGTCGCGCATCACCTGTACCGGCGGTTCCGGAACGGGCGATAAGGGCAACTACGCCGCGACCTCCAAAATCCACGGCATGAAGCTCGGCCCCATCGACATGGAGCTGTACGCCAACTACGGCTTCGACTCTAAAGCCGTTGAGAGCGACGAACGCCTGAACGCCTGGCAGGGCGGCGTGGTGCTGAGCCACACCAACGACAGCGGCGTGAACAAGGTGATCGCCCGCTACTCCGATAACGCGGACAACAGCGTGTTCAACAAAACCGAAGACCTGACCACGGTCTACGCCAGCTTCGAAGGGCTGTATAAATTCACCCAGGCCACGCAGGTGGAGTACATCCTCGCCTTCCACGACTATGACAACAGCCGCGATGACGCCGATAACCGCAAGAACTACAACGCCATCGTGCGCCCGATGCACTGGTGGAACGACGTTCACTCCACCTGGCTGGAAGCGGGCTGGCAGCACGTTGATTACGACAACGGCGGCGACAACAAGGGCTGGAAGCTGACCCTGTCGCAGAACATGTCTATCGCCATGGGGCCGGAGTTCCGTCCGATGCTGCGCTTCTACGTGACCGGCGGCAAGGTGGATAATGAACGCACCGCGCGCGTAAACAATACCAAAGACGAGACGCTCGACGACTTCAACGTCGGCGCAATGTGGGAGGCGTGGTTCTAATACAGTGCCGTTTGTTTCGCCCGGCGGCGCTGCGCTTGCACGGGCCTACAAGGTTTTGTAGGCCGGATAAGCGTAGCGCCATCCGGCAAGATCCCATGTTATGCTACAAAAAAAGCAACATAACAGGGGAGAACATGGGTTCCACACGCAAAGGGATGCTGAACGTCCTGATCGCCGCCGTTTTATGGGGCAGTTCCGGCGTTTGTGCGCAGTACATCATGGAGAAAAGCCACATTTCTTCGCCTTACCTGACCATGGTTCGCCTGCTGTTCACCGGCGTGATCCTGCTGACGCTCTCCTTCGTTCACGGCGACAAAATTTTCGCGATCATCAAAAACCGCAAGGACGCCCTCAGCCTGCTGTTTTTCTCGCTGGTCGGCGCGCTCACCGTGCAGCTCACCTTCCTGCTGACGATTGAAAAATCCAACGCTGCTACGGCGACCGTGCTCCAGTTCCTGTCGCCGACCATTATCGTGGCGTGGTTCGCCCTGGCGCGGAAAACGCGTCCCGGCGTGTTTGTTCTGTCCGCGATTTTCACGTCGCTTGTGGGCACCTTCCTGCTGGTGACCCACGGCGACCCGACCTCGCTCTCCATCTCCCCTGCCGCGCTGTTCTTCGGCATCGCCTCGGCGTTTGCCGCCGCGTTTTACACCACCTATCCGTCGACGCTGATCGCCCGCTACGGCACGCTGCCGATTGTCGGCTGGAGCATGTTGATTGCCGGGTTAATGCTGACGCCGTTCTACGCCGGACGCGGAACAACCTTCGCCATCGACGGCGGCCTGCTGCTGGCATTTTTCTACCTGGTGGTGATCGGCACGGCGCTGACGTTCAGCCTGTATCTGAAGGGCGCGCAGATGATCGGCGGGCCGAAGGCGAGCATTCTGAGCTGCGCCGAGCCGCTGAGCAGCGCGCTGCTGTCGGTGGTGTTGCTGGGCGTGGCGTTCACCCTGCCTGACTGGCTGGGGACGCTGCTGATTGTGTCGTCGGTGGTGCTGATTTCGATGGATTCGAGAAGACGGGTGAAGGCATCGGCGTAGCCTGATGCCCTCACCCCAACCCTCTCCCACGGGAGAGGGAGAAAAGCACTACTTCGCCTTAACCTTCCCCGCCACCAGCAGCGCGGTCAGCAGCATCAGCGTGCCGGAAATCACCAGCGGTGACGTCAGCCCCAGATGGTCGAGCGCCACGCCGCCCACCGCCGCGCCGCAGGTGTTCGCCAGCTGGATCACTGCCACCTGAATCGACCCGGCTTTTTCCGCCTGATCGGCAAGCGAGCGGGTGATCCACGTCGACCAGCCCACCGGCACCAGCGCAAACGCAAAGCCCCAGACAATCGCAATCGCCGACGCAACCCACTTATCGCTGCCCCACAGCACCAGCACCGCGGCGCTGATTGCCAGCACCAACGGCGCACCCGCCAGCGCCACCTTCAGGGAGCGCTTCAGGAATTGGGACGACAGCGAGGTGCCGACGAAGCTGGCGATACCAAAGCTCAGCAGCACTAGCGTCAGGCCGTCCACGTCAAAGCCCGCCATGGTCATATAGACCGGGCGAATATAGGTGAAGAAGGCAAACTGCCCGGCAAAGGCCATGAAGATGGCGGTCATCCCCGCCAGCACGCCCGGACGCTTGAGCAGCGCGAACATGTTTTGTTTGTGGTGTGCCGCTTCGCCCGGCAGGGACGGCAGCGCTTTCCACACCCAGATAATGCACAGCACGCCCATCACCGCCGCCGCGTTGAACACGTTACGCCAGCCGATAATCCCGCCGAGGAAGCTGCCCAGCGGCGCGGCGATCACCAGCGCGATGGAGACCGCGCCGAAGATAACGGACAGCGCTTTTGGCACGGTGCGCGCGGGCACCAGACGCATGGTCAGCGAGGCCGACATCGCCCAGAAGCCGCCTAATCCCAGCCCCAGGCAGGCGCGACCCAGCAGCAGCAGGGTGAAGCTTTCAGCGAAAGAGACCAGCAGGCAGGAGAGCGTCAGCAGCACGCTGAACAGGATGACCACTTTACGACGGTCAATGGTGCCAATCGCCTGGGTGATAAACAGGCTGGCGAACATCGCCACAAAGGCGGTGACGGTAACGGATTGCCCCGCCACGCCTTCGGAAATGCCCAGATCCTGCGCCATCGGCGTCAGCAGGCTGACCGGCAGAAACTCAACGGTGATCAGGCAGGCGACGCAGAACGCCACGGAGAAAACCGCCGACCAGTTGGGGCGAGACACCTCTTTGGCCTGCGGCGGGGTCGTGGGCTGGATATGTTCTGTCATGGCATCACCTGAGATAAAAACGTGCGGAAAAGTCGCGCAGTTTATCATCAAAAGTGTGACGGATTTAACGATTTGACAACTTTTCTTGCATCGCCGCATTTGCCAGCCCGACGATCCACTCCTGGTGCCCGTTAATCATCGGGTTCGGCACGGTACGAGCAAGCTCCTGTGCAGGCACGCCTTTCTGCGATTCCTGCGTCAGAATGCGCACGCGGTTTCCCGGAAGATCTTCAAACAGCCAGGCGTGGATCACGTCCAGACGAGAATTCGCATCCCCTTCCACCCAGCCGTGCCAGGCAATGCGCGCAGCTTCACCGTCCGTCGGCGGAACATACTCCGTCACCTGCGCTTCAACCGGGAAGCCGAAGGTGGTGAAGCGAAAGCGGGCGTTAGCGCTCAGCGCCGGGCCGCTGCCGTCGTGAAAAAGAATGTCTTCGGCATTGCTGTAGTAGCCCGGCCAGAGGGAGGTGTCGTTGAGCTGCGCCCAGACTTCTTTCGCGCTCAGCCCGGCAACAATGATTTCGTTAGATGCAAAGTTATCGGTGGTACCCGGCAGGTAGTCGTTCGGCCAGATAATGGCGGATTGTTTCATGGTTCACCTCATCAGTTAGTTGATGAGATGATGGTGCCCCCGCGAGTGGTATAAATCTAATGACGATGCTTTATACTCTTCATCACGATTCGTGATATCAGTGCAGATAGAATACTCCCTCTTCCGGCAGGAAGAGCTGGTTGTAGCGCAGCTGGAAGGCGTTAAGCTCCTGCGGATCGGGCTCTATTTCGCGCATAAAGCCGAGCGCGAGGCGAATCTGCGCATCGGTAATGGGTGCGGCAAGGCGAGCCTTACGCAGCATACGGTGCCAGGTATGCAGATTTTCTTCGCTGCCATCGACGATGCAGACCTGCCAGATCAGTAGCACCTGCGCGGCATTTTGCAGATGCGCCTCGTCGGGGCGTTCAAGGTAGCGGATAAACTCATTGCCCGGCGTTTTACCGAACTGGTCAATCATCGACTCGACCGGCATCGGGGTGATCCCCAGCCGCTCGCTTAAACGTTTGATGGCGCGGCGGGAGTCTGAGGTCAGGACACGAAATCCAACCACAAACACCACGGCAAGCGTTGCCAGCATTATCCAGACCATGCGTTCTCCTTAGACTAGCCGCTCATCATAGCGGGAAACGCAGCGCGTCGACAGCGGGCACCGCCATAATAGTGAACGGAAAAGAGGTGGAAAAACGTCATGAAAGCGGATCTGCGTACGCTGGATCTTAACCTGCTGAAAACGCTGGATGCCCTGCTGGACGAGCGCAGCGTCACCCGCGCGGCGGGGCGTCTTGCCCTGACCCAGCCTGCGGTGAGCGGCATGCTCAACCGCCTGCGGGATTACTTTGACGATCCGCTGTTTATTCGCGCGCCGCACGGGATGGTGCCAACCACGCGCGCCGAAGCGTTAGCCGCTCCGGTAAAGCGCATTCTCGCTGATATCGACATGCTGCTTCAGCCCGTGGCGTTTGACCCTATCACCGCAGCGCTCACCTTCACCCTCGCCGCGACTGACTACGCCCTGCGTGCGGTCGTCGTACCCTTTATCGCCGCCCTTAAGGTGCAGGCTCCCTCTGTCCGCGTGCGCGTCGTGCCCGTGGAACCGGGTCGCCTGGTCAGCCAGCTTGAACAGGGCAGCGTTGACGTGGCGCTGATCACTCCGCACACCACGCCAGATGAGCTTCACAGCCGTGCGCTTTATGATGAACGGTATGTTTGCATGATGCGTGCCGACCATCCGGATGCCGGAAAACCAATCACGTTAGACCGTTTTTGCGCCCTGGAGCATGTACTCGTCTCTTACGAGGGCGATGGTTTTCGTGGCGTAACGGATAGCGCGCTGGAGAAAATTGGCCGCATGCGGCACGTGGGGTTATCGGTGAGCAACTTTTTGGTGCTGCCGGACGTGCTGGCCCTCAGCGATATGATTGCCGTCGTGCCGTCACGCATCGCGGAAAACCAGACGGGGATGTTCGTCTGCGAGACACCGATTCCCGTACCCGGCTTTACCAAAAGCATGGCCTGGCACGGCAGAACGCACCGCAACCCCGCGCAGGCGTGGCTGCGCGGGCTGTTGCTGGAAACCAGTCAGCGCGCCTGAAGCCCTTTCAGCAGCGCCTCGTGGAAGCGCTCAGGATCCTGCATCTGCGGCGCGTGGCCCATATCGTTAAACTCAACCAGCGTCGCGTGCGGAATGCGCTTCGCCGTCTCTTTCCCCAGCACCGCATAGTTGCCGAGCGTCTTGCGGATCTCCGGCGGGGCGAGATCTTTCCCGATGGCGGTGTTGTCCTTCGTGCCGATCATCAATAATACCGGCATCTTCAGGTCGCTAAATTCGTAGATAACCGGCTGGGTGTAGATCATGTCGTAGAGCAGCGCCGAGTTCCACGCCACGCGCGCTTTACCCGGCCCGTTGTTCAGTCCGGCAAGCATCGTGACCCAGCGCTCATATTCCGGCTTCCACTCCCCGGCGTAGTAGGTATTTTTCTCGTACTGACGAATGCCGTCGGCGCTGACCTTCAGCTCGCGCTGGTACCACTGGTCAACCGTGATATGCGGCACGCCGCGGGCTTTCCAGTCTTCCAGGCCAATCGGGTTCACCATCACCAGCTGCTCTACCTGCTGCGGCCACATTAGCGCGTAGCGGGTTGCCAGCATGCCGCCGGTCGAGTGGCCGATAACCGTCGCGCGATCGACGCCAAGCGATGTGAGCAGCGCGTGGGTGT
>Ga0209370_1000335_pt1 | contig 75503 bp, 74 predicted proteins | sample AgamicAtPrz_FD_187164 | JGI IMG/M metagenome (GOLD analysis project Ga0209370, IMG submission 187164) | Agave microbial communities from Guanajuato, Mexico - At.P.rz (SPAdes) (version 2) | ecosystem: Host-associated > Plants > Phyllosphere > Phylloplane/Leaf | place: Guanajuato, Mexico...
CAGTCTGCGCGCCAGCCTTCGACCTTGTCGCGCCAACGGCGCTCGGTCTTGTGTTCGAGCAATGGCAGCAGTGCCCGCAGCGTTTCGCTGGCGTCGCCGACCAGGTTGACCTCCATGGGGTAGCGCAGGCTGAGCATGTCTGGCTGCAAATCGATCTGCACGCCACGGGCCTGGCCTTCCTCAGGCAGGAACTCGGCGTAGGGGAAGCCGGAACCGATCATCAGCAAGGTGTCGCATTCGCTCATCAACCGATAACTCGGTTCGGTACCTAGCAGCCCGATGGCGCCGGTGACCCAGGGCAGGTCGTCTGGCACTACGGCCTTGCCCAGCAGCGCCTTGGCCACGCCTGCACCAAGCGTTTCAGCTACCGCGACCACCTGTTCGGTGGCTTGCAGTGCACCGGCTCCGACCAGGATCGCCACTTTTCGTCCAGCGTTGAGTACCTCGGCGGCACGTTGCAGGTCCTGCTCGAAAGGCACCACCCTGGGCCTGCTGTAGCCGATGCCGGAATGCACCGTGCCATGGGCTTTCGGTGGTTCGTGGTAGGGCAGGTCCTGCAGGTCGTTGGGCAGGATGATGGCGGTGACCCGGCGTTCGCCGACGGCGGTACGTACGGCGCGATCGAGCAAGTGGCGCACCTGTTCCGGGGTCGAAGCCTGCTGGACGAAGGCACCTGCGACGTCCTTGAACATCGACAGCAGGTCCAGCTCCTGCTGGTAATGCCCGCCAAGCGCCGCTCGCGCCTGCTGGCCGACGATGGCCAGCACCGGCTGGTGATCCATGCGCGCGTCATACAGGCCGGTAAGCAGATGTGAAGCGCCGGGGCCGGAGGTGGCGATGCACACGCCCAATTCGCCGGTGAACTTGGCATGGGCGCTGGCCATGAAGGCCGCCATTTCCTCGTGGCGTGCCTGGATGAACTGGATCTTGCCCTCGGCCCGGCTCAACGCCCCGAATACCCCGTTGATGCCGTCGCCGGGGTAACCGAAGATGCGCCGCACCCCCCATTGATACAAGCGCTCCACCAGAAAGTCGCCTACTGTGCTGGTCATTGCCTTCTCCCGTCCTGTTACCGATAGGGGTCTGGACTTGGCTCGGATCGGGAAAGTTTCAAGTGTGTGCGCACTGGTCTGCCGACTGGAACCTTGCATGAGCCATCGGGTTCGCAAGTGAACGGACAACAGGATCAGGATGCTCGAAATGAATGCGACAGACACTGCGGATGCCACCGTGCAGACCTTGCATTTCAAGGACGACGGTGCAACGCCGAACAGCCGTTTCCCGGTATTGCTGTACCGCTTGCAACTCAACCCGTCGCAAGACTGCGCCAGTGCCTTCGAGGCGCTGTTCACCGCACACCAGTGGGTGCCGCTGTGGCGCGGCGGGATCTTCGATTACCATCACTTCCACCCCAATGCTCATGAGGTTCTGGGCGTCGCATGCGGCCGGGCGCGGGTGACGCTGGGCGGCGAAGCGGGGCAGACAATAAGCGTGAAGTGCGGCGACGTACTGGTACTGCCGGCAGGAACTGGCCATCGCTGCGTCGAGAGCAGCGATGATTTTCTGGTGGTCGGCGCCTATCCCAAGGGGCAGGAAAACTACGATATCCAGCGCCCAGAAAGCGCAGTTCACCAGCAGGCGCTGGCGCGAATCGCTTCCGTGCCCGCCCCCGCACAAGACCCGGTCAACGGCACGCGTGGCGCCCTGATGACGGCCTGGCGCTGAGTTTCTGAGCCGGTCGTCGTCGCTGCTGAACGGCTGCACTCAAGCCAGGATCAATCGAGCTGAGTCGCCCGATTTCACTCAGCCAGCAGGAGTTACAGCGATGGCCAAGTACCTGTACCTGATCAGCTACATCCTCGACAACCAACCCGGCACCTGCGAGTTGCGCAGCGACCAGGAGGACCTGAGCCGCGAAGCGGCGCGCGATTACCTGCAAGGCATGCACCGCAACGAAGCGTCATCTTTCACTGACGTACAGGTGCAGCGTCTGGAGCACGACCATGAGCCAGGCACATCGCCGGGGCATTATCAGCAGCCATGAAAAGGTGAGGGCTGGCAGATGAAACGAAGAGGTGAAACCTACAGACGGTGGTGCGACCCGATCCTGCACCATCAGACCCATGAGGAAACGCTCGGCACCGGCACCTGCCTGGAGGTGCAGACGCGCTTGTCACGCACAGGTGCCACGCAGTTGTTCATCGGTGTCTATCGCACCGACGGTTCGGTGCTGTGCGAACGGATCTACGACCAGCGCGCGGGGGAAACCATGAGGCGGGCGCTGCTGTGGGGTGTGGGATATGCCCGGCGCGTCGCGGGTGAGGGCGAGGCGTTGCGTGGCGAACCAGCAGGTAGTTGAATGATTTATCTGGGTTGCGCTGGCTGGAGTCTGTCGAGCCGTTACGCCGAGGCATTTGCGCAGCCCGGCAGCCACCTGCAACGCTACGCCAGCCACTTCAATGCGGTGGAAATCAACAGTTCCTTCTACCGACCCCATCGCCCCGAAACCTACGCCCGTTGGGCTGCGTCCGTGCCTGAGCATTTCCGCTTTGCGGTGAAGGTGCCCAAGGCCATCAGCCATGAGCAGCGGCTCTGCGGGTGTGAGGACGCGCTGGACAGGTTTCTTGCTCAATGCGGGCAGTTGGGCGACCGCCTGGGTTGCCTGCTGGTACAACTGCCGCCATCGCTTGGCCATGACCCCGAGCATGCGCGACGTTTCTTCGAAAGCCTGCGGCAACGGTATGACGGGCCGGTAGCGCTGGAGCCCAGGCACGCCAGCTGGCAATCGGCGCAGCCGATGCTGGTCGATTTGCGCATCGCCCAGGTTGCCGCGAGCCCGTCGCGATTCGTTACCGATGCGCAACCGGGTGGTTGGCCAGGGCTGGTCTACTGGCGCCTGCATGGCGAACCGAGGATCTACCACAGCGAGTATCCCGACGAATATCTGCAGCGTCTGGCTGAACGCTTGCAGCACAGCCTTGCCGCCGGAGTGCCCACCTGGTGCATTTTCGACAACACCGCCTCCGGAGCTGCGATAGCCGATGCACTGGCTCTGCAGCGGCATTTGCGCTGAGGACGTGATGGAAACATGGCGATGGAAAAGAGCGATGACCAACCAGTCAAAATTAATGAATCTTTTTACACGTCGCTCGCTCCATTAGTCTGAATTGGTGAAGGAGAGTGCAATGGCTGGACAGCAGTTGTATGTGATCGAGTACGAGCTTCATGGGGAATTTCGCACCTTCATCATCCGGCTCGAGCGTATGGACAACGCCGAAGCCTGGCACTGGGCAAGTTGCGATGCCGGCGTGGGTATCATCCCGCGGTTCGGCCAGCACAAGATCAAGAAGGTCAGCCGGCCGATGGCTGAGCGCTACGGCATCAACAATGTGCGCTGGCGGGTATCGGGCGACGGGCCGGAGTTCGTCGCACCGACCATTGATGTAAAGAAATTCTCCAATAGCGGTACCGGCGGTACCTGAAGCTTGTTGTGACCAGGACCTGCCTGAAATCTTCAGGCAGGCCTTCACTCATGGGTTCGCTTCTCAAGTTTCGAGGCACCATCATTCTCACTTTCAGGAGCCAGTACGTGCCGCGAATCATCACTCCAGGCACCCCTGAACACGAGATCAGCGAGCGGAACGCCCGCATGTTCGGTTCGCCAAAAGAGCGCCTTGATTTCTACCGCCGTGAAATCCAGTACGAGACCAGCATCCTCGCCAACCGCACTGACGCCTATCTTGCCGCGCAGTCGTTTCTGGTGATCGCCTTCGTATCGTCGATGGGTAACCTCAATCAGAGCTGGGGCGAGATGTTCACGCTGGTGGTTCCGCCGTTTCTCGCATTGCTGGGCGTGTTGAGTTCACTCAATGCCTGGCCGGGCATTCGCGCGGCCTACAAGATCATCGAGCACTGGCAATTGAAACAGAGCCACCTTCTGCGCAGCGAGCCACTGATGGGGCTGGCATATGACGAATCGCCACTGTTCAGCGAGGCGGAAACCTCCCTGGCCGGGCACCGCAAGTCGTTGTTGTTTTCGCTGCGTACACCTTGGATATTCCTGGTCTTCTGGATGATTCTCGGTATTTACGCGGTCTTCATCCAGCTGGCCTGAGCAGCGCGGCTGCCCCCCGAGACAACGGTGCTCCAATCGTTGTCGACTCTGATTACCGCCACCTTCAAAGCCTTTGCTCCAGTACCAACAACCAGGTTTGATTGCGCCATTTTCTCTGGGCCTCCAAGCAAATGTCATAGATCACAAACGCTGAACTCCTGCCGCCTCACCTGCGTCCCTCGAATGAATGCCCCATTAAAGACGGCATCCACCCAACTATCCGCTTCGAGGGCGAAACGATGGACAAGACCAATCAAAGCTCGACCTCTCCACCCGGCAGCACCCAGGAACATGCCTTGATCGATGACGCCGGTGCGCTGCTTGGCGAGGCCAGGCACAAAGGCAGCGAGCAGTTCGAACACTACCGCGATAACGCAGCCGATCAGCTTGATTCGCTTGAGGAGGGGGCGCGCTCGGCTGCTGCTGCGCTGCAAGGCAACGACAGTCTCGGGCTGTCGCAGTACCTGAACCAGGCAGCAGAGTGCGTGGGTGAGTTTGCCGAGCAGGTACGCCATGAAAGTGCCGAAAGCCTGCTGCAGCGTGGTGCTCAGTTGGCCAGGAGCAACCCGGCGCTCTTCCTGGCCGGTAGCGTCGCCATCGGGTTTGCCGTGTCGCGTTTCATGCGAGCCAGCACCAGCCATGAGTCCACCACCCCTGCGTCGTCCGCTGATTTGCAACAGTCCCGCCCCGCGCAGCCAGTGCCTGATCGTGGTAGCGACGTATCCACCCGTGAACCTTTCACCCCCGTCGACCCAGTCGGCCCTGGTGCAGGCACGCCGGTCAGTGGCAGCCCGTTCGAGCGCGATCCACTCAAAGGAGGTGAATGATGAACAAAGACCCCTTGCATACCACCCCAGGCCTGCACACGGTGGAAGACGACGCCGTCGGTGTTGGCGGTTTGTTGCGCCAGCTGATGCGGGAAGTACCGGACCTGTTCACCAAAGAGCTGGCGCTGGCCAAGGCAGAGCTGCAGCAGAACCTCGCCACCCTAAAGGCCGGCACGGCTGCGGTGGCAGCGGGCGCGATCGTGATGCTGGCGGGCTTCGTCATCCTGTTGCTGGCGGCAGTCTACGCCCTGGCGATGGTGGTCGAGCCTTGGCTGGCAGCCTTGATCGTGGGCGCGGTCACCTTGGTGATCGGGTTCATCATGTTGCAGTCGGGCAAGAAACGGTTCGAACCCACGCACCTGGCCCCTGACCGCACCTTGCATGCCATGCAGCAGGACAAGGACACGCTCAAGAGGAAACTGCCATGACCACTTCCTTCGAACATGAAGCGCACAAGGACCCTGACTTGCTCGAGCAGGAAATCAACGCCAAGCGCGAGCACATCAGCGATCTGGTGGACGCCCTCGAACAGCGCCTGAGCCCCGGCCAGATGGTCGACCGAGTACTGGCCTATGCCAAAGGCAATGGCGGCGAGTTCTTCCACAACCTGGGCACCACCCTCAAGAACAACCCCGTACCCGCTACCCTGACGGTACTGGGCCTGGCCTGGCTGGGCCTGAACCAGAACCGCCCCTTCAACCCCGGGCCTGCGCACCAGGGCCCGGGGTTGGGTGAAAAGCTCGGCGACGCGGTGGACACGGTGAAGGGCGCTTTCGCGCAGGCGGGGGAGGCAGTGCACGACGCCAGCCAGAAGGTGCGCATGAAAGCCCATGACATGCGCGATCGGGCCAGCGAACTTGGCAGCGGCGCCCGCGACTCCGTGGGGGCTTCTGCGGATACCCTGCGCCATTCGGCACACAAGGCCGCAGACCAGGCCACGGCTCTGAAAGGCCAGTTCGATCATCTGCTTCAGGAGCAACCGCTGGTATTGGCCGCTTTGGGGATAGCACTGGGTGCGGCATTGGGGGCGGCGCTACCCAGTACCCGCAAGGAAGACCAGCTGATGGGCGCCAGCAGCGATCGCTTGACCGACACACTCAAGGCCAAGGGTCGCGAGGTGAAGGCGTCGGTCGAAGAGTCGCTCGATCAGGCGGGTGGTAAAGCGTCGACACAGGCAGAGCGCAGGCCTGGAGACTCCGACCTTTCCTCGGGGTTGGGCTTCAATTCCTGATCCTGCGGCATCTTCGTCGTCGGCCCAACTGCCCCGGCAGAGGGCCGGCGGCTATCTGTGTGCCGGACAATCGCTTGCAGCTTGAATCAGGGAGGCTCTGCTTTGAAGATCGACGCGTTGTTGACCGAACTCCTCAATGCCCGTGGCCCCGGAGGGCAAGAGGATGAGGTGCGGGCTATTTGCCTTCGAGAGCTCGGCAGTTATTGCGATGACACGCACACCGATGCCGCCGGCAACGTGGTGGGGGTCATTCGCGCCGGGCTTGCATGCAATCCACAGACAGCCATACGTGTAATGGCCCATCTCGATGAGATAGCGATGATCGTCAAGAATGTCCACGAGAACGGCACCCTGGAGGTGCTGGCCCTCGGGGGAGCGCAACCGATCAGTTTTGGTGTCTGCCCCGTCGATATCTTGGGTGATGAGCAAATCCTGCCTGGCGTGCTGTCCTTTGGCTCGATGCACAGTAGCGGTCGGACTGCCAACGGAAGAGATGTGCTGGCGGGAAACGTTCAGTGGAAGGACGTCCACGTGGTCACACGCAAGACCCGGCAGGACCTCCAGGAATTGGGGGTTCGGTCGGGTACCCGGGTCGTGCTCAGCCAGCACTGGCGTCAGCCATTCAAAGTACAGGACTGTATTGCTGCTCACTTTCTCGATGACCGTGCTCCCATCAGTGCTGTCATCCTCTGTGCGAAGCTGTTGAGTGAAAGGCGGGAGGCGCTGAAGCAGGATGTCTGGTTCGTGCTCACCACGCTGGAGGAGGAATCGAATGCCGGTGCCATGTACGCCGCGTCCCGGTTGCCCGGCGATACCACCATTGCCGTCGAGGTCGGCCCGGTGCTTGATGAGTACGGTACGGAGCTATCGGTAAACCCGATCATCAATACCGGTGACCAGAAGGGCTACTACAGCCGCACCGTGGTGCAAGGCCTGATCGCTGCTGGCCGCAAGGCAGGTTATGAGCCGCAGGCGGCGTTGCTCGTCGACTTCGCGTCAGATGCGAGTGCGGTATTGAGCGCCGGGATCGATGCCCGGGCGGGCTGTATCGCGATCCCGACAGAGAATACCCATGGCTTTGAGATGGTGCTCCTGGACGGCATTTCAGCCTGTGCTGAAACCTTGGCTGAATTTCTGCTGGGTTGCCAGGACGAACAGCACGCAACGAACGACCATAATTGACCTCTAGCGCTGCAGGTTGTCCCGAGCGGCATCGTCTGCCTGCTGTTCGTGAGGCGACTGTGGGGCCGTTTCGCAGTTTCGGCCCATCGCCTGATACTCCTTGCGAAGTTGATGGATCTCTCGGTTGTCGAGAGATTCGAGACCTAGTACCGATTGCTCTGCGGACTTTGTAGCGCGGATCAGTTCGTCGAGCTTCACGTGGATGATGTCGTTGTCACGGTTCTGGGTGTTCTGAATCAGAAAGACCATCAGGAAAGTGATGATGGTCGTCGATGTGTTGACGATCAGTTGCCAGGTGTCGTTGTAGTGAAACAAGGGCCCGGAGGCAGCCCACAGGGTGATGAGCACCACGGCGATGAGGAAGGTACTGGGTTTACCAGCGTGCTTGGCGAGCCATTGGCAGAAAAGCGCGAATTTCATGGTGTTATCTCCACTGCTATCTACGATTCTGACCGCAGCGGTGCGCTGAAATCTTTTTTGCTTTTTCGCCTGGATGACGGGATACACCTGGCGCGCTGCAATCCCTGCAAGCCAATGCTGGGCAGGTATCAGCATTGCCGCTACGCTTTGATCCTCGCGCCAGGTCAAGAATTTTCCACAGTGAAGAAAACAGTTCGGGTTGATGATCTTCAGGTCTTCGTCACAACAGCCTCGGCCGGCAGCTTCTCGGCAGCGGCCAGGTTGTTGGATATTTCACCGGCCTTGGCCAGCGGCGCAGTCCAGCGCCTGGAAAGCTGCCTGGGTGCCAGGCTGTTCGTGCGTTCCACGAGGCGTTTGCGGCTTTCGGATGATGGCGAGCGATACCTGCCTCATGCCCGTCAGGCCCTGGAGGCACTGGACAACGGTGAGCTGGCGCTGACCGAGGGGCGAGATGAAATTGCGGGTACACTTCGCCTGTCCATGCCCTCGGATATTGGCAGGAATCTGCTGCTGCCCTGGTTGGACGATTTCCAGCGATTGCACCCCAAGGTGATGCTGCAACTGCGGATCAGCGATCAGGTGGCCGACCTTGTCGGCCAGCAACTGGATGCGAGTATCCGATATGGGCAGCTGGCAGATTCCAGCCTTGTTTCACTGATGCTTGCCCCTGGAAATCGCAGAACGGTTTGCGCCTCGCCACATTACCTGGCACGACATGGGGCACCAGGGGCCTTGGAAGATCTGGGCAGGCATAATTGCCTGCGTTATGTGATGGGCGAGCAAACCTACGAGCGATGGAGCTTCCATTTGCCCGATGGCGTCAAGACCGTGCAAGTCACAGGCGACCGCGTGAGCGATGACGCCGATATCGTTCGGCGTTGGGGTGTTGACGGATTGGGGGTCGTTTACAAATCCAGGCTGGACGTGCTGGCGGACATACGTGCCGGGCGGCTGATCGAGTTGTTTCCCGGCGATTACGGTCAACCTGCGCCGTTGCAGCTGGTGTGCGCTCATCGAACATCGCTCACACCTGCTGTGCAGGTGCTCAGAGCGTTTCTGGCGGAGCGTTTCGAGCAGCTCATCGCTGCTGATTGATAAGATGACGGGGCTCATGGCCCCGCCTTCGTTGCGTTGACCGGGCGAGTGATCAGAAACCTTCCAGAACGATCTTGCCTTTTGCCTTGCCGCTTTCGATCAGGGCATGGGCGCGTTTGAGGTTGCTGGCACTGATGCTGCCGAAGTGCTCGCCAACAGTGGTCTTGATGACCCCCTCGTCGACCAGCGCCGATACCTTTTCCAGCAGGTGGTGCTGCTTGATCATGTCCTCGGTCTGGTACAGCGAGCGTGTGAACATGAGCTCCCAGTGCACCGACAGCGATTTGCGCTTGAACGGCACGATATCGAGATGCTGAGGGTCATCGATCAGCGCGAGCTTGCCCTGTGGGCGCAGCACTTCGACGATCTGCGCGAGGTATGCATCGGTGTGGGTCAGGCTGATGACGTAATCCACCGAGTTGAACTGAAGTTGTTCCAGTTGCAGGGCAAAGGATGCCGAATGGTCGATGACATGATGTGCCCCGAGTTCGCTGACCCAGGCCTGGGTTTCAGGGCGTGACGCGGTACCGATCACCTTGAGCTGGGTAAGCTTGCGTGCAAGCTGTACCAGGATCGAACCAACACCGCCGCCGGCACCGATGATCAGCAGGCTCTTGCCAGCGCCGCCATTTTCCTCCACACCCAGGCGGTCGAACAGCAATTCCCAGGCGGTGATGGATGTGAGCGGCAAGGCTGCGGCGCTGGCATTGTCCAGACTACGAGGCTTGTGCCCGACGATTCGCTCGTCGACCAGGTGATATTCGCAGTAACTGCCCGGGCGGTCGATTGCACCGGCGTAGAACACTTCGTCGCCAGGCTGGAACAACGACACCTCGGCGCCGACTTCGCGAACGATCCCCACGGCATCCCATCCCAATACTTGAGGCTGGTCACCGCTGCGGCTGGCTCTGACCTTGGTGTCGACAGGGTTTACCGCGATGGCTTTGATTTCCACCAACAGGTCCCTGGCACCGGGTATGGGATTGGGCAGATCGTGCTCGTACAACGATCGGGAATCCTGGATCGGGAGGCCGGGGGTGTCATAGACGATTGCTTTCATTGGGATGTGACCTTTCAGGTGAGCAGTGGTGGCAGGTTAATCGCGTCGAGCCCCCTGAAAAACCAGGTTGTTGCCGGAACACTTTCCGCGTTTCGCTGATAATCGGGTACCTCTACACAGGGAGCAGGTGCTCTCGTTCAAGCAGTTGGATGTTGGACGGCTTGACCTGCACTTCGTGAAGTTCAGGCGCTGTAAACCAGCGGCACTCCACGATCTCGTGATTTGCGGTAGGTTTTGCGCCAGGTTCGACAGGCAGCTGATAAAGGTAATGTTCCTCGCCTGCGAGCACGTAGTGGTTGAGGAATCGAGCACCATTGAAGGGTAGGCAAGTCTCCTCCATCAGCTCGCGCTGCGCAGCGTCCAGATGATGCTCGCCCGGATCTATTTTCCCGCCTGGCAACGACCATTCAGCGCTTTGCTTGCGCACGAAAAGGATGCGTCCTGCTTGCAGGCAAATGACCGTCGAATGCCGTTCTCTGGAGTTGTTCATCAGGAGCCTCCCGTACGTTGGAGGTGGCATCAGGGCAAAACTCACCCTGATGCCGGCTGCGGATGATCAGCGATCTTTATCCCACTGTTGATCATCTGCCTGGTTTTGCTGGCCGCCCATGCGGTCCTTGTCTGTCAGGTTCTGGTTCTGCTTGTCGGTCGTACGTTGGCCGCCTTGACTCCCTGTGTCACGGGAACGTTCCCAGTCCTTGTTCATCTTGTCCTCAGGTTTCTGGCCGGACTGGCTGCCACCTTGCTGCTGTTGGCCGGGCATCCGGCCGCCCGAACCCTGGCCGCCTTGCTGGCCGGTGCCGGCAGTGTTGTTACCCATGCCGGTGTCAGCATTGCCTTGGTTGCCACCCTTGTCTTGATTGTTTGCCATGATCGCTTACCTCAGGTCAGACACAGGAAGGTCTGTGTGTACTGTTATGACCGAAGCCCGTTCCCGCGGTGTGCAAGGAATATTTGGCAAGCTGACTAAACGCATTAATTTCAAGGGTGCGAAATGTTGGTGTGCGGCCAGGAACCTATCTGAAGGCGAGTTCGACTTCGTGATGGTTGCCAAGTTTCGCGATGCCACCGAGTACACCGACTATATCTACCGGTTTCTCGACACTTACCGGGATATTCCGATTCGCACTTATTCCTCGACGTTGGTGGTGCGTACGGTGAAGAAATCGTACGAATTGCCGCTGGGAGGAGGGCTGCAGCAGGCTGTCGATGCCTGATCGTGTTTCCAATCTCGTGGCTTTGCGCGGACTCTTGTGGGAGCGGCCTTGTGTCGCGATTGGGCTGCGAAGCAGCCCCGGCCATTTGTGCACTTGTGCTGAAACCTTGGGGCCGCTTCGCAGCCCAATCGCGACACAAGGCCGCTCCCACAGGATCCTTTGCAGGCCAGAAGCTCGATGCAAGGCATGTGCGATCTCTTTGGGAGATTACCTTGCCCTTTGAGCTGGCGCTGTTTGACGTAACTCCGAAATATCGCGTTTCGGCGGCGTACCGAACTGCCGCCCATATTCGCGACTGAACTGCGAAGGGCTTTCATAGCCGACCTTGAAGGCTGCCGTGGCAGCATCCAGGTGTTCATTGAGCATCAGCCGTTTTGCCTCGTTCAACCTCAACCATTTCTGATACTGCAGCGGGCTCATCGCGGTGAGCTGGCGGAAGTGCTGATGGAAGGTTGAAAGCCCCATCTGCACCCGAGAGGCCAACTCATCTACCCGCAACGGCGCGGCGTAGTTCACCTTCAGCCAGTCGATGGCCTTGGCGATTCGATGCCCCTTGCTGCCGACCGAGGCGATGTAGCGGAGCAGGAGGGCCTGGTCGCTCTGTAGCAACCGATAGTGGATTTCTCGCTGAATCAGCGGCCAGAGCACGGGTATCGCATCAGGCTCTTCCAAAAGCCCGATCAGTCGGCTGAAGCTTTCCAGCAGCTTCGGGCTTAGCAAACCCACGCCGGCGCTTGTGTGAACAGACTGGCTGCCCGCCGGCAGGCGGCCATCTTGCGCGATCAACTCTGCCAGTGTGCGCAGGTCGAGCTTGAACACCAGGCCCAGGCAAGGTGCGCCTTCGCTGGCCATCGTCACTGCCGAATGGGCGGGGATGTTCAGCGAGGTGACCAGGAACCGGGTCGAGTCATAAGGGAACACGTCGCCGCCGATGACCATTTCCTTGGCGCCCTGCACGACCAGCACGATGCTTGGCTCGACGATACAGGTGACCGGTGGGGCCGGTGCGTTGCGTCGATAGACGCTGAGGTCTGCGATGCGTGTCGCGAAATCGCCAGCCGTTGGCGCGTGGGCGCCGATGACCTTGCACAGCGTGGCCATCGGGTGCGCGTGTGAGGTCGGTTGTGTGGTGGCGGACATAGGAAGCCTCAGGTCATCTCTTGGAAAGACACTACTCGCGCGTCACTTCCGCTGTCCATGCCCCGTCGACAGGGTCTGGAGAATCAGGCAAGAAAACTGGTCGTTTGATCTACTGATACACCGTTTTTCGCGAGGAAGATGGGCGGCAGGCAATGTTGCCAAAGTGCTCGAGTAACGCGAGGGCACCCGCTTTTCATAACCTGCTGCACGAGAACCACCATGACCAGCTCAGCGATCCCCCTTCAACATTCCAGCAGACAGGTCTGGGGCGCCGTGTTGGCAATGTCACTCTGCGCCTTTGCCCTGGTAGCGTCCGAATTTCTGCCGGTGAGCCTGCTTACACCACTTGCCACTGATTTGTCGCTTACCGAAGGCCAGGCCGGTCAAGCCATTTCGATCTCGGGTTTCTTCGCCGTAGTCACCAGTTTGTTGCTGTCCACCCTGACGCAGGGTATTGATCGAAAACCTGTCCTGTTGGCCACCACGGCGCTAATGCTGGTTTCCGGTGCAATGGTGGCGTTTGCCCCGAACTACCTGACCTTGATGTTGGGGCGGGCCGTGCTTGGGATCGCCATTGGTGGGTATTGGTCGATGTCCACCGCAGTGATGATGCGTATCGCGCCTGAAGCCCTCGTTCCCAAGGCCATTGCCGTGATGCAGGGCGGTACTGCGCTGGCCACGGCGATCGCGGCCCCGGTCGGCAGTTACCTGGGCGGCCTGATCGGCTGGAGAGGGGCCTTCTTCTGCGTCGTACCTTTGGCCGCAATTGCGTTGATCTGGCAGGCCTTCACGCTGCCGGCGATGCCTGGCGAGCGTGGTACGGCGTCGGCGACCGCATCCCTGCGTTTGCTGCTAGACAGCAAGGTTGCGCTTGGCATGGCTGCAGTTGCATTGCTCTTCATGGGGCAGTTCACGCTGTTCACCTACCTTCGCCCGTTCCTGGAAACCGTGACACAGGTGGACGTGCCCACGTTGTCGCTGCTTCTGCTGATCATCGGCGTTGCGGGGCTGGTGGGAACGATGATGGTAGGTTCGCTCGTAGGCCGGCATCTGTTCAGAGTGCTGACCGGTATTCCACTGCTCATGGCCGTCATCGCATTCGCCGTGATTTCGACTGGTTCCTGGGTCGTCCCGACGGCGGTGCTGCTTGGTGGCTGGGGCTTGATTGCCACTTGTGCGCCAGTGGGCTGGTTCACCTGGCTGGCCAGGATGCTGCCCGAAGACGCAGAGGCCGGGGGAGGCCTGATGGTCGCGGTGATACAACTGGCGATTACTGTAGGTGCGACCTTAGGTGGGGTGCTTTATGACGGCGTTGGGTACCAGGCGACCTTCATCGCCAGTGGGATGATGCTCTTGGTAGCGACTGCCTTGACCATGAGGGTAGGGCGGCATCGATAGAGTACAAATGTGCCCCCTAATTGAGCAAAGGCTCAGCCAGCATGGACGCCTGTCGCTGCCAAGCCTGCGGCGACATCCCCTCGGCCTTGACGAATGTGCGACAGAAGTGGGACTGATCGCAGAAACCGCACTCCAGTGCGATCTCAGCGAGCATCATTCCCGAGCCCCCCAGTAGTTCCTTGCTTTTGCGCAACCGTTGTTCACGCATCCACTGCTGCGGGGGCACATGCAGGGTATCCCTGAACATTCGTGTGAAATGGCTACGCGACAGCGAGCAGGCTTGGGCGAGTTCCGTAACAGTTATGCCGGTGTCCAGGTTCTCCAGCATCAACCTCTTGGCAGTCGTGACTTGCCAGGGCTTGAGGAGCCCGGTCGTTTTCAGTGCGACAGTCGCCAGCACAGTGCAGTGATCGCTGTTCATACAAATCCATTAATCAATGAAGTGGGCACGCACGTTTCGAGTGGGCAGAGCAGGCCACTGCAGCCTCGGGCGGGCTACAGACGATAACGCTCGATTCGATGGCCTGGCTCAGCCAGCCGGCGTACCCATCAGCGGGTCAATGAACAGCCCCTGGATGCAGGGGCTGGCAATGGTCAGACAGCGGCAGCAACCGGGGCCAGGGTTGGGCCGTGCTGAACGCGCTCTGGTGCTTTGTGCACCATGGTGTAGGCATAGTCGACACCCATGCCGTAGGCGCCGGAGTGTTCTTTCACCAGTTCCATGACGGCATCGTAGGTGTCGCGGTTTTTCCAGTCGCGCTGCCACTCCAGCAGCACTTGTTGCCAGGTCACCGGAATCACGCCTGCCTGAATCATGCGCTGCATGGCGTAGTCGTGGGCTTCCTTGGTGGTGCCACCGGAGGCGTCGGCAACCATGTAGATTTCATAGCCGGCATCGTTCATCGCCGACAGCGCGAAGGTGGTGTTGCACACCTCCGTCCACAGGCCGGACACGATGATCTTGTTGCGCCCGTTTTTCTTCAGCGCGTCACGCACCTTCTGGTCATCCCAGGAGTTCATGGAGGTTCGCTCCAGCAGCGGAGCGTCGGGGAAGACGGCGAGCAGCTCGGGGTAGGTGTGCCCAGAGAAGCTTTCAGTCTCGACCGTCGTGATGGTGGTGGGCACATTGAAGATCCTGGCTGCCTTGGCCAGGCCTACGGTGTTGTTTTTCAGGGTCTGGCGATCGATGCTCTGAACGCCGAAGGCCATCTGTGGCTGCTGATCGATGAAGATCAGTTGACTGTTGAATGGGGTCAGTACTTCAGTTTTTGGATTGTTCATTCTTGTTCCCTGTCAGCTGGATGATGGTCATCGCACAAGTCACGGCGCCTGCCTTCTGCAGACTGTGCTGAGGCACTGGATGACGTCCTCAGTGATGCCCGTTGCTTGAGTCCGAGCACAAGATAGCGAATCGCAGAGCGAAGCGGTGGCGCACCTTTGCGCTCTCAGGAGCGCATTAATGCGCCATTCGCTTGTTCATCCTGCTGCTAGGATTCGCACGCAAACGCGGATCTACCTGATCCGGTTTACGCCAGGAGAAAGCGATGGCAGCTTCACAACCACTCAACAAACAAACCGCCTATTGGGGCGTCCCATGGGAGAATTCTTACGGGTATCCGCAGGCACGGCGGGTAGGGGACGAGATCTACGTATCGGGCCAGTTCAATCATGACGAAGAAGGCAACCTGGTCGCGCCGGCACCCTTGGATCGTGACGGCAGGCCCTGTGATTTCTCTTCGATGGGGGATCAGATGCGCGCCGCCTACGACAATATCGCCAAGCTGCTCGCGCTGTATGGAGCGACGCTTGAAGATGTCGTGGAAGAGACGCTCTACGTACTGGACATGGACGCGGCCTTTGCCGTGGTCGGCAAGGTGCGCAAGGCCGCCTACGGCACGGAGCGGCCTCAATGCGCCAGCAACATCATCGGCGTCTCGAGGCTTGCCCAGCGCCCACAGCTGATCGAAATCGCCTGCAAAGCGGTACTTGGCTCACGCGCTGAGTGACCCGCACTCCCGGTTTCGCTCTACGTCACCGGGAGTACCAGTTGGCCCTCGATCAACGGCTTCTGGTTGGCAACGGCAGCTGCACAGAACGTCATGAATGCTTTGACCCGCCACGATTTGCGGATGTCCTGGTGCGTCAGCAGCCACAGCTCATCCTGCAGCTCCGGCACCACCGGGCCGACGCGTTCAAGCCCAGGCGTGATATCACCCAGCATGCAGGGCAAAAACCCCACACCCAGGCCTGCCGCGATTGCAGCACTTGCCGCCGCAACCGAATCGGTGCGGTACGAGATGCACTCGGCAGCGACCCTGTTTTCGACATAGCTCGTTGCCTTGAGCCCGCGTAGCGCCGCGGAATAGGAAACCCATGCCTGGCCTTCAGTGAACAGAGGAGCAGGCGATGTGTGGTTGCTGCTGCCGTAGGGAGCCCAGGCGATTGTGGCCAGTTTGCGGCCCACCAGGCTTTCGGCGGGTTTCCTGGTCGCCCGAACCGCAATATCCGATTCGTCTCGCGAAAGGCTCAGTGATTCGTTGCCCACAAGCACCTCGATCGTGATGCCTTCATTGAGGGCCTTGAAGTCCGCGATGATGGGGGTGAGGAAGTAAAGCAGCAGTGAGTCGCTGGTGGTGATACGAAGCTTTCCGAGTGGCCCCTGGCCGGCACGTGAGACACGCCGCGTCACGCTGACGATGTCCAGCTCCACGCGCTCGGCGAGGGCACGCAGTTCCGCGCCCTCGATGGTGAGCAGATAGCCTGATTTGCGGTGATCGAACAAGGCTACGCCAAGTGTTTTTTCAACCTGGGAGACCCTGCGAGAGACGGTGGACACGTTGATGCCGAGCTTCTTGGCTGTTGCAGCGCGACTGCCACACTCACTGAGTGTTTTGATGATCCGCAGGTCGTCCCAGGAGAGCTGGTTGGCAGCCTCGCCCACGTTCCATTTCACGTCCTTGGGGGCAACCGGGGTAATTGGGACATTTCCAGGTAACGACTTCACGAAATCCGTTCCAGATCAGATTGCGACGATCATACGAGAAGGGGCTGCGTGAACCAAGTATCAGCATGAAGGCGAAGGAGGGGGCTTCGGTCGTCCCTTCATGCGCACATCGACACTTGTCGGCGTTATCCTGAAGAGTGAGCCCAGGAGCCTTTGGGGAACTACCCATGCGCAAGTTGACACTGTTGTTCGCGATCGCTGCATTTGCGGGTTGCCAGGCGCCGATGCCCACTGCCAACCCACAGATGGCTTGGGTCGATCTCTCGACGCCATTCCCGAATGACCGTGTGCTGTTGGCCGAACGCCTGGATAAACAACGCCTGCGCGACGGGCGCTTCTTTGAGGTCAGCCCCGGCAGCCATGAATTGGTCGTCAGGTTCGACTACGAAGTAAATGGGGGCGGTGGCATCAGCCTGATGGGAGGTACCACGGTAAGGCAATGCTACCTGACCCTCGACTACGAGCATTTCAAGGCTGGGCAGCGCTACGTGCTCGAGGCCCGCTCCATGGCCATGACGCCAGAGGCGAGGCTTTATGATGCGACGGGAGAGATTGTGGCAGAGGTTAGGGAATTCTATTGCCTGATGTGATGGTGCTGCATACATCAATGACTGGCATGATTGCTTGGCGACCCTGGATAATGGAGGGAATCACAAGGGCCATGCCATGCTGACCATCTCTAATAACGTGCATCTGCCAGATGCCGACATCGAACTGACATACATCCGCGCGCAAGGCGCAGGCGGGCAGAATGTCAACAAGGTGTCCAGCGCCGTGCATCTGCGCTTCGACATTCCCGCCTCGTCGCTGCCCGAGTTTTACAAGGAGCGGCTGTTGGCGCTGCGTGACAGTCGCATCACCGGCGACGGCGTGTTGATCATCAAGGCACAACAATACCGCACACAGGAGCAGAACCGCGCTGACGCACTGGCGCGTCTTGCCGAGTTGATCATCAATGCCGGCAAGACCGAGAAGAAACGCCGTCCCACCAAGCCGCCCCTTGGCTCGAAGACCCGTCGCCTCGAAGGGAAAGCCAGGCGCAGCACTGTCAAGGCGGGTCGAGGCAAGGTGCCGTTCTAGGCTCTGGATAAAAGAGATGTCGCGAACGCTGCCTGGAATAAGTCAGTTCGACCATGGCGGTGTAACGTTAAGTGTCGCAAGCGCCACGAGTTGCTTATTCATATGATGCTTCTTTCACTTGGTTTTTTTGATTAAGGCGAATCGTGCCAAACGACTTGATCCGCAAAGGAAGCTGCCAGAGCATTGATGTGCTCAGTTGGTAAATCACTTGATATTGCTAGGGTGAGATAGCCTAGCGTGCGTCCTTGAATTTGCTCAATGGAGCTCTGGTGGAGGTATACATCTCCACCCAATACCTTCGAGATGCTCATCAGGTTTGGCTGCAACCCTTTGACCCCTGTGTAGTGTAGGTCAAGGTATCGTCGAGTTTCTTTCTTTGACTCGCTGGCGGGGTGCGAAGCCGAGAGAAGCACTTTGCTCACCTCATGTTTAGGTGCTCCGAAAACCTCCCATACCTCACCTGATTCGACAACGCGGCCTCGCTCCAGTACAGCAACCCGATCGCACAGATCTCGAATGACCTCCATCTCATGAGTGATGAGGATGATGGTCAGGCCTAGGCGTCGGTTGATATCCCGAAGCAGCATGAGAATGGATTTGGTGCTTTCTGGGTCGAGTGCAGACGTGGCTTCATCGCACAGAAGAATCTCTGGCTGAAGCACGAGCGCCCTGGCTATTCCAACTCGCTGTTTTTGCCCGCCCGAAAGTTGGGCGGGATAGGCGCCTGCACGTTCTGAAAGCCCCACCACGTTAAGCAGATCCTCTACCCGACGCGCTCGCTCTTGTTTTGGTATCCCCGCCATAACCAGGGGCAGCTCAACGTTCTCTGCTACTGTCCGGCTGGAAAGTAGGTTGAAGTGCTGAAAAATCATGCCCACCTTTCTGCGAAATTCGCGCAGACCCTGTGCATTCAGAATGGCGATGTCTCTTCCATCAACGATGACTTGGCCGTTACTCGTTGTTTCGAGTCGGTTGAGCAACCGGAGCAGTGATGATTTGCCTGCACCGCTTCGGCCAATAATCCCAAAAACCTCGCCGCGTTGAATCTCGAGGCAAATGTCATCCAGCGCACATACGGATCCGTAGCGCTTGTGAACGCCTCGTAGCTGGAGGTGGGCGGTATGATTATGGATTTCTTGCTCGAAGCGGCTCATTTCAGTATCTCGGATTCATTATTTGGCGTGGATTTTTACTGCCTGCTATCACTGATAGGGAGGGTTAAAACCCCGGCGCAATTTGCCCTTTGTAGCGCGTCAGAATGAACTCCCGCACCTCGGGGGAATTCAGCGCTTTTGCCAGTTTTTGAATCCCGGGATCCTCCAGATTGTCTGGACGGGCGACCAGGTACTCGACATAGAGATCCTTACCCTTCTCGGTGATCAGGGCGCTGTGCGTATCAATCCCAGCTTCCAAGGCGTAGTTGGCGAACACGAACGCCAGGTCGACCTGCTTCACTGAGCGCGCGAGCATGGCGCCCTCGAGCTCTCGAATCTTCAGATGACGAGGGTTCTCGATAATGTCGCGCTGGGTCGACTGCGGATTGCTTGGATCCTTGAGCTTAATGAGCCCAGCTTCTGCCAGGAGCACCAGAGCACGACCGGTGTTCACTGGATCGTTTGGAATGGCCACGTTGGCGCCGTCTGGGAGGTCAGCGATGCTTTTGTACTTCCCGGAGTAGGCGCCGAAGGGTTCGATGTGGACTCCGACCACGGGTACCAGATCCGTGAGGCGGGTTTTATTGAAATCGTTCAAAAACGGACGGTACTGGTAGTAGTTGGCATCCAGATTCTTCTGTGCGAGTTGCAGGTTGGGTTGGATGAAGTCATTGAACACCTTGATGTCGAGATCAACACCTTCCTTGGCGAGGGTTGGTTTTATGAACTCGAGGATCTCTGCATGAGGTACAGGCGTGGCGCCGACAACCAAATGTTCGGCGGCATGGGCACTCAACGAGTTGAGTGCCAAGAAGGCGGCGAGGGCAGTCAGGGTTTTTCTCATGATGTCAGTACCTGTGGGTTGGAGTCAGTGTCGAGTGAAATGCTTTACGAGGCGGTCGCCGCTCATCTGCAGGGCCTGCACCAGCAAGATCAATAGCAGGACGGTGACCACCATCACGTCGGTCTGGAACCGTTGATATCCAAAGCGGATCGCCAGATCGCCCAGACCACCGCCGCCGATTACACCGGCCATGGCGGTGTAATCGACCAGGACGATTGCTGTGATGGTTACTGCGGCGATCAGTCCGGTTCGGGCTTCGGGTAACAGGGTGTGCCAGATGATTTGGCGGATACTGCCGCCCATGGCTTGGCTTGCCTCCACCAGCCCGCGGTCGACTTCTCGCAGAGCGGTTTCCACCAAACGTGCGAAAAACGGCGTGCAACCCACCACCAGGGGTGGGATGGTGCCCCGCACGCCTAGAGAGGTGCCGGTGATTAAAGTGGTCAGCGGAATCAGTACGATTAGCAGAATGATGAAGGGGAGCGAGCGCAGCACGTTCACTACCAGCGAAAGGCTGCGATAAACGGGGGCGTGTGCGAGCAGTTGGCGTTGCCCTGTGAGGTACAGCAGCACCCCCAGAGGAAGGCCGAACAATACGGTGAACCCTAACGCAGCGCCTAGCATGCTGAGGGTTTCGACACAGGCCTGGGCTATTTCCAGCCAGTTTAGATTCGCGAGCAGGTCATTCATCGGAGTGCCTCAGCGCGGAGTGCGGCTGCTGGATGGGGCGCTTGCAATCGATCTCCTCTTGCGAACAACTTGTTGCGCAATGTTCCCGGCGTGTATTCACGCTTGAACAGGCCACGAGATTGCAGCTCCGGGATGAGTAAGTCGACCACGGCGACGAAGGTCTCCGGGGCAACCACGCTCGCGAGATTGAAGCCGTCCACGTCGGTTTCTTCTACCCACGCCTGAAGCTGATCGGCTACGGATTTTGCGGAGCCGACCAGCACCGGGCCATCGCCCCCAATAGAGCAATAGTCGGCGATTTCGGCAGTAGTCCAAGTTCGTGAAGGATCGGCGCGAGTGAACGCCTCAACGGCGGATTGAATCGCTTCGCTTGGCACCTCGCGCAGCACCTGGTCATCGTCATACTGTGCGAAATCGATGCCTGTCCAACCGGCCATCAGCGTCAACGCTCCGGTTTTGCTCGCATATTCTCGATACTCCCGAAGCAGAGCGAGTGCAGCCTCGTCGGTCTGCGCGACAATCACGGTCAACTGCTCAAAAATCAGAATGTCATCGGCAGCTCGCCCGGCACCTACCGCAGCCGCTCTCAGTTCTGTAACCTGCTTTTTCAACACCGCTTTACTCGGTGCGGCTACAAAAACGCACTCTGCATTTGCTGCTGCAAACGCTCGACCTCGGCTTGATGCACCTGCTTGGTAAATGACCGGGGAGCGCTGCGGTGAGGGCTCACTGAGGTGAAAACCAGGGACTTTGAAATAGGCGCCCTCATGCCCGATGCCATGCACTTTGGCAGGGTCGGCGTAAACGCCACTCTCGCGATTGGCAACTACAGCGTTGTCTTCCCAACTGGTTTCCCAAAGCTTGTAGCAGACCTGAAGGTATTCTTCGGCTAGCGCGTAGCGCTGGTCATGAGTGAGCTGGTCGCGCTGGCCGAGGTTGCGAGCGCCACTGGCGAGATATGAGGTGACAACGTTCCAACCTGCTCGGCCTTGGGTAAGGTGATCGAGGGTACTCATGCGTCGAGCAAAGGGAAACGGGTGCTCGAACGACACAGAGGCCGTTACGCCAAAACCTAGGTGTTGCGTCGCTGCCGCCATTGCGGGTACCAGTTGCAATGGGTCATTGACCGGTAGCTGGGCGGCGCTGCTCAAGGCCGCGTCCGCGCTGGCACCGTAGACGTCGTATACACCCAGTACATCCGCGATGAACAGACCGTCGATGCACCCGCGTTCCAAGGTTTTGGCTAGCTCGATCCAATAGTGAATGTCGGTGTAGCGCGTAGCCTGATCTCGAGGGTGGCGCCACAAGCCGGGCGAAAGGTGCCCGACTGTGTTCATTGCGAAGGCGTTAAGGCGAATCTGCTTGGTCATGGCGCGCCCTCAGTTCCAGTCGTGACGGGCTGGTTTAATGCCGTTGAGAGCCCAGTTACCGACCAGGTGGTATTTCCAGCGCACGGGATCATGGAGGGTGTGCACCCGGGCATTGCGCCAATGGCGATCGTAGTTGTGCTTGGTAAGTGACGAGCGTGTGCCTCCCAGTTCGAACAACCGGTTGCTTGCCTCGATGGCTACTTCGGTTGTGAGCACTTTGGCCTTTGCAACGGCAACCGAGGCTGTTGCTACGTTGTCTTCATCCGGCGAAGGTTTGGCTGCGTCCAATGCCCATCCAGCACGTTCCAGCAGCGCTTCAGCGGCCTCCTGGCGAATTTCCATTGAGCCCACCTGAATGATGGTCAACGGGTCTTCACTGGCGTTATCAACTTTGGCATCAATCCAAGGTCGGGCCTGCTCACGGACAAATGTGATGGTGTCGTTTAGGGCTGCTCGGCCAATGCCGGCGTCGATGGCTGCGGTGGTCAGCTGAGCGAACGGGCCAGCAAGGGTAGGGCGTTCGTAAGAGCGGTACGTGGGGAAGAGATTGAATGCAGGTACGCGCAATCCTTCCAGTAGTACCGTGCCACTTGAAGTGGTGCGTTGGCCCATGCTGCTCCAGTCATCAACGATGACCAGCCCTGGTGTATGGCGAGGGACGAACGCCAGTTGCGCACGGTCTTGCTCATCCAGTGCCAGAACACCGATCCAGTGGGCGTACAGGGAACCAGTGCAGTAGCCCTTTCGACCATCAATCTGGTAGCCATCAGGCGTTGGGATGATTCGAGTGCGAATATCCTGAACGGTCTTCCCGCCCGTTTCAGATAGAGCATTCGCGAAGCGATGTCCTTGCAAAACCAGGTCGAAAAAATAGCGCTTCTGTTCCGGGGTGCCTTGCAACCGAATGTCTTCGAGCAGGCAGTAGTGGTTCTGAGGAATCTGCCCAAGCGATGGATCCGCAGTGGAGAGAGTGGCTATGACTTTTGCCAGCGTGGCGAAAGACACCTCGGCTCCGCCGTATTCCCGTGGAACGGTGATGCCCCATAGTCCGCTGTTTGAGTAGGCATCAACAATTTCGGCAGGTACCAGCCGATCACGATCGCGCTCCGCAGCCCCCGGGCGTAGAAGGTTAGCTATCTCATGAGCAATGGCGATGGCTTCCGAGTCGTCTAGGATGATGTGGGCTTTGGGTGTGTTTATTTGGAAATTGGCTGGTACGGTTTCGAGGCTCATGGCGTGCTCACATGCAATCTAAAATCTATGTGGTGCATATGCCGTGCCAATGGATTAAATCAGTAAAATCAGGTGCTTAATTTGTAAAAATGGCTCCATTTGTGTTGGGCCCGCAACCAACTGTTTAGTTGGTGTTTGTCGGCCAACAGTTAGTGTAAATGCGGATTTTCAGATCTGCGCACCTTGCAATGAATACAACGACGCACTGCTATTACGAATACAGGCGTCCAGGCTTTCGATACGAGGCAACAAACGAGCATAGAAGAAGTTCGCCGTGGCAAGTTTGCTGGCGTAAAACGCTTCATCGCCGTCAAACCTTTGCACCTGCTCTGCCATTTGCGCCCAGAGCCAAGCGTAGGTGACATTCAGATGCAGGTATTCCACGCAGCAGCTGCTGACCATAACGATTACCGAAGAGACCGAGCTGTCGTTCGGCCCGTTCTACAACTATTTCTCGAGCAAGGAAGAAGTGTCGCGCGCGGTGTTCATCGTCGATGCCTTGCATATGATCGAAGCGCTGGATGCCTTTACCATCCCGGCAGCGGGCATTGCCGAGCGGGTAGGCATAAATATCCGTCGCACCGTTTACCGCGGCTTGACCGATCCGGTCTGGGGCTGGTTCCTGGTGCATTCGGTGTACAGCATCAACCACATGATCGAGACCATGGGCAACCCGCTGGCGCGGGATATCCAGGTCGGTAATGATGAAGGCGCTTTTCAGGTGGTCGACATCGTTTCCACGGTCGATTGCATCATCGGCGGCATGCTCTACCTGCTGCGCAAGGTGCTCGAAGGCGCCCGCCCACCGTCGGCGGTGGAAAGCATGGTGCATTTCGTGCTCAGCGGCCTGGTGTGGACCACCAGGAGGCCGAGCGGATTATCAGCATCGACCTGGACACTTACGGTAATCAGCCTGCCTGATCGTGCTTACCCAGCGGCGTGTCAGCCCGCTGGGCGACGGTAGGCCAGAAACTCTCGGCCCTCACGGGAGTTGAGGTTCAACGCCCACACCGGTCGCGGCAACTCCAGCGCCCCGGAGCCCCAGTCCTGCAGGTAGGTCAGCGAAAAATCCACGCCGCGCTGGCAGGTCGCAGGATCGACGCCCAGGCTGATCAACGCCATGTGCACACAGGCGTCCATGTAGTCATTGACGTTTTCCACGCCTTGCAGAATGGCCTGGATGGCATGTGCGGATGCGCCCATCAAGAAGTCGGTGGCGGCGTCCAGCCGTGCGAAGGTCAGTTGTCCGGTGGCGCGGCCACTTTCCAGGTCTCGGCCCATGTATTCGGCCACCAGTGCATGGTGCGGCCATACATCCACACGGGTCACGAAACCGGCCCACTTGCTGTCCAGCAGGGCACGCACCAGGAACACCCGAAAGCCCACCGAAACGCGCTTCCACGGTTCTTCGAGAATGTCGTAGAGCGGCAGAATGTCGGTGGTCATCTGGTTGCTCAGTTCCTGGCCAAGCGCGATCAGCACCTGGTCCAGCGAGTCGAAGTAACGATAGAACGTGCCACGGGACACCTTGGCCTCGCGGATGACATCGTCGATCACTGGCGTGGCACCGGCGGCCTCGGCAAAAACGCGCATGGCCGAGTCGAGCAAGCGTGTACGCATCATCAGGCGCTTCTTTTCCGCCATACGTGGGCGGTGGTCGCTGCTGGTTCGCCCGGCAGGGGCGAGCGAGTCATGGCTGGACATGGGTCATCTCGTCGAGTGACAAAATGTCATTGTTAAAACCTATGCATTTTGTCGTATAAATAAATTTATTTGATAGAAGGTATTGAACAAGTCAGTGCCTTGTCCTACATTCTAACCAATGTCGGAATGACAAGTATGTTCTATCTAATGCTGAGTCACGCTGGCAGTTTCGTCATAAAAACAACAGGAGACGAAAAATGCTCGTTCAAGCCTTGACCCCCCGCGTATCCCGCCCGCTGCCTCCGCCGCCGCGCCGCAAGCTTCCGCACCTCTGACGTAACCGCATTCGCAGGCATTCCCACGTAACCGTCCGCGCACTCCGCCCATGACGGCGTGTGGATTCGTTCGTCCAGAATAACTGAATGACAATTTAGTCATTATTAAAGGTTGAAACCATGAAAGAAGCGATTAAAGCGTTTGACGCAGACGTGTTGCCGCTGGCCGACCACGGGCCTTCTTTGCAGGCATTGGTCGAGCGTGCCGCTGCGCTGCAACCCTTGCTAAGCAAGAACGCCGCCGAATCTGAGCGCAATCGCCGTGCTGCCGAGGAAAACATCCAGGCCATCCGCGACGCCGGCTTGTTCCGTTTGATGGTGCCCAAGCGGTTCGGTGGCCATGAAGGCACATTGCGCTCGCACCTGGAGGTTTCCGCCGCACTGGCAGAGGCATGCGGTGGCACGGCGTGGGTGGTGGCGCTGAGCAATGTCTGCGCCTGGTTCACCGGCCTGTTCGATGAGCGCGCGCAGCAAGAGGTGTTCGGCAGCAACCCCGATGCCCGCGTGGCCGGTGTGTTCAATACCTCGCCGACGACGCGACGGGTCGAGGGCGGCCTGGTGATTTCCGGCAAGTGGTACTCCTCGTCCGGCAGCCTGCATGCCGACTGGGCCGCGATCGGCGCCGAGGAACGTGACGCCAACGGCGCCCTGGTGGCCCAGTATCTGGCGCTGATCCCCAAGGCCCAGTACCGCATCGAAGACACCTGGTTCACCGCGGGCATGCGTGCGTCTGGCAGCAACTGCATCGTCGCCGAGGAGGTGTTCGTCCCCGACCACCGCCTGCTGAACATGGGCGCGGCCATCGAAGGTGAATACGCCACACCGTTCAAGGACGAAGCCAGCTACCGGCCGTTGTTCGTGCCGTTTGCCGCGCTGATTCTCAATGGCCCGCAGCTTGGCCTGGGGCGCGCCGCGCTGAACTACGTGATCGCCAATGCCCCGCGCCGCGCCGTGGCCTACACCTCGTTCGAAAAGCAGACCGACTCGGTGGTGTTCCAGACCCAGGTCGCCGAAGCGGCGCTGAAGATCGACAGCGCCCACTTGCGCGCCATGCGTGCTGCCGACGAGCTGGATGAGGCGGCCCGCCAGGGCATCAAGCTAGACAACGTGACCCGTGCGCGTATCCGTGCCGATGTCGGCTTGGTCAATACCCACATCACCGATGCCATCAACATCCTGTTGTCCGCCCATGGTGCCGGCAGCTTCGCCGAGAGCAGCCCGATGCAGCGCTGGTGGCGTGACTCCAACACGGCTGCGCGGCATGCCGTGGCGTTGCCGGCGATTGGCCTGGAGTTGTACGGCAAGGCACTGCTGGGCGTGGAAAACACGGTCACCGCACTGATCTGACAAGAGGGCAACCCCATGGACCCCAAACTTCTGCGCACGGTAATGGGCCAATTCGCCACCGGCGTCACGGTGGTCACCTTCGTGGCCGACGGCGAGCCGGCAGGCATGACTGCCAATGCCTTCATGTCGGTATCGCTGGAGCCACCGCTGATCCTCATCTCGGTGCGCAATGCCTCGCGCTTCAACCAGTGGGTGAAGGAAGGGGGGTGCTACGGCGTCAACTTCCTGGCCGAGACCCAGCGCCCGCTGAGCGCCCACTTCGGTGGGCGGCCAGAGGAAGGCTTGGCGCTGCCGTACTGCTTCCACGGGCAGACCCCCTTGCTCGACGGCAGCCTGGTGCAACTGGTGGCGCGCACGGTGGACGTGCACCCGGCTGGCGACCACTTGCTGTACATCGGCGAAGTCGAGCACTTGCGCATCGGTGAGCAACGCAAGCCGCTGCTGTTCTACAGCGGCCGTTATCACCAAGTGCACGCCCGCGCGCCGGGCGTGGAGTGGAGCGGTTGCCGCGACGGTTGGTAAGCCCGCCAAGAACCTGATTATGCGCAAGCGCACCCAGGCCTGCCCGTTGTCGGGCAGCCATGGGCGGCTTGCGCCTGTAAAACCTGATTGAGCCTTATGCCATGACCGCCAAGATCACCGATATACCGCGCGTTCGCACCGAGCACGACAGCGACCGCCAGGAAACCCATGAGTGGCTCGACGCCCTGGAGGCCGTGGCGCGTAGCGCCGGCGGCGAGCGTGTGGACTTCCTTCTGCAGCGCCTGGCCGAGCACGCCAGCCACCTGGGCGTACGCCCGTGCGCCCACCCTTACTCGCTGTACCAAAACAGCATCGCCCTGGATGACCAGCCGGTATTTCCCGGCGACCTAGCCATGGAAGAGCGCATCACCTCGATCATCCGCTGGAATGCCCTGGCCATGGTGGCACGCGCCAACAAGGCCTATGGCGAATTGGGCGGGCATATCGCCAGCTACGCTTCGGCGGCCGAGATCTTCGAGGTCGGCTTCAACCATTTCTTCCGCGCCGACAACGAGCAGGGCAAAGGCGACCTGGTGTATTTCCAGCCCCATTCGGCACCTGGGGTCTACGCCCGGGCCTTCCTCGAAGGGCGCATGAGCGAAGAGCAACTGCAGCGTTACCGCCAGGAAGTCGATGGCGGTGGCTTGTGTTCCTATCCACACCCCTGGCTGATGCCGGATTTCTGGCAATTCCCCACCGGTTCCATGGGCATCGGCCCGATCAGCTCGATCTACCAGGCGCGCTTTCTGCGCTACCTGCAGCACCGCAATCTGGCCGAAACCGCACAGCGCCACGTCTGGGGCGTGTTTGGCGACGGTGAGATGGACGAGCCGGAGTCGATCGCGGCGCTATCCCTGGCGGCACGCGAAAAACTCGACAACCTCACCTTCGTGATCAACTGCAACCTGCAGCGCCTGGACGGCCCGGTGCGGGGTAACGGGCAGATCATCCAGGAACTGGAGTCGTTGTTCAGCGGCGCCGGCTGGAACGTGATCAAGGTGGTCTGGGGCTCGGACTGGGACGCGCTGTTCGCCCGTGATCGCAACCATGTGCTGCTGCGCCGTTTCGCCCATACCGTCGACGGCCAGTACCAGACACTGGGCGCGAACGACGGCGCTTATAACCGCGCGCATTTCTTCGATCTCGACCCGGAACTGCAAGCACTGGTGGCGCACATGAGCCCGGCCGAGATCGACGACCTGCGCCGCGGTGGCCATGACTTCAAAAAGTTGCATGCCGCCTTCGCTGCTGCCAAGGCACACAAGGGCAGGCCAACGGTGATCCTGGCCAAGACCAAGAAAGGCTATGGCATGGGCCAGGCCGGCGAATCACGTAACACGTCGCACATGCAGAAAAAGCTCGATGTCGAGGCACTCAAAGCGTTCCGCGACCGTTTCGCGCTGCCGATGGATGACCAGGCGCTGGAGGAAATGCGCTTCTACAAACCCGCAGAAGACAGTGCCGAAATGCGCTACCTGCACGCTCGACGGGCTGAACTGGGTGGCTATATGCCGCGCCGCAGCAGCACCGCCGAAGCGCTGCAGGTGCCGGCGCTGGCCAGTTATGCGCAGTTCGCGCTGGCGCCCGATGACCGTGAAGCGTCGACCACCACAGCCGTCGTGCGGCTGTTCACCAACCCTCTCAAGGACAAGCAATTGGGCCCGCGCATCGTGCCCATTGTCGCCGATGAGGCGCGCACCTTCGGTATGGCCAACCTGTTCCGGCAGGTCGGCATCTACTCGCCGGTAGGGCAGCTGTACGAGCCGGAGGACGCCGGGGCGATGCTCTACTATAAGGAGTCCCAGGATGGGCAGTTGCTGGAGGAGGGTATCACCGAAGCCGGTGCCATCTCCTCCTGGGTGGCGGCAGCGACCTCCTACAGCGTCAACGGCGTGCCCATGCTGCCTTTCTACATCTACTACTCAATGTTCGGCTTCCAGCGTATTGGCGACCTGATCTGGGCTGCCGCCGACCAGCGTGCCCGTGGCTTCCTGATCGGTGCTACCGCCGGGCGTACTACCTTGGCTGGCGAAGGCTTGCAGCACCAGGACGGCAGCAGCCAGCTGGTCGCCGCCACGGTGCCGAACTGCCGCGCCTACGACCCGGCCTTTGCCGCCGAAGTGGCGGTGATCATCGACTACGGTAGCCGGCGCATGCTCGAAGAACAGCATGACGAGTTCTACTACCTGACCGTGACCAACGAGAACTACGTACAGGCGCCACTGGATGCTGGCCAGCACGCCGACGTGATCAAGGGCATGCGCCTGTTCGGCACGCGAGGGCAGGGCACGCCCAGCGTGCGCCTGCTCGGCTCCGGGGCCATCTTGCGCGAAGTGATCGCGGCCGCCGAACTGCTGGCCGAGGACTGGGGCGTGGCCAGCGAGATCTGGAGCGTCACCAGTTTCTCGGAACTGGCCCGCGAGGCCCGCGAGGTCGAGCGCCAGCAATTGTTCGGCGCCCAGGCCACGGGTATCAGCCACCTGCAGGCCTGCCTGCCCGGTAGCACCCCGGTGGTCGCGGCCAGCGACTATGTGCGTGGCTATGCGCAACTGATCGCCCTCTACCTGCAAGCGCCTTACACCGCACTGGGCACCGACGGCTTTGGCCGCAGCGACACCCGCCCGGCGTTGCGCCGCTTCTTCGAGATGGACCGCCAGCATATCGCGTTGGCGGCACTGGCCAGCGTCGACCGTGACAAGCATGCCCAAGCCCGCGCGCGCTATGCCATCGATGGCACCAGCGCCGCCCCGTGGAACCGTTGAGGAGTAAATGCCATGCAACAACTGATGGTTCCGGATATCGGCGACTTCAAGGACCTGCCTGTGGTGGAGGTGTTGATCAAGGCCGGAGACGTGGTCGCCGTGGAGCAGCCGCTGATCGTGCTCGAGTCCGACAAGGCGGTGATGGATGTGCCGAGCACCTTGCAGTGCACCATTCGCCAGGTGCTGATAAAGCCAGGTGACAAGGTCTCGCGCGGCAGTGTAATCGCCGATATCGAGCCGGCTGCAGAGCATGCAGCGCCTGTCGAGGTCGCGCCGATGGTGAGCCTTGAGCCGGTCGCCGCTAAGCCTGCCACCGCGCCCGCCCCTAAAGCTGAAAACTCACGCAAGCCACAACTGGCGTTGGCCGGCCCGGCTGTGCGCAAGCTAGCACGTGAACTGGCCGTCGAACTCGACCAGGTGCCGGCCACTGGCCCCAACGGCCGGTTGCTGCGCGAGGACGTGCTGGCCTTCGTCAAGGCGCAGCGCGAACGGCCCATCGCCAACAACGGCGACGGACTGGGCCTGCTGCCCTGGCCCGACGTCGACTTCAGCCAGTTCGGCCCGGTCGAACGCCGTTCGCTGTCGCGTATCAAGCGCCTCTCGGCGGCCAACCTGCACCGCAACTGGGTGCGAATTCCCCACGTCACCAACCACAGCCATGCCGATATCACCGACCTGGAAGCGTTGCGCGTGCAACTCAATCAGGAGGCTGCCGGGCAGGCCAAGTTCACCGTGCTGGCGTTCCTGATCAAGGCCTGCGTAGCGACGCTGCAGCGCTTCCCGCAGTTCAACGTGAGCCTGGAGGGTGACGAGGTGGTTCGCAAGCACTACTTCCACATCGGCTTTGCCGCCGACACGCCCAATGGCCTGGTAGTACCGGTGATCCGCGATGCCGATAGCAAGGGCATCGCCGCGCTGGCGGCGGAAATGGCCGAGCTTTCGCAGCTGGCGCGTGCGGGCAAGCTTTCGCCGGCACAGATGCAGGGCGGTTGCTTCTCCATCTCGTCCCTGGGCGGCATTGGTGGTGGCCATTTCACTCCGATCATCAATGCCCCCGAGGTGGCGATCCTTGGCGTCGGTCGCGCCGAGTTGCAACCGCGTTGGGACGGCAATGCCTTCCAGCCGCGCCTGCAACTGCCGCTGTCGCTGTCCTGGGACCACCGCGCAGTGGACGGTGCCGAGGCCGGCCGCTTCCTTGCCTACCTGGCGACACTGCTCGGCGACTTGCGCCGGGTGCTGGTCTGACAACAAAAAGCAGGAGAACCGAAATGAGTGTTTCCCCAACCCGCAGCGCGGTGATCGCCGAAGGCGAGCGCGTGGTGCCGATGAAAATGGCGCACCTGGTGTTCCGCTGTGCCGACCGCAAGGCCATGGTCGACTGGTACCGCAAGCTGTTCCAGGCCGAGCTGGTGTTCGAGGACGAGATCCTCACCTTCATTACCTACGACGACGAACACCACCGGCTGGCCTTCTTCAACATGCCGCACTTGCCGGCCAAGTGCGACGAGGTCACCGGGGTGCACCACATCGCCTACAGCTACGCGCACATCGACGACTTGTTGCGCACCTACCTGCGCCTGAAGGAGGAGGGCATCCGCCCTTACTGGTGCATCAACCACGGCCCGACCACCTCGCTGTACTTCCGCGACCCGGAAGGCAATGACATCGAGCTGCAGGTGGACAATTTCAGCGAGGCCGCCGACGCCGCAGCGTTCTTCCACAGCGATACCTTCGCCAATGACCCCATTGGCCTGGAGTTCGACCCAGATGCCATGGTCGAGCTATGGCTTGGCGGCGCCAGCGAAACCGAACTGTGCCGCCTGGGAACCGCCGGGACCGGTACCCGTACCCTGCTTGGATGAGGAAAGACCTATGAAACTGTGCACGTTCAAGACCCCTGGCGGCCTGCAGGGCGTCGGTATCGTCGTGGAGGGGGGCGTGATCCGCATCGCCGATCACGTGTCTGCCGCGCCGCGCGAGATGGCTGGGATGATCGCTGAATGGAGCCTCTGGCAGGAGCCGCTGCGGCGCCTGGTGCAACTGCAGCCTGCAGATTTCACCCTTGACGAAGTGACCCTCATGGCACCGGTGCCGCGCCCGGGGAAAATCCTCGGTATCGGCCTGAACTACGCCGACCACGTTGCCGAGTCCGGCATGGCTACCCCGGCCGACCAGCTGTGGTTCGCCAAGATGAACACGTCGGCCAACGGCCCCTACGCGGCCATTGACCTGCCGCAGGTGTCGGAGCAGTTGGACTACGAGGCGGAAATGGTTTTCGTGATTGGCAAACGCTGCCGTCACGTCCGCCGCGAACAGGCCCCCGAAGTGATCTTCGGTTATTGCGTGGGTAACGACGTGAGCGTGCGCGACTGGCAATTGCGCACTTCGCAATTCGTGCTGGGCAAGGCCTTCGATGGGCACGCACCTTTTGGTCCGTGGCTCGTCACCCCGGACGAGGTGGGCAACCCCCATGAACTGGGCATCCGCTGCTTCGTCAACGGTGAGCAGCGCCAGGGCTCCAACACGCGGGAACTGATCTTCGACTGTTACCAGCAGGTCGAGCACCTTTCCAAAGTGATGACCCTCGAGCCGGGCGACGTGATCTACACCGGTACGCCGGGCGGGGTTGGCGTGGGTTTCAAACCGCCGCGCTGGCTGCGCGAGGGCGACCGGGTACGGGTAGAGATCGACGGCCTGGGGAGCATCGAAAATGTCGTCCGCGCAGAGCAACCGAGGGGGGATGGCCATGCAGCCTGAAACAACCGAGCAGCAGATCCTGCACCTGGAAAGCGAGCGCTGCCGTGCACTGGTGCAGCGGGACGTACAAGCCCTGGCGCAGTTGATGGACGACCGCCTGGTCCACGTCCATGCCACTGGCAAGGTGGACGACAAGGCGCAGTACCTGGAAATGGTCGCCCGGCACATCGACTTTCTCAGTGTCGAACGCGCCGACATGAGCGTGCGTGTGCACGGCGACACGGCCATCGCCAGTGGCCGCCTTGAGCAGGCCATCGTCTTGCGCGAGAGCGGCGAGCAACGCCTGATGAAAGCCTACGCCACCCAGGTATGGATACGCAGCGAGGGCGCCTGGCGCCAGTGTGCCTTCCACGCCACCCACACCTGACCCACCCAACGCTTCACCTACACAACCACGCAGGCCGGCCCCGGCCTGCGCCGGCAGGGACGCCGGGCCCACGATAACGACACAAAACAACAACAAGAGTCCCTCCCCATGAATAACATCCGGGTGAAAGCGCTGGGTGCGGTGCTGGCCGCCTTCGCGATAATCGATTGCCACGCCGAGCCGGCCGAAGAGCCTGCCGAAGGCACGCTGTTCCGCAACCTGTTTGGCGACAGCCTGCAACGCGACTACGGCATCAGCACGTCCTTCCTGCTCGACATCGGCTATTCCCGTAATAATCGCTCAACCGCTGATGAGCGCCGCGACGGCCTGAGCAACCTGCCCATCGGTGGCTTCTCCGATGAGGGCTTCGAGCTGGGCAGCCTGCATCTATTCGTCGACAAACCGCTCAAGGCCAATTTCATCCCGCGCATCACGCCTTTGCCTGGCCCAGCACCGGACACGGCGGATTTCGGCTTCACCTTCGAAACCTTGTACGGGCGTAACGCGCAGTTCTCCAGGGCCTTTGGCTGGGACATGCACTGGGGTGTGAATTCGCCCGGTGACGATGACACTGAAAAAGCCCGGCGCGACAGGCAGAACTTCGTGTCCACGCCCAACCTGGCCGCCACGGCCTATCTACCCTACGGGCCTGGTTTCACGCTGATGGCGGGTATCTTCGGCCCGGCCTTCGGCTACGAGATCCCGCCGAACATTCGCCTGGCCCGCAACCCCTTCGCCAGCCGCACTTATGCCTTTGTCAGCAACCTGGTGACCGTCAGCGGCGTCATGGTCAGCAGCCGGTTACTTGACAGCCCTCATGGGTTGCTGGGGGTGGAATTGGGGGTGGCCCAAGGCTGGAGCAGCCTGCGCGACAACAACGACGACAAAGCAATGTTCGGCGCACTGCGCTGGCGCACGGCTGACATGCAGACCTGGGTCGACTATGAATTCATGGTCGGCAATCAGGAGAACCACAGCGTCAAGGACGTACAAGCGCCGACGTCGCGGCTGATCTCCCCGGACGGCCAGCTCAGGCAACAGCATTCGCTGAACGGTTGGCACCGTTTCGACGAGCGCTGGTCGATGGGTGCGGAGTTGGTTTACGGCCGTCAGGAGGGCGATGGCAAACCCAGCACCGTGGACATCGTCACCGGGCCGGGCTTCGACGGTGCGCATTGGTGGGGAGCCAATGCGGTGGTTACCTATCAGGTGCGGCCGGACTTGTCCTTCTCGGTGCGCGGCGAGCATTTTAGCGACCCGGACGGCTTCACGCTGTTCCCCACTACCACTGCACGGGGGGATTTCAATGCGATCACCACGGGTTTTCGCTACGACGTCAGCAAGCACCTCTCGTTGCGCCCGGAGCTGCGCTATGACTGGTTCGATGCCCGCGAGCACGACCGCCCATTCGGCAATGGCCGTGACCGCACGCAGCTGACGGCGATGGTGGAAGCGTTGCTCTACTTCTGATGTGAATGAAGAAAGCCCTGGCAGTTCGCACTGCCAGGGCCAGGTTGCTCGCTCAATCTACGCGTTGGCGGCGCAACGTTTGGCGAAAGCCAGCTGCTGGAACTGGAAGGCTTCGCCCATGCGGTGAAAGTCGATGCAATGGCCAGCATCCCTGAACAGCGCGGCGTCCATGGCCGGGCAATTGACAAAGGCTTGGGCAAAACGCTGCACAGTGGCTTCATCCACGGGCCACAACTGCTCGAACTCCGGTTGCCGATAATGCACAGGCACCTTTACCTGCGCTGCGAGACGGCTTACCTGCTTGGGCCAATGCATGCCGATGTCCACCAGCTCGCTGCGCGGGGCAGGAGCGCAGGCTGCATGGCTGGCCAGGGGCATGACGGCGTGGTCGTACGTGGCCGACGGCCCGAAGAAGAAGCCATCCATTGCCTGGGGCGGCACGCTGACCAAGGCCTGTTGTGCAGGCACGTTGTTCCACTTGTCCTTGGACGCCGGCACCGGGTCGAGCCCGACGCCGGAAACGGCGATGCCCAGCAGTGGCCAAGACGGCTGGCGCGCAGCGATGGCGATGCTGATGGCCGCGCCGATGGAGTGGCCGATCAGCACTACACCGCAGGCTTTGTGCGGGTAGCTGTGCCACAAGTCCTGGATGGCCGAGTCGAGGATTTCTGCGTTGTCCAGGATGCTCGGGGCGTTCTCGGCATAGGCTGCGCTGATGCCGTAGCCAGGGCGGTCGATGGCAAAGATGGGCAGCCCTTGCGCCTGCGCCCGGTCCAGCAGCGAATGGCCCGGCACGTCGAAGTAGCGGGAGCTGTAGGTGCCACCATGGATGGCCACAATCAGTGGCAGCGGCTCCATGCTCTCGGTTTCGGGCACGCGGCCGCGCCCCGACAGCGAGACGCCCAGCCCGCGGAATACGTATTCCTGTTTGCACATCGGTTTTGCTCCTCTTGTTGTTCTTGTGTGTGACGCCCTTATCGCGTGCTAGGCGGCGAGCCAGGCCTGTGCGTGCTGGCGTATGCCGCTTTCGAGCTCGCAACCGCGTGTGGCGAACGTGCGGCTCAACGGGAAGCCGCTTTTCTCCAGCAGGTAGGCCAAGGGCGCATACTCGCGCGGGTAGCGCGCCAGTACCTGCGCATCGATAGCCACGGGGCCTGCGGGGAAGGTGAACCCACCCATGTCATATATGCTTTGGCGCTTGAGCAGCTTCCACTGGCCATCGCGTTTTTCCGCGAGGTCATAGAAGCGGTTATGCACGCTGCAGCCCAGGTCCAGGCGCACGTTTTCGCCGACGATCACCGCATTGGTTTCGACGATGGCGCGGTTGCCGTTGATCTGTACCACGGGGGTACCGATCAGGTGCTTGGTGCGCAGGTCGGAGGCGCCCATGCGCCGCGAGCCCTCGATGAACCCGGTGAACGGGCCTTCGTACCAGGTGATCTCGATCACGCCGTCGGGGTGGAACAGTGTGGCCAGTTGTTCCCATTGGCCGAGATCACGGTGGATCCAGCCGGTGATGAGGTCGGTAATCTGTTGGCGGTCGTGCAGGTAGCTATTCATGGCGTAGGGCTCATTGGGATAGACATCAGCCCAAGCTTCTTCCCGTTCTGAAGTAAACTCAAATAGATTGATCTGAATGATTGATCATAAAGAGTGAATGGAGAGGATGATGGAGCTACGCCACCTGCGTTACTTCCTGGCCGTGGCAGAAGAGGCGCATTTTGGCCGTGCGGCCAAGCGCCTGCACATCGTGCAGTCGGCGTTGAGCATGCAGATAAGGGCCCTGGAGGAGGAGCTCGGAGGCCCGCTGTTCGTGCGCACCAGCCGCCGGGTCGAGTTGACGGAGGCCGGCACGCTGTTCTGCGCAGAAGCGCAGCGCACCCTGGCGCAGGCTGCGCATGCCCAGCAGACGGTGCAGCGGGCGATGCGCGGCGAGATGGGCACAGTGCGCATAGGTTTTGCCGGCAATGCGGTATTCAGCGGGCGGCTGATGGTCGCCGTACGGGCTTTCAATGCAGCCTATCCGCAGGCCGAAGTGGTGCTGCGTGAACTGGCGCCGCAGCAGCAGGTTGAAGCGATTCAAGCCGGGGAGCTGGATGTTGGTTACGCCCCCAGCCATGGCGGCCAGATCGTCGATGCATCGCTGCGCTTCGAGCGTATCGGGACCTGGCCGTTGCTGGTGGCGATGCCCGACAGCCATCCTCTGGTCGATGCCAGCCCTCTGCAGGTTTCCATGCTGGGTGAAGCGTCACTGATCGTGTATGCCGCCCACGGCGCCGACGAGAACATGCTGCGTGTCTTGCGCCAGGCACTGGGGCGCGAGCCCAAGGTGCACCGCACCGGCAGCACCCTCAGCCTGCTGGCGCTGGTGGCCGCAGGCCTGGGTGTGGCGCTGGTGCCGGAACCGCTGCTGCAGGTGAATATACCGGGGGTGGCCTACCGCCGGCTCGACGGTGTCGAGCAGCAAGCTGACCTGCTGCTGGTCAGCCGCAATGACGAGGTGAACGGTGCCGTGCGTGCGTTTTTGCAGGTGGCGCGCCAAGCGCAGGCTTAGGCGCGCGACTGGCCTATGGCGTCGCGCACGGCCTCAAGGGCCTGACGGAATTCGTCCATGCGGGTTACGAAGCGTGCGGTAGGCGCGACTACCGACACCGCATGAGGCCCCATCAGTGTTGGAAGCAGAACGCTGATGGCGCTGACGCCAGGGGTATGCTCCTCGTTGTCCAGGGCGATGCCTGTGCCACGGATCTGCGTGATCTGCTCAAGCAACGCAGGCAGCGTCAGGGTGTTGGCGGTGAGCTTTTGCGGTGCGGGTGTCAGCCACTGCACGATGCTGTCGTCCGTCAAGGTCGACAGCAACACCTTGCCGTCCGCCGTGGCATGCATGGGCATCGACCGGCCCAGCGGGATCACCACCCGCAGCTCGTTTTCACCAATCACCCGGAAGATCGCGTGGGTCTGCTGGCCGCGGATGCACGACAGCACCACGGTCTCGCCAAGCGCTTCGCCAAGTTCTTCCAATGACTGCCTGGCGATGGAAATGATGTCGCCATGGGCCTGGTGAATCAGCTCGCCCAAGGCCGGCCCCAGGCGATAGCCGCTACCGGGCAGGGCCTCCACCAGCTTTTCCACCTCCAGCGCGGCAATGATGCGTTGCACCGTAGACCGTGGTAGGCCGACGGCCTGGGCGATGGCCGCCAGGCTCAAACCCTGCGGTTGCGCGCCCAGGGCACGCATGATGGCGCTGGCCCGGGCAATGACCTGAATGCCTCCACTGCGCAACTCTTCTGCTGCCTTGTCTTTCTCAACGCTCATTTCATTCCTCGAAAACCGACGTGCCGGCTGCACCTTGGCGGCCGGCTCGAGTGTACAGGTTCATTGCCTCATCGACAGCGGCTGGATATTTCGAAGCTGGTTTTCTCCGAAAACATATGTGTATCATAATGCGGTACACCGTACTGTATGGTGGTTAGGTATCGCTTGCCGAGGGTGTTCTCGGGCAAGTGACCGCCCCGGTGCCATGCCCAAGGAGAAACGATGAACATCAGAATCATGCAGAACCTCGGCGCGTTGCTGTCGATGACACTCGTGCTGTCCGCTTGTGAAAAGTCGCAGCAGACGATAGATACTCCGGCCCCCGAAGTGGGCGTGGTCGAGCTCAAGGAGCAGGATGTGTTGCTCAGCAGCGACCTGCCAGGGCGAACCTCGGCCTATCGGGTGGCGGTAGTGCGTCCACAGGTCAGCGGCATCGTGCAGAAGCGCCTGTTCACTGAAGGCGCCGTGGTACGCAAAGGGCAGCAGCTGTATCAGATCGAACCGGCGCTGTATCAGGCGGCGTTCGACAAGGCCGAGGCCAGCCGCGATACCGCCCGCAACCTGGCCCAGCGCTACCAGCGCCTGCTCGAGACCAAGGCCATCAGCCGCCAGCAGCTAGACGACGCCCAGGCCAACTGGAAACAGGCCGAGGCCGAGCTGAAGACCGCGCGCATCAACCTGGAGTACACCCGTGTGCTGTCGCCGATCGACGGCCGCATCAGCCGCTCGAACGTCACAGAAGGCGCTCTGGTCAGCGCCCAGCAGAGTCAGGAGCTGGCCACCATCAACCAGTTGGACCCGATCTATGTGGACGTCACCCAGGCCTCCACTGACCTGTTGCGGCTGCGCCGCGAGCTGGACGCCGGGCACCTGGCCATGGTCGGCCCAGGCGAGGTGAAGGTCGACCTGACGTTGGAAGACGGTACGCCCTACGCCCACCCCGGGGCACTGAAGTTCTCCGAGGTGACGGTTGACCCGAGCACGGGCGCGGTGACGCTACGTGCGCAGTTTCCCAACCCGGACGGCATCCTGATGCCAGGGATGTTCGTCCATGGCGCGCTGGCCGAAGGGGTGCGTCACAGGGCGGTCCTGGTGCCGCAACAAGGCGTGACCCGTGATCTCAAAGGCGAGGCTACCGCCTGGGTCGTGGGTGAGGGCGACAAGGCCGAGCTTCGGCACATTCGCACCACACGCACGGTCGGCAACCAATGGCTCGTGGAGTCTGGCCTGAGTGCTGGCGAGCGGGTCGTCACCGAAGGCGTCCAGCGTGTGCGCCCAGGCATCGTGCTCGAGCCTGTCGCCGCCAGCAACGTCGCGCCGCTGCAAACAATCGCAACCTCGCAGCAATAGAACTGCCCCGGCATAGCCGCCACTTTCCGGTACATACAAATGGCATCGTTTTTCATCAACCGGCCGATCTTCGCCTGGGTGATCGCTATCGTGATCATGCTCGCGGGCTGTTTCAGCATCCTCAAGCTGCCGGTCAACCAATACCCCAACATCGCCGCCCCGGCGGTGAGCATCACCGTCACCTATCCAGGCGCTTCGGCGCAGACCGTGCAAGACACGGTGGTACAGGTGATCGAGCAACAGCTGAACAACCTCGACGGCCTGCGCTATATCTCGTCGGAGAGCAACAGTGATGGCAGCATGACTATCATCGTCACCTTCGACCAGGGCACCGATCCGGACATCGCCCAGGTGCAAGTGCAGAACAAGCTGCAGCTGGCGACCCCATTGCTGCCTGAAGAAGTGCAGCGCCAAGGGCTGCGGGTCGCCAAGTACCAGATCAACTTCATGCTTATCGTCGGGCTGTATTCCGAAGACGGCAAGATGGATGATTTCGACATCGGCAACTACATCGCCTCCAACCTCAAGGACCCGATTACCCGGGTGAAAGGCGTGGGCGACTTCCAGATGCTGGCGGCGCAGTATGCGATGCGCATCTGGATGGACCCGCAGAAGCTGCTCGGTTACCAACTGACGCCTCAGGATGTCATCGAGGCGGTGAAGTCGGAAAACGTCCAGATCTCCTCGGGCGCCCTGGGTGGCTTGCCGACACATAAAGGTGTGGAACTCAACGCCACGGTGTTGGGCATGACGCGCATGACCAGTGCCGACCAGTTCCTCGAGATCCTGCTCAAGGTCAATCCGGACGGTTCCCAGGTACGTCTCAAGGATGTTGCCACGGTGGCGCTGGGGGCAGAAGACTTTTCCATTTCCGGCACCTACAACGGCAAGCCTGCCGCTGCCATTGCGCTGCGCCTGGCCACCGGTGCCAACTTGCTGGACACGGTGCAACGGGTGCGTGACACGGTGGGTGAACTGGAACCCTTCCTGCCTGCGGGCTTGAAGGTGGTCTACCCCTACGACACCTCGCCTGCGGTCGGTGCCTCGATCCACGAAGTGGTGAAAACCCTGTTCGAAGGCATCGTGCTGGTGTTTCTGGTGATGTACCTGTTCATGCAGAACCTGCGTGCGACGCTGATCCCCACGCTGGCTGTGCCCGTGGTACTGCTGGGCACCTTCGGGGTGCTGGCAGCGTTCGGCTTTACCATCAATATCCTGACCATGTTCGGCATGGTGCTGGCTATTGGCCTGTTGGTGGATGACGCCATTGTGGTGGTAGAAAACGTCGAACGGGTGATGGTGGAAGACAAGCTTTCGCCCAAGGAGGCCACCCGCAAATCGATGGGGCAGATCCAGGGCGCGCTGATAGGAATCGCCATGGTGCTGTCGGCGGTGTTCGTGCCGATGGCGTTCTTTGGTGGTGCCACCGGCATCATCTACCGCCAGTTCTCCATCACCATCGTTTCGGCCATGGCGTTGTCGGTGGTGGTGGCCATGATCTTCACCCCGGCGCTGTGCGCGACACTGCTCAAGCCCATCGGCCATGACCATCATGAGAAGAAGGGGTTCTTCGGCTGGTTCAACCGCACCTTCGACCGCAGCGCCGATCGCTACAAGGCCGGCGTGCTGGGCATTGCCAAGCGCAAGGCGTTGTTCCTGGGCGTATACGCCCTGATCGTGGTGGCGCTCGGTTGGTTGTTCCCCAAGATCCCGACGGCATTTCTGCCCGGTGAGGACCAGGGCACGATGTTCGTTCAGGTCCAGATGCCGACCAACACCAGCGCTGCACGCACGCAAGTGGTGCTCAACGAGGTCCGTGACTACTTGCTTGAGGAAGAAGGTGGACTGATCGACTCTGCGTACACGGTGAACGGCTTCAACTTCGCCGGCCGGGGCCAGAGTTCGGGGATGCTGTTCATCGGGCTCAAGCCGTGGGAAGAACGCACGGGTGCCGATGACACCACCATCTTCGCCCTGGCCCAGCGCCTGCAGGCGCGAGCCTCGCAGATCAAGGATGGCACCGTGATCGCCATTGTCCCGCCAGCAATCCTGGAACTGGGCAATGCCATGGGCTTCGATTTCTATCTGCAGGACCGTGTGGGCCTTGGGCACGAGAAGTTGATCGCTGCACGCGACCAGTTCCTTCAGCTCGCTGCAGCCGACCCGGTGCTGGCCAACGTTCGCCCCAATGGCATGAACGATGAGCCGCAGTACCAGATCGTCATCGATAAAGAAAAGGCCCGTGCGCTGCAGGTGAGCATCAGCGACATCAACAACACCATGAGCAGCGCATGGGGGGCGTCGTACATCAACGACTTCATCGATCGCGGGCGGGTCAAGAAGGTGTACGTGCAGGGCGAAATCAGCTCGCGGATCTCGCCTGAAGATTTCAGCAAGTGGTACGTGCGCAACGCGAAGGGAGAAATGGTCAAGTTCTCCTCCTTTGCCCACGGTTACTGGACCTACGGTTCGCCAAAGCTTGAGCGCTTCAATGGTGTGCCGGCGGTGGAGATTCAGGGTGAGCCTGCGCCGGGCTACAGCTCGGGGGACGCGATGCAGGCCGTGGCGCGGATCATCGCCAAGCTGCCCGAGGGGGTCGGCTTGCAGTACACCGGTATTTCATATGAGGAACGCCTGTCCGGCTCGCAGGCGCCAGCGCTTTACGCGATCTCGGTGCTGATCGTGTTCCTGTGTCTGGCCGCACTCTACGAGAGCTGGTCGGTGCCGCTGGCCGTCATCCTGGTGGTGCCGCTGGGGGTGATCGGTGCAGTGCTGGCCACCCTTGGGCGTGGCTTGGCCAACGACGTGTTCTTCCAAGTCGGCTTGCTGACCACGGTGGGCCTGTCGGCGAAGAACGCCATCCTGATCGTCGAGTTCGCCAAGGCGTTGCACGAGCAGGGCATGCCCCTGATGCAGGCCGCCGCAGAGGCGGCACGCCAGCGGCTGCGACCGATCATCATGACGTCCTTGGCCTTTGTCCTCGGGGTGCTGCCGCTGGCTATCTCCAGCGGGCCTGGGTCGGGCAGCCAGCACTCCATCGGTACCGGTGTGGTCGGTGGCATGCTCACCGCAACCTTCCTGGCGGTGTTCTTCGTGCCGTTGTTCTTCCTGGTCATCACCCGCCTGTTCAGCCGCAAGGCGCAGCAGGCCAATACCGAGGCTCAAGGAGAGCGCGCATGAAGCACGGCAAACTGAAAACCGCCCTGGCACTGGCCGTGAGCCTGGTCAGCGGTTGCTCGCTGATCCCGCAATACCACCGGCCAGCGGCGCCGGTGGCCAATGACTGGGTAGACGTGCAGGCCAGTGCGCAGCCGCTCCTGCCGTGGAGGACGTTCTTCGCAGACCCACAGCTCAAGGCGCTGATCGCAGAAGCGTTGGAGCACAACCGCGACCTGCGCGTATCGCTGCTCAATATCGAGAAGGCCCGGGCGCAGTACCTTATACAGCGTGCCGACTTGTTGCCGTCGATCGATGCCAGCGTGTCCGGCAGCAGCCAGCGAACGCCAGCGGACGTGTCCAGCGACGGTCGCACGGGCACCAGCCACCGGTACGACGCAGGCGTCGGCTTCGCTTCCTACGAGCTGGATTTCTTTGGCCGTGTGCGCAGCCTCGATGAGCAGGCGCTGGAGCTGTACTTGCAGACCGTCGAGGCGCAGCGCAGTGCCCAGATTGCATTGGTCGCGGAGGTTGCAAACGCCTACTACCAGTTGCAGGCGGACATGCAATTGCTGGCGTTGAGCAAGCAGACTCTGGAGAGCCAGCAGCAAAGCTACCTGACCACTCGTAGCAGCTATCAGGAGGACATTGCCACAGAGCTGGACCTGAGCCAGGCAGAAAGTACCGTGCGCTCGGCCCAGGCCAGCCAGGCCAAGTACCAGCGGCTGGTGGAACAGGACCGCAATGCGCTGGTGCTGCTGGTGGGCAGGCCGCTGGCCCGCGAGCGAATGGCCCAGGTCGGGCCTAGGGCGTTTGAGCTGGACGAGGCCCTGCCTGCAGGGCTGCCATCGCAGATACTGACCCAGCGCCCAGACATACTCGGTGCCGAACACGCGCTCAAGGCCGCCAATGCAAACATCGGCGCCGCCCGCGCCGCATTCTTCCCGAGCATCAGCCTGACCGCTTCGGCGGGCTCGGCCAGCAGGCAACTGGGCGATCTGTTTTCGGGCGGGCAGGGGGCCTGGAGTTTCGTGCCGTCAATCAATGTGCCGATCTTCAACTGGGGCCGCAACCAAGCCAATCTTGATGTAGCCAAGGTGCAGGCCTCGATCGAGGTGGCCAACTACCAGAAGGCCATCCAGGTGGCATTCCAGGAGGTGTCCGATGGACTGGTTGCGCGCGACGAACTGGGCAAGCAGGCCGCGGCCCAAGAGCTGCTGGTGAAGGCCAACAGCCGCAGCTACGCACTGGCTGAGCAGCGATACCTGACGGGCGTGGACACCTACCTCAACAGCCTGGATGCTCAGCGCAACCTCTTCGCTTCGCAGCAAGAGTTGGTAAGCACCTACCTGGCGCGTAGCCAGAACCTGATCGCGCTATACAAGGCGCTGGGTGGAGGGCGTGAATGATGCGCCCTGATCTCGGCGGACGGATGCGGAGGGGCAAGCGATGAGGCGATGCAAGGCTGAGGTCGAGCGCACGCGTCAGCGGCTGCTCGAAGCCGCCGAGCGCGTGTTCAGCGACCGCGGCTATGCCGTGGCCAGGCTAGAGGACATCGCCGATGTCGCCGGCCTGACCCGCGGTTCTATCTACTGGCATTTCCAAGGCAAGCCTGACTTGCTCGATGCCGTGATAGACCGTGCCTGGTTTCCCTGGGACCAACTGCCGGTCGACAGTGCACATTTGCAGCCTGTGCCGAACATCCAGGAGATGGCCGGCGTGCTTGGCCAGGGTATCCAGCGAACCCTGCTCGAGCCGCAGTTGAGAAGAAGCGCGTCCATCCTGTTGCAGGTGCGCGAGCTGCGAAGTGTGAGCGAGCGTGTGCTGCTGCGCCTAAAGGGTATGCAACGGCGTATCGAACGCTACGTTGCACTGGTCATCGAACAGGCGTGGGCCGGCGACCCTGCCCGTTGCGACGGCAACGCCACGGCCAGGGTGATCGGCACCTATCTGTTCGGGGTGCTCAGCCAGGCGTTGCTGTTGTGCGGGCCGGGCGAGCAGCACCAGGTTGGCCAGGACGTGGAGCGTTTCGTCCTGGCCTTGCTAAGCCCATTGCCGGTGGCGGGACAGGAGGGGCGATGGACCTGTTGAGTGCCATGCAGGCGTTTGTGCGGGTGGCGCAAAGCGGTAGCTTCAGCCAGGCAGCGCAGGCCCTCGGCATTTCTTCTGCAACTGTCTCGCGGCAGGTCGCTGCGCTGGAGAAGCAATTGAGCGCACGCCTGTTGCAGCGCAGCACCCGCTCTGTCGCGGTCACCGAGGCCGGGCAGCGCTACCTCAAGCGTTGCAAGGCCATCTTCGATGAGATCGCCGCTGCGTCAGCCGAAGCGGGCAGTTCGCAATCGAGGGTGGCGGGGTGCCTGCGCCTGCACACCATTACCGCGTTCGGCATCGAGCATCTGATGCCGCTGGTGGGTGGCTACCAGGAACGTTACCCGGAACTGGCCATCGAGTTGTCCCTGACCGAGGCTACCCCTGCCTTGCTGGAGGAAGGGCTCGATGTACTGATCACCTTGTCTCGGGGCCTATCGGATTCGGACTTCGTAGCTCAGCCTCTGGGGCGTGTATTCAGCGTGCTCTGTGCCTCGCCAGCCTACCTGGCACGGCACGGTGTACCGACCAGCCCGGAGGGGCTGCATGCGCATCGTTGCATCAAGCTGGCCGACCCGCTTTATCCGGATGGCTGGTATTTCGAGGAAAAGGGCAGGACATCGTTGTTCAGGTTTCAGGACGTGCTGCGGGTCAACCAGCCGGAGGCGGCCTGCCAGGCTGCCGCCAGCGGCATGGGGGTGTGCCTGCTGCCTGGCTTCGTCGCCGCCAAGGCCATGAGCGAGGGGCGCCTTTTGCGGGTACTGGCGGATCGTCGCCTGCACCTGCGTGAGGTGTATGCACTGTACTCGTCCCGGCGCTTTCTCGACGCGAAGATCCGAACCTGGATCGACTACCTCAAAGACCACCTGCCGCGGGTCTTCGAGCGCGATGAGGTGGTGCTCGATGATCCGCAGTACTGGGCTCAGCGCTTGAGTGCTTCATGAGCCAGCACGTTGCGCGTGGTGGTCTCATAGTGGCTGGCCAGCAAGGCACATGCCTTGTCGACGTCCCGTGCCAGTGCGGCTTCGAGCAACGCGCGATGTTCATGGGGCACATCACGCTCGGTGTCGCCCTGGTAATGGACAGACAGCATGCGGTAGCGCGCCGTCTGATCGCGCAGTAGGTGCGACAGGCGCAGCAGCCAGGGGGAGCGACAGTTGGCGATCAGTGCCTGGTGGAAGGCTTCGTGGGCGTTTTCCCACTCAGGCTTCATCAGCCGCTCGGGGCCTTCGGTGACCGGCAGGCGATCGAGGCGGTGATGGGCGGCGATCAGCTGGCTCTCCCATTCCAGGTCGCCCTGGCCAATGGACTCGGCCAAGGCTTGGCATTCAATCAGCAGTCGCGTCCTAGTGATGTCCAGCAACTCATCCGCCGAGATGCGGCCGACACTGAAACCCTTCTGGTCTTCAGAGGCGACGAAGCCGCTGGTGGCCAACCGTGAGAGTGCCTCGCGCAACGGAATGACCCCGGCATCGTAATGCTCGGCCAGTTCCTTGAGGCGCAGGCGGCTGCCGGGTGCCAGGCGGCCATTGATGATGTCTTCACGCACGCGGGCCTCCAGTTGCGAGGCCATGGTGCGTTTTTCCGAGGCTACGGGCTGTGCAGCCCAGCGTTCGGCTTGATTCATGGGGCGTACCACGGATGAGGGTTGATGAAGCAGATCATACACAGATGGATGATTTATCGATAATCCAGTGAAAATATATTTTTCGGTTGACTGCATATTTTATCGGGATTAGCTTTGAAGCATGCCGCGCTGCCTGACGGCTCCCACGAATCAAAACAAGAGGTGTGCTCCATGCGTTATGTTCGTTTCTCCCATCAAGGCCGCCCGGTGTTGGGCGTTCGCACTGCTCAAGGGGTCCGGGTACTTGGCGAGGAGTCGCTGGAATCGTTGCTGGCACGCGGTGTCGACCTCACGACCTACGGTGCCCAGGCGCAAGGTGCGCTGGTCGAGATTGGCGAACAGGATTACCTGCCGTTAATGAACCGGCCGAGCAAGATCATCTGTGTGGGCTTGAACTACGCTGACCACACCAAGGAATCGCCTTACGCTCAGCCGGATTACCCGACACTGTTCCCGCGCTTCAACAGCAGCCTCACGGCCCACAACAAACCGCTGATCCGCCCGCGGATTTCCGACACCTTGGACTACGAGGGCGAAATGGCGGTGGTGCTCAAGAGCGGCGGACGGCACATCAGCAAGGAGCAGGCGTTGCAGCACGTTGCCGGTTACGCGCTGTTCAACGAAGGCTCGGTGCGCGAGTACCAGTTCAAGTCGCCCCAATGGACCGTGGGCAAAAACTTCGACGACACCGGTGCGTTCGGCCCGGACCTGGTGACGGCGGACGAACTGCCGGCTGGCGGCAAGGGCCTGCTGCTGCAGACCAAGGTCAATGGCAAGGTGGTGCAGTCGGCCAATACCGATGACATGTTGTTCGACGTGGCCACCATCATCTCCACCTTGAGTGAGGCGGTAACCCTGGAAGCAGGTGACGTGATCGTCAGCGGCACCCCTGCAGGCGTTGGTTTCGGGATGGACCCTAAGGTCTACCTGAAAGCAGGTGACGTGGTTGAAGTTTCCATCGAAGGCATCGGTACCCTGGTCAATCCAGTCGTCGACGAAGCCTGATTGATTCCGGGCATTCCCGGCTTGATCGAAGCCTCTCGCTCCGAGGCTTCGACGAAAGAACAAAAAACTGGAGGCGATCATGACTATCACGACCCGTGGTGTGCATTCGATCGATCATTACGCGCTGTTCGTGCCTTCACTGCCCGACGCGCAGGCATTTTTCGCCAGCTTCGGCCTGGGTGTTGGCCAAACTCCAGGCGGCCTTGATCTGACCGCCACCGATGGTCACCGTTGGGCTAGGGTGTTGCAAGGGCAGAACAAGCGCCTGGCTTACCTGAGCTTCAACTGCTTCGCCGAGGACTACGTTGCCTTGCGCGAGCAGGCTGAGGCCGCAGATGCCCGCTTCGAGGAAGGCGATGGCGAAGGGTTCTGGTTCCGTGACCCGGATGGCAACCTGCTGCAGGTGAAAACAGGTGCCAAGCATATGCCTGACAGCAAGCATGCAGCGGCACTGCGCCAAGTTGCCCTGCGCGGCACCGGCACCCGTGATGCCGTGGCGCAGGTGCGCCCACGGCGCTTGTCCCACGTGCTGCTGTTCAGCCCCGACGTGTCCCGCGCTGTCGACTTTTATGGTCGCGCGCTGGGGCTGCGCCTGTCTGACCATTCCCAGGACATCATTGCTTTCACCCACGCCGCTCATGGCTGCGACCACCATCTGGTGGCCTTCTGCAAGAGCAGCGCCAAGGGGTTCCATCACGCCGCCTGGGAAGTCGACAGCGTCGACGATGTCGGCAACGGAGCCGAGCAGATGGCCAAGGCGGGTTATCGCGAGGGGTGGGGCACCGGGCGGCATTGCCTGGGCTCGAACTACTTCCACTATGTACGTGATCCCTGGGGATCGTTCTGCGAGTACTCGGCGGACATGGACTTCATCGACGCCGGCAGCCAATGGCCCGCAGGCGATTTTCCGCCAGAGAATTCGTTGTACCTGTGGGGCCCTGCAGTCCCCGAGTACTTCGTCCTCAATACCGAAACGGATAGCGAGCCCGTCCAGGGCTGACGCTCCAGCGACGCATGCCGCTCGTAACCCGAACACCTCCTTGATACCCAGGGAGGCTGGGAGCGGCTTGCTTAAGACCCACCCGGTTTCAGGTCAGCAAAGATGAACGAAAATAACAAGATTCATGACGTAGCCATCGTCGGTTACGGCCCGGTCGGCCAAACCCTGGCCATCCTCCTCGGTCGCATGGGCTACAGTGTTGCCGTGTATGAACGCTGGCAATCCCTTTACCCGCTGCCGCGCGCGGTGTTTCACGATCATGAGATTCGCCGCGTATTTCGCATGATGGGCCTGGAGGATGACCTCCAACCCATCTCCCAGCCGTCGGCTTGCTATCAATGGTTTAACGCCGACTGGAAAGTCCTGGTGGAGATCGACTGGTCCGCCGAGTCGATCAGTGACGGCCCATTTGGTTACCTGTTCAACCAGCCTGCGTTGGAAGCGGTCCTCGACCGCCGGGTCAAGGCCATCGATAACGTCGAAGTCCACCAGGGCTGGGAGCTTATGACGCTGAGCCAGGATGCCCAAGGCTGCGATCTGCGCCTGCAGCGCACCCCGCAGCAAGGCAAAACCGAACCAGGCGAGGAGCGCCAAGTGCGCGCCCGATATGTGATCGGCGCCGACGGTGCCAACAGCCTGGTACGCCGCCAGTGCGGCATCGACTGGCAGGACCTGGGCTTCCAGGAAGACTGGCTTGTGGTCGACCTGCATCCCAAGCCGGGTGTGCAGTTGGACGTGCCGGATATTGGCCAGTGGTGCAACCCGGAGCGCCCAACCACCATGGTCCCCGGCGGCCCCGGCTACCGCCGTTGGGAGTTCATGCGCCTGCCCCACGAAACCTTGGAAGACTTGCAGGACGAAGGCAAGGTATGGGAATTGCTGTCGCCTTGGGTCAACCCGGACACCGCGACGCTGGTCCGTCACGCTGTTTATCAGTTCCGCTCGCGGATCGCCGAAACCTGGCGCCACGGTCGCGTGTTGCTGGCCGGTGACGCCGCACACCTGATGCCTCCGTTCATGGGGCAGGGGATGTGTTCGGGAATCCGTGATGCATGGAACCTGTCATGGCGTCTGGACCTGCTCTTCAAGGGCGTGTGTTCGGATCAACTTCTGGACAGCTACACACTTGAGCGCAAACCGCAGATTCGCGCGGTGATCGATGCTTCAGTGGAAATGGGCAAAGTAGTCTGTGTAGCAGACCCACAAAAAGCCGCTGAGCGCGACGCAGCGTTCCTTTCCGGCGAAGTGCCGCCTTTGCCGCCGTTCCCCGGACTGGTCGATGGCGCTGTCTTCAAAGATCCGCAAACTGGCAGCGCCGTGGGAATTGCCGGTTCCTTGGGCGTGCATGGCGAGGTTGAGCATGACGGTCGCATCCAGCGCTACGACGATGCTTTCGGCCGTGGTTTCCACCTGTTGAGCGTCGGTGACGATCCGCTTGCAGACCTGAGCCCGACACACCAGGCCGTACTCGAGCATCTGCAGGTGAAAAGCGTGCGCCTGAGCCTTGATGGCAGGGCAGGTACCTGCCGTGACTTGTCCGGTAAGTATCACCGCTTCCTCGCTGAGGCCGGATTGCAAGCCGTTCTGGTGCGTCCGGACTTCTACCTCTACGGCGGTGTCAGCGACCTTGGCGAATTGCCGCAACTGCTGGATGCGCTGCGCCGTGATCTGAACATTCAACAAGCCCGTGGCGGCGCCACTTGGCTCAACCAACCACTCGCCGCGCACGTATAGGTGTTGTTGCCGCAGGGGGCATCTCCTGCGGCAATGCTCTGAAAACAACAACAAGAGACAGATCGATGCACAACATCAAGGTGAAAACGCTTGGTGCGGTCCTGGCCGCCCTTGCGATTGTGGAATGCCATGCCGCTGAAGCCCCGGCACCGGGGGAAGGCACTCTGTTCAAGGGGCTATTTGGGGCCAGTGTGGAGCGTGACTACGGCATCACCGTTTCCAACCTGCTGGACATTGGCTACGTGCGTAATAACCGTTCCACCCATAACGAACGCAAAGACGGCCTGAGCAATCTGCCGCTCACCGGCTTGTCCGACGAAGGCCTGGAGTGGGGTGGCCTGCATCTGTTCGTGGACAAAGCACTCAAAGGCACCTTTGTGCCGCGCATCACACCGCTACCGGGTCCTAAACCCGAAGCGTTCGCCTTCGGTTTTACCTTCGAGGCGAATTATGGTCGCAACGCACAGTTCGCTCGTACCTTTGGCTGGGACATGCACTGGAACATGAACGAGGATGACAACGCAAAGGCTCAGCAGGACAAGAAGCGCTTCCTGGCCATCCCCAATATCGCCGCCACGGCCTATGTGCCCTATGGTCCCGGCTTCAACTTCATGGCCGGCGTATTCGGACCGGCGCTAGGCTACGAGATCCCTCCGAATATCCGTCAGGCGCGCAACCCGTTCGCCAGCAAGACATATGCATTCGTTAGCGAACCAGGAACGGTTTCTGGCCTATTGGTCGGCACCCGCCTGCTCGACGGAAACCCTGGCATTCTCGGTTTGGAGTTGGGGGTGGTACAGGGCTGGAACAACCTGCGCGACAATAATGACGGCAAGTCATTGATGGGCGCCTTGCGGTGGCGCACGCCAGACATGAACACCTGGGTAGACTATGAATTCATCGTCGGTGACGAACAGAACGATAGCGTCAGTGATGTTCAGGCACCGACCTCACGCTTGATCGCCGACAACGGGCAGCTCAAGCAGCAGCATTCGCTCAATGGCTGGCACAAGTTCGACGAGCACTGGTCGATGGGCGCGGAACTGGTATATGGCCGTCAGGCCGGCGATGGTAAGGCCTCGACCGTGGACATTGTGACCGGCCCAGGCTTCGACGGGGCCCATTGGTGGGGCGCGAATGCGGTACTGACCTACCAGTACCGCCCCGACCTCTCATTCTCAGTGCGCGGTGAGCATTTCAGCGACCCTGATGGTTTCATCCTGTTCCCCACCAGCGTCAGCCGCGGCGATTTCAACGCTCTCACGACCGGGCTGCGCTGGGATGTCAGCAGCAACCTCTCGCTGCGCCCCGAATTGCGTTATGACTGGTTCGATGCCCGCGACCATGACAGGCCTTACGGCAACGGCCGAGATCGCTCGCAACTCACCACCATGATCGAAGCGCTGTTCTACTTCTGATCGCCCGCCACTGCCATGAGTACCCATGCCATGCACAACAACGACAACAAATGGAATGCGCGCTACGAATACACAGCTGTCGCCATGCTCGCCCTTGGCTTTGGCCTGGTCGGCCTGGATCGCTTCATCATCCTTCCACTGTTTCCGGTGATGATGGCGGAGTTGCGACTGGACTATCAGGACCTGGGCAATATTTCGGCGGTCTTGGCTATCGCCTGGGGCATTTCGTCGATCTTCATGGGCCGGCTGTCTGACCGTATCGGTCGGCGCAAAGTACTGATTCCGGCAGTGCTGCTGTTCTCCTTGCTAGCCGGTGTGTCCGGACTAGCCAATGGCATTGTCGCACTATTGCTGATTCGCGCGGTAATGGGGGTTTCCGAGGGAGCCTTCACGCCGACTGCCATTGCCGCCACGGCGGAGAGTTCGCACCCGTCGCGGCGCGGGCTGAACATTGGCATTCAGCAGGCCTTCTTCCCGGTTTTGGGCCTTGGGCTGGCGCCGATTCTTGCTACACAGCTGTTGTTGGTGCTGCCGTCCTGGCGTTGGGTTTTTGTGGTGGTGTCTTTGCCAGGCTTCCTCCTGGCCTGGTTCATGTATCGGCACCTGCGGGAAACCCGGGTGGCGTCGGCAGCCATCGAGACTGAGGGCCAGGCGCAAGGGCGCTGGGTGGATGCTCTGCGCTACCGTAACGTACCGCTGAACATCCTCGGCATGTTCTGCATGCTTACCAGCTTGTTCGTGCTCAGCGTGATGATGCCTAACTACCTCACAGATTACCTGCACCTGAGCCTGCAGCAGATGGGCTTCGTCATGTCCGCCATTGGACTAGGTGGTTTCCTCGGCCAATTGCTGCTTCCAGGGTTGTCTGACCGGATAGGACGCAAGCCTGTGGTGCTGGGCAGCTTCGTCGCCACCGGTCTGTGTATCGCCTTGTTGATGCGCACTGGCGCCGAGCCGCTGACGCTATTCATCCTGTTGTTCCTGACCACCTTCTTCAACTTCAGCATGATCTGCATGACTGTCGGACCAATCACCAGCGAGTCGGTACCATTGCCGCTGGTGTCTACCGCCACCGGCCTGGTGGTCGGTATCGGTGAGGTGTTCGGCGGCGGTGTGGCGCCGGCCCTGGCTGGCTTCATCGCCCAGCAGCACGGCATCCAGCACACGCTTTACTTGGCGCTGGGCGGGGCGATAGTCGGCCTGCTCGTTGCCAGTGCACTTCGCGAGACCGCACCGGCGCGCCGTGGTGCGTCGGCCACTCAGGCTGGAGACGCAGCCTGAGGCGGTTGCCGGTAATGCTGACTGGAGGTCGGCATGACGAAGCCGGGCTTAGTGCCCGGATTCGTTATCGTCATGCGCCGGATGCGCATGCCGTCGCAAGCACTACCCGTGCTCTGCGGCGCTATTCCCCCACGCGGAGCTCGGCGGCACCGGCCACAAGCCGGTGTCGTCCGATCTTCATTTCGGTTTCCAGGGATTTTCCAGATGCTGTATCTGCGTAATCTGAACCTCGCTACCCGATCTGCTCTGGGTTTTGGTCTTATCGGTGGATTGGTCCTGATGTTGGGGTTATTCGCGCTGCTGATGATTCAGCGCATGGAACGACAATCGGCGCTCGTCACCGAGCGCTGGGTTCCATCCATCCTTCAGCTAGACGCTCTCGACACAGCTGTGCAGCGTGCAGGGGTGATGACCTTTCGCCTGGTGGTATTGCGCGATCACGCTGCCCAAGCTATCAACCGCGAAGCGCTTGCCCAGACACTTAAGGAGATCGACGACCGTCAACAAGCGTTTGCCCAGCGCCAGGACGATGCCGAGGCGGCCAAATTGTTCGAACAGTACATGGCGGCGTACGCACGTTTTCATCACGGCCAGTTGCAGGTCATCAATCTGGCGGAAAACGGGCAACTCGAGCAGGCCTTGATCGTGCTGGACGGGCCCATCGATGACCATGCAATCGAACAGGCGCAGGCGGCTGAAAGGTTGAGGAATTTCTACGTACAACGTTACCAGGAGGCTGCCCAAACGGTGTTGCTGACGCGCGAGCAGGCTCGTGATGGTGTGACCATCACGTTGCTGCTGGTCGCACTGTCCATCGGTATTCTGGCGTGGCTTTATACGCGCAGCCTGCTGCAGCCGCTGGCCCAAGCGGTGAGCATTGCCCAGGCGATTGCCCGTGGCGAGCTAGACGGGCGCGTCGAGACGCACGGTCGGGACGAACCGGCTCAGTTGATCCGCGCTTTGTGCGAAATGCGCACAAACCTGGCTACTACGCTGCAGCATATAGGCGCCGCCTCGGAACAGTTGGGAGTAGCCGCTGAGCAATTGCGTGCGGTCACCGAAACCTCGACCCGGGAATTGCAGCGCCAGAATAACGAAATTGACCAGGCGGCGACTGCCGTGAATCAGTTGACCGCCGCGGCCGATGAAGTGGCCCGCAACGCTGCTGCTAGCGCAGGAACTTCAGAGCGCGGTGAGCATGCCGCACGTGCGGGGCGCACCGAAGTGCAGGGCAGCCTGAGCTCCATTACCCGATTGGTCGACGATGTTGGGCTTGCAACGGAGCAGGTGCAGGCATTGGCCGCGGGTGTGCAGAACATCGCTCAGGTGCTCGAGGTGATCCGCGCCGTCGCCGAACAGACAAACCTGCTAGCGCTCAATGCCGCTATCGAGGCCGCCCGCGCCGGGGATGCTGGCCGCGGCTTCGCTGTGGTTGCCGATGAAGTGCGGGCGCTGGCGCTCCGTACCCAGCAGTCCACCGGAGAGATCGAAGGTATCATCGGGCGGTTGCATGCGGCAGCCGGCCAGGCCATGACCAGCATGCAGCAAAACCGAGAGCGGGCTCGATCAACCCTTGATACTGCCCACAGTGCCGCCGAGACGCTGCTGCAACTGGGAGATTTCGTTGAGGCCATCAGCCAACGGACTTTGGTCATCGCCAGCGCCGCCGAGCAGCAGGCGCAAGTGGCACGGGAAATCGACCGTAATCTTCTGAACATCCGGGGCTTGTCCTTGCACACTACTACTGGTGCCGAACAGACTCAGAATGCCAGCGAAGCGTTGGCTAGCCTGGCGGCTGGTTTGCGCGATGTGGTACGCACTTTCCGGGTGTAACGTTGTTCCAGCTTCCAGCGATGAATGAGCCATGATCGAATTTCACAATATTACCGCCTATCAGCAGCAGACCCGCGTGCTCGACGGCTTTTCCCTTTGTATCGAGCAGGGCGAAAAAGTAGCCATCCTCGGCCCCAACGGCGCCGGCAAGAGCACCTTGCTCAAACTGATCAGCCGTGAGTTGTACCCCGTCGAACGTGCTGGCAGCCACCTGAAGCTGTTTGGTGACGAGACCGTCAAACTATGGGCGCTGCGCAGCCGCATCGGGTTCATTTCCCAGGACTTGCAAGAAGACTACACCCCATACACCCAGGCTCTGGACGTAGTGGTATCCGGCTTTTTTGGCGCCATAGGCTGCCATGACCATCTCCAGCCGAGCGAAGCGCAATTGGAGCAGGCTCGAAGGCTGCTCGCCGTGGTGGAAATGGCCGACCACCAGCGCACGATGTTCCAACGCCTCTCCACCGGCCAGAAGCGCCGACTGTTGCTGGCTCGGGCGCTGGTCCACCAGCCTGGCGCACTGATCCTCGACGAACCGGCCAACGGGTTGGACATGGGTGCGAGCCTTGGGATGCTCAAGCTGTTGCGGACTTTCTGTGGCAAAGACCGGGCGATGATCATAACCACCCATCATATCGACGAAATCATCCCGGAGATCGAACGAGTGATACTGCTGGATCGAGGCTGTATCGTCGCCGATGGCCCCAAAGGCGAAGTACTCGACAGTGCTTTGTTATCCGCTCTTTACCAGACAGAACTGCGCATCAGCGAGCAGGAGGGCTGGTACCGTTGCTGGCATGCTTGAAGTTCGCCTTTTGAATACCTAATGGAATCACTTTTATGAAAGCAGCAATTGTCCATGCCTTTGACCAGCCTCCCTACTATGGCGAGATCGATGCCCCTCAGGCCGAGGCGGGTGAGGTACTGGTAAAGGTTCGTGCCGCCGCGCTGAGCCAGTTGGTGCGCGCGCAAGCCAGTGGTAAGCACTACAGCAGCGGCAAGACGTTCCCGTTCGTTCCCGGCGCCGATGGTGTCGGCCTGCTCGAGGACGGTACACGGGTGTACTTTGCTTTTCCACGCGGCCCCATTGGCGCCATGGCCGAGACCGTTGCCGTAGATGCGCGCAACTGCGTGGCGGTGCCGGATGATGTCGATGACATTACCGCCGCAGCGATCGCGAATCCGGGTATGTCATCGTGGGCAGCCCTGGAGGCACGGGCTGGTTTCAAGCCAGGTGAGCGGGTGCTCATCAATGGTGCTGCCGGAGCATCCGGGAGACTGGCAATTCAGGTAGCGAAGTATCTGGGGGCGTCCTGGGTCGTGGCGACAGCACGCAACCCCGGCGTTCAGGACGAGCTGCTGGCGCTGGGGGCGGACGCCTTCATTTGCCTCGATCATCCGGCCGAACGTCTGACCGCCTTGCTGCGCCAAGAAATCCAGGGAGGCGGGATCGACATCGTCTTGGACTATCTATGGGGCGAACCGGCGGCGTGCATCCTCAATGCGCTTACGGGGTCTGGCAGCGGTGAGGCTGCTCCCCGACTGCGCTTCGTCAACATCGGCGCAATCGCCGGCGCGACCTTGCCAATGAACCCCGGGGTATTGCGTAGCACCGGCCTGGAAATGACTGGCAGCGGACTGGGAAGTATCGCCACTGAGGAACTGGTCAAAGTGGTGGGGCGACTATTGGAAGCTGTCAGGCCTGGCAACATGAAGGTGGACGCAAATGCCATACCCCTGAAGCAGGCCGAGGCTGCTTGGTTAACCAATTCTTCGAGCCGGATCGTGTTCGTTTTGTAGCGGAAGGAGCTAAATGTTTCGACCCGCACCAACTATTTGGGGAGGGAGGCGAAGGCTGATGATGCAAAACGATCGTCACTCGCAACAAAGAGGTTTCGCTTTGGATTTGCGCGGCAGAACTCATTGGCGACAGTGGGGCGACTAGCAAGGGTCATATCGAGCTAAGGGTGATCCATGGAAGGCGGTGCGTCGCCCCGCGTGGCATCGCTGGGCGGCTCACCTGCGCTCTGTGAAGCGTTGAGTCTTAAGCTGCCGTCATCAGTCTTGTGTGGCTTCGACTTGCCCAAAATTCGATCAATTACCTTTGACGAGGCGTAGAGCTTGGAAATGGAGACCATGGCGCGTACGTCTTGCAGCGCGAAACCATCTTTTACCAACAAGAAAATGTTGAGCTGGCTCAAATGCTCGGTTTTGATCTGAGTCAGGCAATCCGTTGGATTCCGAAACCCGGGAGGTGAAATGGGCATCTGGGCACGAGGAGAAACCATAGGGTTCACTGGTCACGTTAGTGATGGAATGGGTGTAGGTCCATTGTAGTTGGATTGAAAGCGCGAGGATCGAGTGCTGAAGGTTGGTCATGTGGAGAAAGAATTTCGAAATTGAGCATTTTCGGGCGAGACTGTTCTAAATTTTCGCTAAAAAACTCCAAGTGCTTGCGAGTCTCATAGGAAAAGTTCCGAAATTCCGAAGTCGCGAGGTCACACGAAATATGAGCGGGCACTTCCAAATACGTCATTTAACATAATACTCATTATGCGCTAGTCTATATTTGGTCACCAGACCACGAGTGAGGCACTTTGGGACCAGGGAAAGCTCCCTGGTCTAGATAATCCGTCCTGATCCATCGCCCGCTTCGCCGACTTTGGTGCTGGATGCGTTAGCCTTGCCTTTTGACTGTTGGCTACCGCGACTTGGACATCAGGCCAGCCATTTGCACCTGTACCCTGAGTGCTTGAAAGAAACCTGGTACGGTCACCCTCGACCTTGTTTGCCAGAACAAATCCGGCGCATGCATGGCCACACTGACGACTAGCGCCTGTCAGCCAGCGCCATTGAGGTTGCCACGCTGCCCATCGCCGGCCACCCAACTCCCGGTCGATCGGTTAATGCGGTCAATTGTAGGAGCGGCCTTGTGTCGCGATGGGCGGCGCAGCAGCCCCCAAGGTTTCAAAGCAGACGTATGAATTGCTGGGGCTGCCTTGCAGCCCATCGCGACACAAGGCCGCTCCTACAAGGGCCCGCAGGATTGAGAAGACAGTTGTTTACATCTCTTGCAGACCTCAAGCCACGAACCATCCCTGTGGGTGCTGGCCTGCGAGCGATGTGAGCAGTACAAGCGACAAAAGATACATGAGGACCGCGCGATACCTGAGGGCCAGACATACCCCCTATTTGCCATGCTGTATATGCCAATAAGGTATAACTACACTAAATACTCATTTAGCGTAGTTATATAGAACTCGCCTCTGCACCCAATCCTCAAACAAGCCCGCCAAAACGCCTGTAAAAGCCTTCATTCACATCCGGCAACGGCCCATCAGCCGTCTCCAGCGCTGCATTCAGCCATTCTTCCGCCTTGGCAAACACCAGCCGATAGAGGTTACGGCACAACTGCCGCGCGGCCCTTCCCTCCCAATCCCCATGCAGCAGCTCGTCCGGCAGTTGCGGGTCGCGCAGCAGCAGCCGGCGGTATTCGTGAATCAGCAGCGTACGTGCCAGGAAGCAATCCTGCGCATCGAGCTGTTGCTGCTCTTTCAAACCTTGCCATAGCGGCCTGAACAGCTGGATGAACTCGCTGTATTGCTGCCCCAGTTCGTCGATACGCCAGCTTTCCCGCACCTGGGCGCGCATGGCCTTGGATGCCAGCACTTCCTGGGTGTGGGTTTCGAAGACGATGCTGTCGTCGCTCGCCTCCAGGTCACGCAAGGTGGCGGCCAGGTCGGTACGGTCTGCCCGTGGGCAGCCCAGCAGGTTCGGCGCCATGGCGCCGAAGCCCTGCCACTCCAACTCTTCACGCAAAGCCTTGCGCTTGCCGGCCTCCAGTTGCGAGAGCAACACCAGCGTCCAGGCACCGTCCCAGGCTGGCTGGCTCGGGCTGTAGACCCGTTTGAAGGCTTTCTCGAACCGCCGGCGGCCGGTACCTGTCAGGCTGTAGTAACTGCGGCGGCCAACCTTTTCGGCGGTGAGCCAGCCTTCCTTGGTAAGGCGGAAGATCGATGTGCGGATCAGGCGCTCGTTGATGCCGATCGGCTCCAGCAGATTGATCAGGCTACCCAGCCAGACGGTTCCGCCGTGGGGTTCGATGGCGTCGCCGTACAAAGTGATGATCAGGGAACTGGCGCGGATCGGCGTCTGCTCCTGGAAGCGGGTGATCAGGTTGTTCAGTGGGGCGAGATTGCTCATGGGCGAACTGTGCGCGGTTAAAGCACCGACTATACCTGCGCGGCGGGCCGCCTGACCATTGCGTGACGCTGCCAGGCTCATGCCGATGCCTGGCCTTTGGGCCTGACGCCGGTGTCTTCCATGCGTGGCCGCTCGGGCTCGACCTCGGTCAGTGGTGGGCATTCGACCATGCTGTTCATGCAGCGTTGCGCCAGGTGCTGGTACTCCGCCGTGCCGCGTTGCTTCCAGGCCAGTTCCTGTTCGGTCAGTGGGCGCTTGACCTGGGCTGGCGAGCCCATTACCAGGCTTTGTGCCGCACATTCGAAGCCCGCCTTGACGAATGCCGTGGCCGCGACGATGCAGCGCGGTGCCACATGGGCACCATCCATCACCACCGCGTTCATGCCGATCAAGGCGTCTTCGCCCACGCGGCAGCCGTGCAGCACGGCGCCATGCCCGACATGCCCGTTGCGTTCGACCACCGTATCGCCACCCGGGAAACCATGCATCACGCAGGTGTCCTGCAGGTTGGCACCCTCCTCCAGCACGATTCGGCCGACATCCCCCCTTAGTGATGCCAGCGGGCCGACGTAGCAACGAGGGCCGACGATGACATCACCAATCAGCACGGCGCTGGGGTGCACGTAGGCTGTCGGATGAACCACGGGCGTCAGGCCGTCGAGTCGATAGCAAGGCATGGCAAAGCTCCTGAAATGATTTCAAATGCGCCTTGATCTTGTATCACAATCTTGTTGTGCGTCAATCAGCATGGTCGTGTATCGCTTTTGCTGAGGTCATCGCGCTCCCATAAATTCAGCATTATGCGTTAAATACAAGGTGATGAAGCGATTCAACATCATGAAACCCTTTGCTGAGGCAGTTGTCACTCCTGCAAAAAGAGATACATGAAACAATTTTGAATGTTGCATAGTTGTATCGCGTAATGCATATACTGGTTCCACCTGGACGTGATCCTCGCATCACGCCCCTGCAAACAATTCCAAGAAATGCCGGCCCCACGATGTGCCGTGCGTGCAGCCAGAGGAACCCGACATGCCGCGATATCTCGATGTGCAGGCGCCCGAACACGGCGTCCAGCTCATTACCCTGCAACGGCCCGAGGCGCTCAACGCCCTGTGCACCGAGCTACTGGCAGAGCTGGCCGCTGCGCTGGAAGCGGCCGGGCGAGACGAACAGATCCGCGCGGTGGTGCTCACCGGCAGCCGCAAGGCATTCGCCGCAGGCGCCGATATCCGCGAGATGGCCGAGCGCGACCTGGTCGGCATCCTCAACGACCCGCGGGTGGCCCACTGGCAAAGCATCGCCGCCTTCGCCAAGCCACTGATCGCCGCCGTCAACGGCTACGCCCTGGGTGGCGGCTGCGAACTGGTGATGTGTGCCGACATCGTCATCGCCGGCAGCGACGCCCGTTTCGGCCAGCCGGAAATCAACCTCGGCATCATCCCCGGCGCCGGTGGCACCCAGCGCCTGCTGCGGGCAGTAGGCAAGCCGCTGGCCATGCAAATGGTGCTGACCGGCGAAGCCATTACCGCCCGTCATGCCTTGCAGGCCGGGCTGGTCAGCGAAATCACCCAGCCGGAACTCACCGTAGAACGCGCCCTGAACATCGCCCGCAGCATCGCCGCCAAGGCCCCACTGGCGGTGCGCCTGGCCAAGGAAGCGCTGCTCAAGGCCGGCGATACCGACCTGGCCAGCGGCCTGCGCTTCGAACGCCATGCCTTCACCTTGCTGGCCGGCACCGCCGACCGCGACGAAGGCATCCGTGCCTTCCAGGAAAAACGCCAGGCCCGCTTCCAGGGCCGCTGATCATCTTTCCCTCGACTGACGGAGCGAGTCTGTCATGACTTTCCAGCACATCCTGTTTTCCATCGAGGACGGCGTCGCCCTCCTCTCGTTGAATCGCCCCGAGCAGCTGAACAGCTTCAATACCGCCATGCACCTGGAAGTGCGCGAGGCACTCAAGCAAGTACGCCAGAGCAGCGAAGCACGGGTGTTGTTGCTGACTGCCGAAGGCCGGGGTTTCTGCGCCGGCCAGGACCTGTCCGACCGCAACGTCGCCCCGGGCGCCGAGGTGCCGGACCTGGGCGAATCGATCGACAAGTTCTACAACCCGCTGGTGCGCACCCTGCGCGACCTGCCGCTGCCGGTGATCTGTGCGGTGAACGGCGTGGCTGCCGGCGCCGGTGCCAACATCCCGCTGGCCTGCGACCTGGTGCTGGCGGCCCGCTCGGCCAGCTTCATCCAGGCCTTCTGCAAGATCGGCCTGGTACCCGACTCCGGCGGCACCTGGCTGCTGCCGCGCCTGGTCGGCATGGCGCGGGCCAAGGCCCTGGCCATGCTGGGCGAGCGCCTGGGCGCCGAACAGGCCCAGCAATGGGGGCTGATCCACCGCGTGGTGGACGATGCCGCGCTGCGCGACGAAGCCCTCACCCTCGCCCGCCAGCTCGCCACCCAGCCCACTTACGGCCTGGCCCTGATCAAGCGCAGCCTGAACGCCAGTTTCGACAACGGTTTCGATGAACAGCTGGAGCTGGAGCGCGACCTGCAACGCCTGGCCGGGCGCAGCGAGGACTATCGCGAAGGCGTGAGTGCCTTCATGAACAAACGCACGCCGGCATTCAAGGGGCGTTGATCATGAGCGCACTCGCAAGCAATGCCCAGGTGGCGGTGATCGGTGCGGGCGCCATGGGCGCAGGCATCGCCCAGGTTGCGGCCCAGGCCGGCCACCCGGTAAAGCTCTACGACAACCGCCCGGGCGCTGCAGCCCAGGCGGTGGCCGGCATAGACCGGCAACTTGCCCGCCTGGTGGAAAAAGGCAAATTGCAGGCTGCCGAACGGGAAGCCATCAGCGCCCGGCTGTGCCCGGTAGACGCCCTTGAAGCCCTGGCCGATGCCAGCCTGGTGATCGAGGCCATCGTCGAGAACCTGCAGGTCAAGCAGGCGCTGTTCAGCCAGCTGGAAGCCTCGTGCGCCACCGACTGCATCCTCGCCAGCAACACCTCGTCGCTGTCCATCACCAGCCTCGCCGCCGGGCTGCAACGCCCGCACCAGGTGGTTGGCATGCACTTCTTCAACCCTGCGCCGCTGATGGCCCTGGTCGAAGTGGTCTCGGGCCTGGCCACCGCCCCGGCCGTTGCCGCATGCATTCATGCCACCGCCCAGGCCTGGGGCAAGCAGCCGGTGCACACGCGCTCCACGCCGGGCTTCATCGTCAACCGTGTGGCGCGGCCGTTCTACGCTGAAAGCCTGCGTCTGCTGCAGGAAGGCGCAGCCGATTGCGCCAGCCTCGATGCGCTGCTGCGTGATGCCGGCGGTTTCCGCATGGGCGCGTTCGAACTCACCGACCTGATCGGCCACGATGTCAATTATGCCGTTACCTGTTCGGTCTTCGATGCGTTCTACGGCGACTTCCGCTTCCAGCCTTCGCTGGTGCAAAAAGAACTGGTGGACGCAGGCCGCCTCGGGCGCAAGACCGGCCAAGGCTTCTATAGCTATGCCGAAGGCGCCGAACGCCCGCAGCCAGCCGAACTGCACAGCCCCGCCATCGTCGATGCCTGCGTCGTCGAAGGCGACCTGGGGGTGATGCAGCCGCTGATCGAACGCCTGCGCCAAAGCGGCGTCGCCGTGACCCAGCGCGCCGGCAGCGGCCTGATCCAGGTGGGCGATGCCACCCTGGCGCTGTCCGATGGCCGCCTGGCCAGCCAGCGCGCCCGGGAAGACGGCCTGCGCAATCTGGTGCTGCTCGACCTGGCCCTGGACTACACCACCGCCACCCGCCTCGCCATCAGCTGGTCGGCCGACACCAGCGACAACGCTCGTGACCAGGCGGTGGCCTTGCTGCGGCGTGCCGGCCTGAAGGTAACGGCGGTCGCCGACCTGCCCGGCCTGGTGGTGCTGCGCACCGTGGCGATGCTCGCCAACGAGGCCGCCGATGCCGTGTTGCAAGGTGTCGGCAGCGCCGCCGACATCGACCTGGCCATGCGTGCCGGCGTCAACTACCCCTGCGGCCCGCTGGCCTGGGCCGCGAACATCGGCATCCCCCACACCCTGCGCGTGCTCGACAACCTGCAGCGCAGCTACGGCGAGAGCCGTTACCGCCCTTCCCTGCTGTTACGCCGCTGCGAAGCCAAAGGAGGCACCCTGCATGACTGAAGTCGAACTGGCACAAGCCTGTGCCGAGGCCATGTACGCCCGCGACCAGGCCACCCAGGGCCTGGGCATCCGCCTGCTGGAAGCCGGCCCGGGCCAGGCATGCCTGCGCATGCCGGTACGCGCCGACATGATCCAGGGGCATGGCACCTGCCATGGCGGCTTCCTGTTCGCCCTGGCCGACTCGGCGTTTGCTTTCGCCTGCAACAGTCACGACCAGGCCACCGTCGCCCTGGGCTGCAGCATCGACTACCTGGCCCCGGCGCTGCGCGATGACGTGCTTACCGCCTGCGCCAGCGAGGTCAGCCGCAAGGGCCGCACCGGGCTGTACCACGTCCGCATCGAGAACCAGCGCGGTGAGCTGGTGGCGATGTTCCATGGCAAATCCTACAAAGTGCGCGGCACCGTGCTGGCGCAGGAGACGCAAGATGACTGAACACACCCTGGCCGATGCCTTGATCATCGACGCCGTGCGCACCCCCATCGGCCGTTATGCCGGCGCCTTGAGCGGCGTGCGCGCCGATGACCTGGCCGCCATCCCGCTCAAGGCCCTGATCCAGCGCCACCCCGAACTGGACTGGAAAGCCATCGACGACGTCATCCTCGGCTGTGCCAACCAGGCTGGCGAGGACAACCGCAACGTCGCGCATATGGCCAGCTTGCTGGCCGGGCTGCCGATCGAAGTGCCGGGCACCACCATCAACCGCCTGTGTGGCTCCGGCCTGGACGCCATCGGCAATGCGGCCCGCGCCCTGCGCTGCGGCGAAGCCGGGCTGATGCTCGCCGGCGGCGTGGAGTCGATGTCACGCGCGCCGTTCGTCATGGGCAAGGCGGAGCAGGCGTTCGGCCGTGCGGCCGAACTGTTCGACACCACCATCGGCTGGCGTTTCGTCAACCCGCTGATGAAGGCGGCCTTCGGCACCGACTCGATGCCGGAAACGGCCGAGAACGTTGCGCAGCAGTTTGGTATTTCCCGCGCCGACCAGGACGCCTTTGCCCTGCGCAGCCAGCACAAGGCCGCCGCCGCCCAGGCACGCGGGCGCCTGGCACGGGAAATCGTGCCGGTCGAGATCCCGCAGCGCAAAGGCCCGGCCAAAGTGGTCGAGCACGACGAACATCCCCGCGGCGACACCACCCTGGAGCAACTGGCCAGGCTGGCTACCCCGTTCCGTGAGGGCGGTAGCGTCACCGCTGGCAATGCTTCCGGGGTCAACGATGGTGCCTGCGCCCTGCTGCTCGCCAGCAGCACCGCCGCCCGCCGTCATGGCCTGAAGGCTCGCGGCCGAATCGTCGGCATGGCGGTGGCCGGGGTCGAACCACGCCTGATGGGCATCGGCCCCGTGCCGGCTACCCGCAAGGTGCTGGAGCTTACCGGGTTGTCGTTGGCCGACATGAACGTCATCGAGCTCAACGAGGCCTTTGCCGCCCAGGGCCTTGCGGTACTGCGCGAGCTCGGCCTGGCTGACGACGACGAGCGGGTCAACCGCAACGGCGGTGCCATCGCCCTCGGCCACCCGTTGGGCATGAGTGGTGCACGCCTGGTCACCACCGCGTTGCACGAGCTGGAAGAAACCGCCGGACGCTACGCCCTGTGCACCATGTGCATCGGCGTTGGCCAAGGCATCGCGATGGTCATCGAACGCCTCTGAGCGGCTCAGACCATCGGCTTGTTACCGAACCGAACGCAGCCGTATATGCTGCTTCCATGACACTCACCACGCGGCCTGCAACCGGTACCGCGCGGCGTACAAGAACAATTCGAGTGAAGCCATGAACATGTACCATGATGCCGATCGTGCCTTGTTGGACCCGATGGAAACCGCCAGCGTCGATGCCCTGCGCCAGCACCAGCTGGAGCGCCTGCGCTGGAGCCTGAAGCACGCCTATGACAACGTGCCGCTGTATCGCCAGCGCTTTGCCGAGTGCGGTGCCCACCCCGACGACCTCAAGTGCCTGGAAGACCTGGCGAAGTTCCCCTTCACCGGCAAGAACGACCTGCGCGACAACTACCCCTACGGCATGTTCGCCGTGCCCCAGCAAGAGGTGGTCCGCCTGCACGCCTCCAGTGGCACCACCGGCAAGCCCACGGTAGTGGGCTATACCCAGAACGACATCGACACCTGGGCCAACGTGGTCGCCCGCTCGATCCGTGCCGCAGGTGGGCGCAAGGGTGACAAGGTGCATGTCTCCTACGGCTACGGGCTGTTCACCGGCGGGCTTGGCGCGCATTACGGTGCCGAGCGCCTGGGCTGCACGGTGATCCCCATGTCCGGTGGCCAGACCGAGAAGCAGGTGCAGCTGATTCGCGACTTCCAGCCCGACATCATCATGGTCACCCCCTCCTACATGCTCAACCTGGCCGACGAGATCGAGCGCCAGGGCATCGACCCGCAAGATCTCAAGCTGCGCCTGGGCATATTCGGCGCCGAACCGTGGACCGACGAGCTGCGCCGCTCTATCGAGCAACGGCTGGGCATCGATGCCCTCGACATTTATGGCCTGTCGGAAATCATGGGGCCTGGGGTGGCGATGGAATGCATCGAAACCAAGGATGGCCCGACCATCTGGGAAGACCATTTCTACCCCGAGATCATCGACCCGGTCACCGGTGCGGTGCTACCGGACGGCCAGCTGGGCGAACTGGTGTTCACCTCGCTGAGCAAGGAAGCGTTGCCCATGGTGCGCTACCGCACCCGCGACCTCACTCGCCTGCTGCCTGGTACGGCCAGGCCGATGCGGCGGATCGGCAAGATCACCGGCCGCAGCGATGACATGCTGATCATTCGCGGGGTCAACGTGTTCCCGACCCAGATCGAGGAGCAGGTGCTAAAAATAAAACAGCTTTCCGAGCTTTATGAGATTCATCTGTATCGAAATGGCAACCTGGACAGCGTCGAGGTGCATGTGGAACTGCGTGCGGAGTGCCAGCACCTCGATGAAGGCCAGCGCAAGCTGTTGACCGGGGAGCTGACCAAGCAGATCAAGACCTACATCGGCATCAGCACCCAGGTGCGCCTGCAGCCCTGCGGCACGCTCAAGCGTTCCGAGGGCAAGGCCTGCCACGTGTTCGACAAACGGTTGGCCAGCTGATTCATTCGGCTGCCTTTTCGGCCCCGGCATCGTCCGGGGCTTTTTTTTGCCTGGGAGATTGCTGGGGGCGCTTTGCGCCCCTTTCGCGACGCAAGGCCGCTCCTACAGGGGAACGCAATCTTCTGTAGGAGCGGCCTTGTGTCGCGAAAGGGCTGCACAGCAGCCCCCTTGGCCGCAAAGCGACACATAAATCTTATTCGATACATATAAAACTGTTTGACGTTGTGTTTTGTATCGCTTACAAATGACTCATGCCTTAGCAGGAGTCGGAACACATGTACGCACAGCTAGTGGAAACCGGAGTCAAGCGCGTCAAGTCGCTGGAAGAGATGTCGCCCGAGGAGCGCAACTTCCAGGAAAAGATCGACGCCGAAATCAAGATCGAAGCCAAGAACTGGATGCCCGAGGCCTACCGCCAGACCCTCATCCGGCAGATCTCCCAGCACGCCCACTCGGAAATCGTCGGCATGCTGCCCGAAGGCAACTGGGTCACCCGTGCCCCCAGCCTCAAGCGCAAGCTGCAGCTGATGGCCAAGATCCAGGACGAAGCCGGCCACGGCCTGTACCTGTACAGCGCCATGGAAACCCTGGGCGCCGACCGTGACGAAGAAATCGCCAAGCTGCACAGTGGCAAAGCCAAGTACTCGAGCATCTTCAACTACCCCACCCTCAGCTGGGCCGACATGGGCGCAGTGGGCTGGCTGGTGGACGGCGCCGCCATCGTCAACCAGGTGGTGCTGCAGCGCACATCCTACGGCCCGTATTCGCGCGCGATGATCCGCATCTGCAAGGAAGAGAGCTTCCACCAGCGCCAGGGCTACGAAATCCTCCTGACCATGATGCGCCACGGCACCCAGGCCCAGCGCGACATGGTCCAGGACGCGATCGACCGCCTGTGGTGGCCGGCACTGATGATGTTCGGCCCCAGCGACGAGCACTCCCCCAACAGCGCCCAGTCCATGGCCTGGAAGATCAAGCGCCAGACCAACGATGAGCTGCGCCAGCGCTTCATCGACCAGACCGTGCCGCAGCTCGAATTGCTCGGCTGCACCGCCCCCGACCCGGAGCTGAAGTGGAACGCCGAGCGCGGCCACTACGACTTCGGCGAAATCCAGTGGGACGAGTTCTACGAAGTGATCAAGGGCAATGGCCCGTGCAATCAGGAACGTGTCGCCACCCGGCGCAAGGCCATCGAGGACGGTGCCTGGGTACGCGAGGCCGCCGTGGCCTACGCGCGCAAGCAACAGAACAAGAACGCCGCCTGAGCGGCGATTGATGCGGAGATCGAAAATGTCTGTCTGGACCCTCTACGAAGTGTTCGTGCGCAGCAAGCACGGCCTTAACCACAAGCATGTCGGCAGCGTGCACGCCGCCGATGCCGCCATGGCCATCGAAAACGCCCGCGAGCTGTACACCCGCCGCAGCGAAGGCGTGAGCCTGTGGGTGGTGCCCTCGGCACTGATCACCGCCTCTTCCCCGGACGAGAAAGACCCACTGTTCGCCCCGGCGGACGACAAGGTCTACCGCCATGCCAGCTTCTACGAACTGCCCGACGAAGTCGGACACATGTGAGGTTGGCCATGCACAACGAAACCCTTGTCCCCTACCTGCTGCTGCTCGGCGACAGTGCCCTGGTGCAGGGCCAGCGCCTCTGCGAATGGTGTGGCCGCGCCCCGGCCATCGAAGAAGAACTGGCCCTGATGAACGTCGGCCTCGACCTGGTAGGCCAGGCGCGCAACTGGCTGGAGTACGCCGCCGAGCTGCTCGATGATGGCCGTGACGCCGACGCCCTGGCCTTCCGCCGTGACGAGCGCGCCTATCGCAACCTGTTGCTGGTCGAGCAGCCCAACGGCGATTTCGCCGTGACCATGACCAAACAGTTCTTCTATGACGCCTGGCATTTCGCCGTGCTTCAGGGCCTGGTCGGCTCGAACGACGAGCGTATCGCCGGTATCGCCGCCAAGGCCCTGAAGGAAGTCACCTACCACCTGCGCCGCTCCAGCGAGTGGGTGCAACGCCTGGGCGGTGGCACCGAAGAAAGCCGCCAACGCATGCTCGCGGCCATCCCGGCACTGTGGCGCTTCACCGTCGAACTGGCTGGCGGTAGCGACAATGAAGGGCACCTGGCGCAAGCGGGTATCGCCGCCGATCCCGCTGCCGTCGGCGCGGCTTGGCTCAAGCAGGTTGGCGAGACCTTCGCTTCGGTCGAGCTGCCGCTGCCCAAGGCCGCCAGCCACTTTTACCTGGACGGTCGCAAAGGCCTGCACACCGAGCACCTCGGCCTGCTGCTGGCCGAGATGCAGTTCCTGCCAAGGGCGTACCCCGATGCAACCTGGTGAGCTGATTGCCGGCGACCGTGGCGCCCGCGCGCCACGCGGCGACGACCTGGCCCGGGCCTGGGCGGTACTGGCCCAGGTCATGGACCCGGAAGTGCCCGTGGTCAGCGTGGTCGACCTGGGGATCGTGCGCGACCTCGGCTGGCACGCCGGGCACTTGCACCTGGTCGTCACGCCGACCTACTCCGGCTGCCCGGCCACCGAGGTGATCGAAGGGGATATCCGCCAGGCGCTGGAACAGGCCGGTTTCCCCGCCCCGGCTCTGGAGCGCCGGCTGACCCCGGCCTGGAGCACCGACTGGATCAGCGAACTGGGCCGCGAGCGCCTGCGCGCCTACGGCATCGCCCCGCCACAGGGCAGCGCCAGCAAACGCAGCCTGCTCGGCGAGGCGCCGCAGGTGTGCTGCCCGCAGTGCGGCAGCGCCCATACCGAATTGCTCAGCCAGTTCGGTTCCACGGCTTGCAAGGCGCTTTGCCGCTGCCGCGAGTGCCTGGAGCCGTTCGACTATTTCAAATGCATTTGAGCCGTGGAGATCGCCATGAGCCAGTTTCACAGCCTGACCATCAAGCAAGTGCGCAACGAGACCCGCGATGCGGTGTCGATTGCCTTCGACGTGCCCGAGCACCTGCAGGCGCAGTTCCGTTTCACCCAGGGCCAGTACCTGGTCATGCGTACCCAGCTGGACAACGAAGAAGTCCGCCGTTCCTACTCCATCTGCAGTGCCGTGCAGGACGCCGAACTGCGTGTGGCGGTAAAGCGCGTGCCTGGCGGGCGCTTCTCGGCATTTGCCAATGACGTGCTCAAGGCCGGCCAGCAACTGGAAGTGATGCCGCCGTCGGGCAGCTTCTTCGTACCACTGGAACCGGCCCGCCAGGGCAACTACCTGGGCGTGGCTGCCGGCAGCGGCGTCACCCCGATCCTGTCGATCATCGCCACTACCCTGGCCAGCGAGCCACACAGCCGCTTCACCCTGCTGTACGGCAACCGCTCCAGCTCTGGCGCGCTGTTCCGCGACAAGCTGGAAGACCTGAAGAACCGTTACCTCGACCGCCTGAACCTGATTTTCGTGTTCAGCCGCGAGCAGCAGGATGTCGACCTGTACAACGGCCGCATCGATGCCGACAAGTGCGGCCAACTGTTCTCGCGCTGGATGGACGTTGCCAACCTGGATGCCGCATTCATCTGCGGCCCGCAGGCGATGACCGAGACGGTGCGCGACAGCCTGCGGGCCAATGGCCTGGCCAAGGAACGCATCCATTTCGAGCTGTTCGCCGCCGCTGGCAGCGAAACCCTCCGGGAGGCCCGCGAGGCGGCGCGCCAGGTGGACTCGGCGCTCAGCCACATCACCGTGATCAGCGACGGCCGCGCCCTCACCTTCGACCTGCCACGCAACACCCAGAACGTACTGGACGCCGGCAATGCCATCGGCGCCGAGCTGCCGTACTCGTGCAAGGCCGGCGTGTGCTCGACCTGCAAGTGCCGGGTAATCGAGGGCGAAGTGGAGATGGACAGCAACCATGCCCTGGAGGACTACGAAGTGGCGGCCGGGTACGTGCTGTCGTGCCAGACCTACCCGGTGAGCGACAAGGTGGTGCTCGATTTCGACCAGCTCTGAAACCTTGTGGGAGCGGCCTTGTGTCGCGAAAGGGCTGCGCAGCAGCCCCGGCAATCTGTGATCAAAGCCTGAATCCTGGGGCCGCGTTGCGGCCCTATCGCGACACAAGGCCGCTCCCACAAAGACCGCGTCAGCAACAAGAACCGCATTTGCAACACCGACAGGCAACACCCGCGTGACCTCAACAAAACAATTACAACACCCAGAGATCGCAACCCATGACACCCGAACGCATCGAAAGCATCGCCAACCACCCCGACTTCCAGCACCTGGTGCAGCGCAAACGCCGCCTCAACGGCAGCCTGACCCTGGCCATGCTGGTGATCTACTACGGCTTCGTCCTGCTGGTAGCGTTCTCGCCCAGCACCCTCGGCCAGTCCCTCAGCGGTGGCGTCACCACCGTCGGCATGCTGGTGGGCGTGCTGATGGTGCTGCTGTCCTTCGCCCTGACCGGTATCTACGTGCACCGCGCCAACAACGTGCTCGACCCGCTCAACGACAAGGTCAAGCAGGAGTGCGCACAATGAACTGGACCGCCATCTCGATGTTCATGGTGTTCGTCTGCTTCACCCTGCTGGTCACCCGCTGGGCTGCCATGCGCACCCGCTCGGCCAGCGACTTCTACACCGCCGGCGGGGGCCTGACCGGCATGCAGAACGGCCTGGCGATCGCCGGTGACATGATCAGCGCCGCCTCGTTCCTGGGCATTTCGGCAATGATGTTCATGAACGGCTACGACGGCCTGCTGTATGCCCTGGGCGTACTGGCCGGCTGGCCGATCATCCTGTTCCTGATCGCCGAACGCCTGCGCAACCTGGGCAAGTACACCTTCGCCGACGTGGTCAGCTACCGCCTGGCGCAAACCCCGGTGCGCCTGACCTCGGCCTTCGGCACCCTGGTGGTGGCGCTGATGTACCTGGTGGCGCAGATGGTCGGTGCCGGCAAGCTGATCGAACTGCTGTTCGGCATCAGCTACCTGTACGCGGTGATGCTGGTCGGCGTGCTGATGGTCGCCTACGTCACCTTCGGCGGCATGCTCGCCACCACCTGGGTGCAGATCATCAAGGCGGTGATGCTGCTGTCGGGCACCAGCTTCATGGCCTTCATGGTGCTCAAGCACTTCGGTTTCAGCACCGAGGCGATGTTCGCCAGCGCCGTGGCCGTGCATGCCAAGGGCCAGGCGATCATGGCCCCGGGTGGCTTGCTGTCCAACCCGGTGGATGCCATTTCCCTGGGCCTGGGCATGATGTTCGGTACCGCCGGCCTGCCGCATATCCTGATGCGCTTCTTCACCGTCAGCGATGCCAAGGAAGCGCGCAAGAGCGTGTTCTATGCCACCGGGTTCATCGGCTACTTCTACCTGCTGCTGATCGTCATCGGCTTTGGTGCCATCGTCATGGTCGGCACCGAGCCGTCCTACCGTGACGCCACCGGCGCGATCATCGGCGGCGGCAACATGGTCGCCGTGCACCTGGCCCAGGCCGTGGGTGGCAACCTGTTCCTCGGTTTCATCTCCGCCGTGGCCTTCGCCACCATCCTGGCGGTGGTCGCCGGCCTGGCGCTGTCCGGTGCATCGGCGGTTTCCCACGACCTGTATGCCTGCGTGGTGCGCCAGGGCAAGGCCAGCGAGCAGGAGGAAATGCGCGTGTCGCGTATCGCCACCCTGCTGATCGGCTTGCTGGCGGTCATCCTCGGCCTGATGTTCGAGTCGCAGAACATCGCCTTCCTCTCCGGCCTGGTGCTGGCGGTGGCCGCCTCGGTCAACTTCCCGGTGCTGCTGCTTTCGATGTTCTGGAAAGGCCTGACCACCCGCGGCGCGGTGTGCGGCAGCATGGCCGGCCTGGTTTCGGCGGTGCTGCTGGTGGTGCTGGGCCCGGCGGTGTGGGTCAACGTGCTGCATCACGAAAAGGCGCTGTTCCCCTACAGCAACCCGGCGCTGTTCTCCATGAGCCTGGCCTTCCTCGGCGCCTGGGTGTTCTCGGTCACTGACAGCTCCGAACGCGCCAGCCAGGAACGTGGCCGCTACCTCGCCCAGTTCATCCGTTCCATGACCGGAATCGGCGCTGCCGGCGCCAGCAAGCACTGACTCTCAGGGAAGAACAACCATGTCGGGTAAAACAACAACAATGAACCGCACGCACTTCATTTCGGCCGCCTGGCTGGCGACCCTCGCCCTGCCGATGCAGGCAATGGCAGACTTCATCGGCGACAGCCACGCCCGGCTGGAGCTGCGCAACCACTACCTCAACCGCGACTTCCGCCAGAGCAACGCACCGCAGGCCAAGGCCGAGGAATGGGGCCAGGGCTTTACCGCCAAGCTGGAGTCGGGCTTCACCGAAGGCCCGGTCGGCTTTGGTGTCGACGCCATGGGCCAACTGGGCATCAAGCTCGACTCCAGCCGCGACCGCCGCAATACCGGCCTGCTGCCTTTCGGCCCGAACAGCCATGAACCGGTTGATGACTACAGCGAACTGGGCCTCACCGGCAAGGTGCGGGTGGCCAAGAGCACCCTGCGCCTGGGGACCTTGCAACCGATCCTGCCGGTGGTGGTGTACAACGACACCCGCCTGCTGGCCTCCACCTTCCAGGGCGGCCTGCTCACCAGCCAGGACCTGGCCGGCCTGACCTTCAACGGCGGCCGCCTGACCAAGGCCAACCTGCGTGATTCCTCGGGCCGCGACGATATAGGCTACGGCGCCGCCAGCAGCGACCACCTGGACTTCGGCGGCGGCAGCTACGCCCTCACCCCGCAAACCAGCGTCAGCTACTACTACGCCAAGCTCGAGGACATCTACCGCCAGCAGTTCGTCGGCCTGATCGATACCCGCCCGTTGGGCGAAGGCCTGAGCCTGCGCACCGACCTGCGCTACTTCGACAGCCGCAACGACGGCGCCGAGCGTGCCGGCAACATCGACAACCGCAACTTCAACGCCATGTTCACCCTCGGCGTACGGGCCCACAAGTTCACCGCCACCTGGCAGCAGATGTCCGGCGACAGTGCCTTCCCGTTCGTGAACGGTGGCGACCCGTTCACCGTCAACCTGGTCACCTACAACACCTTCACCCGCGCCGGGCTGGACTCGTGGCAGCTGCGTTACGACTACGACTTCGTCGCCATGGGTATCCCCGGCCTGAGCTTCATGACCCGCTACACCGATGGCCGCCACGCCGAAACCGCCACCGTCAGCAATGGCCGTGAGCGTGAGCGCGACACCGACATCACCTATGTCATCCAGAGCGGCCCGTTCAAGGACGTCAGCCTGCGCTGGCGCAACGTCACCTTCCGTTCCGGCAATGGCCTGACCAACGCCGTGGACGAAAACCGCCTGATCATCGGCTACACCGTGGCGCTGTGGTAACAGCGCCCCTCTACATTGGAGAACAGCATGTCTGCCGCCCCTACCCTGCAAAGCTTCATCGCCGGCCGCTGGCTTGGCCAGCATGGCGCCCAGGCCCTGCGTAGCGCCCTGGATGGCCACGTTTTGGCCTACAGCCACGAAGAGCGCCCGGATTTCGCCGAAGCCCTGGACTTTGCCCGTGCCCGTGGTCTGGCCACGCTGATGGCCCTGGACTTCCAGCAGCGCGCCGCGCGCCTGAAGGCACTGGCCCTGTACCTGGCCGAGCGCAAGGAACAGCTCTACGCCTTGTCCCACCACAGCGGCGCGACGCGTGCCGACAGCTGGATCGACATCGAAGGCGGCAACGCCACGCTGTTCTCCTATGCAAGCATCGGCAGTCGCGAGTTGCCGTCGGGCAACCTGGTGCATGAAGGCCCGGCCATCCCGCTGGGCAAGCAAGGTCATTTCGCCGGCAGCCACATCCTGGTGCCGCGTGCCGGCGTAGCGGTGCACATCAACGCCTTCAACTTCCCCATCTGGGGCATGCTGGAGAAGTTCGCCCCGACCTTCCTGGCCGGCATGCCGTGCATCGTCAAGCCGGCGACCTCGACCAGCTACCTGACCGAGGCCGTGGTGCGGCTGATGAATGCATCCGGCCTGTTGCCCGAAGGCAGCCTGCAACTGGTGATCGGCAGCACCGGCGACCTGCTCGACCGCCTGCAAGGCCAGGACGTGGTGACCTTCACCGGTTCAGCCGACACCGCCGCCAAGTTGCGCGTCACGCCGAACCTGGTACGCAACTCGGTGCCGTTCACCGCCGAAGCCGATTCGCTGAACTGCGCCATCCTCGGCCCGGACGTGACCCCGGACAGCGAAGAGTTCGACCTGTACATCAAGGAGGTGGCCCGCGAAATGACCACCAAGGCCGGGCAGAAATGCACCGCCATCCGCCGCGCCATCGTACCGGCCAGGCACATCGACGCCGTTGCCACGCGCCTGCGCGAGCGGCTGGCCAAGGTGGTGGTCGGTGACCCGTCGGTGGAGGGTGTGCGCATGGGCGCCCTGGCCTCCCACGACCAGCAGCACGATGTGGCCGAGCGGGTGCGCAGCCTGCTGCAGAGCTGCGACCAGCTGTTCGGCGCCAGCGATGGCTTTGCGCCGCGTGGCGAGGGCGTGGCCGAGGGCGCGTTCTTTGCCCCGACCTTGCTTCAGGCCCGTGACCCGCATGCCGAAGGCGGTGCCCACGATATCGAAGCGTTCGGCCCGGTCAGCACGCTGATGGCCTATGACGACCTCGATGAAGCCCTGGCGCTGGCCGCGCGGGGCAAAGGCAGCCTGGTGGCGACCTTGGTCACCGCCGACCGCAGCGTGGCAGCCAAGGCCATCCCGGTGGCTGCCGCCTGGCATGGCCGCCTGCTGGTACTAGACAGCGAGGCAGCCAAGGAATCCACCGGCCATGGCTCGCCATTGCCGCAGCTCAAGCACGGCGGCCCGGGCCGCGCTGGTGGTGGTGAAGAGCTGGGTGGCCTGCGTGCCGTCAAGCACTACCTGCAACGTGCCGCTGTACAGGGTTCGCCGAGCATGCTCACGGCGGTAACCGGCGAATACGTGCGCGGTGGCGAAGTGATCGAAACCGAAGTGCACCCGTTCCGCCGCTATTTCGAGCAGTTGCGCATCGGCGAGTCGCTGCTCACCCACCGGCGCACCGTGACCGAAGCCGACCTGGTCAACTTCGGCTGCCTGTCGGGTGACCATTTCTACATGCACTTCGACGAGATCGCCGCCAAGCAATCGCAGTTCGGCAAGCGTATCGCCCACGGCTATTTCGTGTTGTCGGCAGCGGCCGGGCTGTTCGTCTCCCCGGGTGCAGGCCCGGTACTGGCCAACTACGGCCTGGATACCCTGCGCTTCATCAACCCGGTGGGCATCGGCGACACCATCCAGGCACGCCTGACCTGCAAGCGCAAGATCGACCAGGGCAAGACCAGCCCGCTGGGCCAGCCCCAGGGCGTGGTGGCGTGGGATGTGGAGGTGACCAACCAGCTGGGCGAGCTGGTCGCCAGCTACGACATTCTCACCCTGGTGCTGAAACAGCCCTGACAGTGCCGTTGGTCAGGGGCGGTGGATATCCAACCGACCTCCCCTGGCTGTTACCGCTCTCATTCAATGAGGGGTGGTCAATGGCTTCGCCTCTCACTCCTGTATTGGGCCCGCCTGATCGCGGGCCTTTTTTTCATCGAGAGCGAGGGTTGCGAGATGAAAGATTTTACTGCGATGGGTGGCGGTAGCGCACAGGATGACTGGCCAGAGCTCGAGCCGGACCGGCGCAATGACCGGGCAGATGACCCGGATGCCGACCCCAATGTGACAGATGACGAAGAAAACCGCCCGGGAGTGCCGGCCAGCGACCCCGAGTCCGGTGCCTGACCGTCATGCAGACGGTCTGCGCGATCACCTATGGGAGATTGCCCCAACCCTTTGGGCCGCGCTGTCGCACAGATAACTGAATTCGCAAGCGATCCTCGTACCCTGTGGGAGCAACTGTCTTGCTCAATTTCTAAAAGCTGGCGCGCCCCCTGGACTGCCCCCGAAAAGTTGGACAGTTTTAGCCAGTCGCCTGAGTCCTGTAGCTGACAGGGCTCAGGCCATTGAGTTTCAGCCTGATGCGGTCATGGTTGTAGTAATGGATGTACTCTTCCAGG
>Ga0209370_1000337_pt1 | contig 75058 bp, 72 predicted proteins | sample AgamicAtPrz_FD_187164 | JGI IMG/M metagenome (GOLD analysis project Ga0209370, IMG submission 187164) | Agave microbial communities from Guanajuato, Mexico - At.P.rz (SPAdes) (version 2) | ecosystem: Host-associated > Plants > Phyllosphere > Phylloplane/Leaf | place: Guanajuato, Mexico...
TTGAAAAGAAATTACAAAAAGTCCTTTTTCCAGATCCAAAAAGGGAGTAGAGTTATTCGCGTAGGGTACAGAGGTAAGATGTTCTATCTTTCAGACCTTTTACTTCACGTAATCGGATTTGGCTGAATATTTAGCCGCCCCAGTCAGTAATGACTGGGGCGTTTTTTATTGCGCGAAACAAAGCAATAAAGCGCAGCGGACGCCGCGCCAGAAGGGTTATTCGCCCGCGTCTTCTTCTGCTGGCGCAATAGATGAGAACCAGCTATCCAGCTTCTCGCGCAGTTTATCCACGCCCTGTTTTTTCAGCGACGAAAACGCTTCAACCTGCACATCGCCGTTAAAGGCGATCGCCGCTTCCCGCACCATCGTCACTTGCGCTTTACGCGCGCCGCTGGCGAGCTTATCCGCTTTGGTAAGCAGCACCAGCACGGGGATCTCGCTTGCCACTGCCCAGTGAATCATCTGCTGATCGAGATCTTTTAACGGATGGCGGATATCCATCAGCACAACCAGCCCTTTCAGGCACTGACGCTTCTCCAGATATTCACCGAGCGCGCGCTGCCATTTGATTTTCATCTCTTCCGGCACTTCGGCATAACCGTAGCCGGGCAGATCGACAAGGCGTTTGCCCTCTACCACTTCGAACAGGTTGATTAACTGCGTACGGCCCGGCGTTTTAGAGGTGCGCGCCAGGCTCTTTTGATTGGTTAGCGTATTGAGTGCGCTCGATTTTCCGGCGTTGGAGCGGCCAGCGAATGCCACTTCGATGCCGGTATCGGCGGGTAAGTGGCGAATATCAGGCGCACTGGTGACAAAGTGCGTCTGTTGGTAATTCAGGTTAGTCAAAACGGTCGTCTCCATCGTTAAAGCATGCGGGGATTATACCTGAACCCACGTAAAAGGCTGTTTTTCTCGCATCATTCCTCTTTGTGCGTGATTGCCACCTGTTTTGTAGGAGATCAGCCCGTTATAGGTTGCGAATTTTCAGAGTAGTTGCAGGTCAAAAAATAGCTAAAACTAATTTATTCAATAAGTTATTTTTGTGGAATTCTCTTAATTTACCCTTTCAAGGGTTATACCTCCTTGTCTCTTTCTCTGAGAAAGGTAAAGTAACGCCCGTAGCAGGACGCTTTACAGGAAAGGATAACTCACGGATCGAGGGGTCGGGAGCGCCAGGAGGCGAAGACCAGAGGAACACGTCAGGAGACGTTCACAAGGAGAGGGATCGCAACACGGAGTGTTAATGCTAATGGAAAAACAGGGCAGGTTGATAGCAAACAGGGAACGTAGAGCCCTTTAAGGGTCAGGGTCAAGAAAAAAGGCGACAGTTTACACTGCCGCCTTTTTTCTTTGCTTGCTTTCTGCTAGATTCCGCCGCAATTCTATACTGATGAAAAACCACCTAAGACCCCTATGATGAAAAAACCGTCTACCCAACCGCGCGGCAAAGTACGCCGTAAAACCCGTGAAGAGTTGAACCAGGAAGGCCGCGAACGTAAGCGTGATAAACGGCATCGCGGCAACGCTTCAGGCAGCCGCGCGAACGGTGGCGATAACGCGTCGGGCTCCGGCAAGGGCAAAGCGCAGAAAGATCCGCGTATTGGCAGTAAAACACCGATTCCGCTGGGTGTTACCGACACGCCAGTCACTAAGCAGCACAAACCGAAGAGTGAGAAACCTATGCTTTCACCGCAGGCTGAATTAGAGATGCTGGAAACGGATGAGCGCCTGGATGCGCTACTTGAACGTCTTGAAGAGGGTGAAACCCTGAGCGCCGACGAGCAGAAATGGGTTGATGCCAAACTGGATCGTATTGATGAGCTGATGCAGAAGCTGGGCCTCTCTTACGATGATGACGAAGAAGAAGAGGAAGAGGAGCGTAAGGAAGATATGATGCGTCTGCTCAAGGGCGGCAACTAATCCTTTCTTATGGGGCTTCCCGTCCTGCTTATAACCCTTCCGGTTATATGTTATCTGGTGTGGTTATTCGTTAAACTACAGCGGTTGTCGCGGCGCAAACAGTGGCTGCGCAACCGGCTGATAACCCGAAACGGGATCAGGCCAGGCCGCCGGTATCGCCAGCGGCGTCATCGGAAGGAGTAAGGAATGTCTGAGCACGTCATCGACTGGGATCTGGCCCTGATCCAGAAATATAACTATTCCGGGCCGCGTTATACGTCCTATCCCACTGCGCTTGAGTTTTCTGACGCCTTCGGCGAAGCGGATTTTCACCGCGCCGTGGCGCGTTATCCTGAACGTCCGCTTTCGCTCTACGTTCACATCCCGTTTTGCCACAAGCTCTGCTACTTCTGCGGCTGCAATAAAATTGTCACCCGCCAGCAGCATAAGGCCGATCAATACCTCGATGCGCTGGAGCAGGAGATCCTGCACCGCGCGCCGCTGTTTAAAGGCCGTCACGTCAGCCAGCTGCACTGGGGCGGCGGTACGCCAACCTATCTCAACAAAGCACAGATCAGCCGCCTGATGGCGCTGCTGCGCGACAACTTCGCCTTTGATGCCGATGCGGAGATCTCCATTGAGGTCGATCCGCGCGAAATTGAACTCGATGTGCTTGACCATCTCCGCGGTGAAGGGTTTAACCGCCTCAGCATGGGCGTGCAGGATTTTAATAAAGAGGTGCAGCGGCTGGTTAACCGCGAACAGGACGAAACCTTTATCTTCGCTCTGCTTAACCATGCGCGCGACATCGGCTTTACCTCGACCAATATCGACCTGATCTACGGTCTGCCCAAACAGACGCCGGAGAGTTTTGCCTACACGCTGCAACGCGTCGCCGAGCTTAACCCGGACCGCTTAAGTGTCTTCAACTATGCGCATCTGCCAACGCTCTTTGCCGCCCAGCGTAAAATTAAAGATGCGGATCTGCCTTCGGCACAGCAGAAGCTCGATATCCTGCAGCAGACCATCTCGTCGCTGACCGCATCCGGGTATCAGTTTATCGGTATGGATCACTTTGCCCGCCCGGATGACGAGCTGGCGATTGCCCAGCGCAATGGCGTGTTGCACCGCAACTTCCAGGGGTACACCACCCAGGGCGACAGCGACCTGCTGGGCCTTGGCGTCTCTGCCATCAGCATGATTGGCGACAGCTACGCGCAAAACCAGAAAGAGCTCAAGCACTACTATCAGCAGGTTGATGAGCAGGGAAATGCGCTGTGGCGCGGCATTGCATTAACGCGCGATGACTGCATTCGCCGGGATGTGATCAAAGGGCTTATCTGTAATTTCCGCCTGGCATTCAGCGATATTGAGCGTGCATGGGATCTCGATTTCCGCGACTACTTTGCAGAAGATCTGCAGCTGCTTGCGCCATTGATTAAAGATGGGCTGGTGGAGAGGGATGAGCAGGGGCTTCAGGTAACGGCGAAAGGGCGTCTGTTGATTCGAAACATCTGCATGTGCTTTGACATCTATCTGCGCCAGAAAGCGCGGCTACAGCAGTTCTCGCGGGTGATTTAACAGGCCTGAAAAAGCATCAGGCCTGTTAAACCGCTAGCTAAACAGGCCGACCAGCGTTGCGCAAAGCAGCGCTGCGACAGCTGTTTGTGGCGTATGGCTGGCAGAAGCGCCAGCCGTAACCAGATGAATGAACGATTCCAGCATGATAACCCCCCCTGAACGCGCAAGATCATACTGCACTGCGGCGAACAGTAAAGCACAAAATAGCAGCACTTTTCGCGGGCGGATCGCGCTTTACGCTCACTCCATGCCCAGCTCTTTTAACTTACGCGTAAGGGTATTGCGCCCCCAGCCGAGCAGGCGTGCCGCTTCCTGTTTATGCCCCTGAGTGTGGCGCAGCGCGGTGGTCAGCAGGGTGCGCTCCATCTCCGGCTGCGCTTCAGAGAGCAGGTTTTGATGACCGGAACGCAACGCGCGATCGGCCCACTGCGCGAGCAGCGTCGCCCAGCTGTCCGGCAAACTCTGCGACGGGCTGTCCGGTACCGTGGCTTCAAACAGCTCACTGGGCAGATCCTGAATCAGCACTTCCTGGCCTGCCGCCATCACCGTTAACCAGCGGCAGGTGTTCTCCAGCTGGCGCACGTTGCCCGGCCATGCCAGACGGGTCAATGCTGCTTCGGTTTCCGGATGCAGCAGCTTCGCTTCCACACCCAGTTCGCGGGCAGCATCCTGTAAGAAGTGGCGCGCCAGACGCGGAATATCTTCCCGGCGTTCGCGCAGCGGCGGCAGATGCACGCGGATAACATTCAGGCGGTGGAACAGATCCTCCCTGAATTTCCCCTCCTGCACACGCAGCTCCAGATTCTGGTGCGTCGCCGCAATAATACGCACATCGACTTTCACCGGCGCATAGCCGCCCACGCGGTAAAACTGCCCATCGGCGAGCACGCGCAGCAAACGCGTCTGCACATCAAGCGGCATATCGCCAATCTCATCTAAGAACAATGTGCCGCCGTCGGCCTGCTCAAAACGCCCCTGACGAATGGTGTTGGCGCCGGTAAAGGCCCCTTTCTCATGGCCAAAAAGCTCCGACTCAATCAAATCTTTCGGGATTGCCGCCATATTGAGGGCGATAAACGGTGCTTTGACGCGCGGGCTGTGGCGATGCAGGGCATGGGCAACCAGCTCTTTCCCGGTGCCGGACTCGCCGTTAATCAATACGCTGATCGATGAGCGCGACAGACGGCCAATAATGCGGAACACATCCTGCATCGCCGGCGCTTCGCCGATGATATCGGTGGTCGGGCCGAGGGCCTGCACATTGCGCGGCTGCTGCTGCTCCTGGTAGTGGCTGATAGCGCGCTCAACCAGCGCCACCGCTTCATCAATATCGAACGGTTTTGGCAGGTAATCGAAAGCCCCCTGCTGATAAGCGCTTACCGCTGCATCCAGATCCGAGTGCGCAGTCATAATGATGACCGGAAGCATCGGATGGCGCTGCTTAATCTGTTTTAACAGCGCCAGCCCGTCCATTCCGGGCATACGAATATCCGAAAGCAGAACATCCGGCGTTTTGGTGGTCAGCGCATCAAGCACTTCATTGGCACTTTCAAACGTTGTACAACTCAAGCCTGCCCCGGTGAGCGCGCGTTCAAGCACCCAACGGATGGAGCTATCGTCATCCACGATCCAGACTATCCCTCGTTGCATAAACACCTCTACTTCCGAATAGGCAGGAATACCGAGAACTCGGTATGGCCTGGCCAACTGGTAAATTCAATTTTGCCTGAGTGTTGATCAATCAGGCTGCGTGCAATCGATAAGCCAAGCCCGGTGCCGCCTTCACGGCCGCTGACCATCGGGTAAAAGAGCGTATCCTGCAGATGCTGCGGTATACCCGGGCCGTTATCCTGCACATCGATTCTTGCTGCCAGGCGATAACGCACGCCATGCAGCGTTAACTGGAACGCGGTGCGGGTGCGCAGAATAATCTCGCCGCCCTCCGGCCCTAATGCCTGGAGCGCATTGCGCACGATATTCAGCAAAACCTGCTCGATCTGGTCAGGATCGTGCGCCAGCTCCGGCAAACTGGGATCGTAATCGCGGGTTAAGGTGACGTTAGCCGGCAGCTCCATCGACACCAGATTCACCACGCGCTCGGCCACTTTATGGATGCTTTCAGTAACGTGCATACCCGGCTGCTGCGGCCCTAACAGGCGATCGACCAGATTGCGCAGGCGGTCGGCCTGCTCAATGATCACTTTGGTGTATTCCAGCAGCGACGGGTCGGGCAGCGCTTTGCTTAATAGCTGCGCCGCGCCGCGCAGGCCGCCCAGCGGGTTTTTGATCTCATGCGCCAGGCCGCGCACCAGATCGCGCGCCGCCACCTGTTGAGCATGCTGAAGCTGCTCCTGGCTTAAACGGCGCTGATTATCCATCGGCGCCATTTCCAGCAGCACCAGCCCGTCCGGCAGGCGTTGCGCCGTCAGGGAGAGAATATGTGAGCGCCCGTCGATGACCAGCGTCACTTCGTTATCGGTAAAGCCCTGGCCTGCATGCAAACTTTCACGCATCAGGTCGATATTAAGGGAGAAGTAGCTCAACAGTTCCGGCAGCGGGGTGCCGAACAGTTTGCGCGAGCTTTGCGCCAGCAGCTGTTGTGCCGCAGGGTTGGCGTAATGTACCGCCAGGTCGTCATCAACCAGCAGGATGCTGTTGATCAAAGAGTTGAGGATCTGCCCAGCATCGGGCAGCGCGCCGCTTGCCATGTAGCAGTCTCCCGGAGATATGCACCAATTTTGTGCAGTATAGCGTTATAGAAAGAAAAAGCGCGTGAGATCAGGTTGTTGTCGGCGAAAAAAGCCCATCGTGTGATGGGCCAAAGTTTCCACGGCAACTAAAAATTCTCTGGCCTCTTTCTCGCCGTCAACTGCCTGCGACGAGAAATTGGCCGAGTATTAATAACGTAATTAAACGCTGTAATAGAGTTCGAACTCTACCGGGTGCGGCGTCATGCGAACGCGATCGTTCTCTTCAATGCGCAGCGCGATATAAGCATCGATAGCGTCGTCGGTGAACACGCCGCCTGCGGTCAGGAACTCGCGGTCAGCGTCCAGCGCGTTGAGCGCTTCTTCCAGGGAGCCAGCAACCTGCGGGATCTCTTTCGCCTCTTCCGGCGGCAGATCGTAGAGGTTTTTGTCCATTGCTTCGCCCGGGTGGATTTTGTTCTTAATGCCATCCAGACCCGCCATCAGCAGCGCGGCAAAGCACAGGTACGGGTTCGCAGCCGGGTCCGGGAAGCGCACTTCAATACGACGCGCTTTCGGAGAAGCAACAACCGGAATACGGATAGAGGCAGAACGGTTACGGGCAGAGTAGGCCAGCATAACCGGTGCTTCGTAACCCGGGACCAGACGCTTGTAGGAGTTGGTGGTCGGGTTAGAGAGGGCATTGATCGCTTTAGCGTGTTTGATTACGCCGCCGATGTAGTACAGCGCCATTTCAGACAGGCCAGCGTATTTGTCGCCAGAGAACAGGTTAGTGCCGTTCTTGGAGAGAGACATGTGGCAGTGCATACCGGAACCGTTATCACCGAACATCGGTTTCGGCATAAAGGTCGCGGTTTTACCGAAGCGGTGCGCAACGTTATGTACCACATATTTGTAAATCTGAATTTCGTCCGCTTTTTTGGTCATGGTGTTGAAGCGGGTTGCTACTTCGTTCTGACCCGCAGTCGCCACTTCGTGGTGATGCGCTTCAACCACCAGGCCCATCTCTTCCATCACCAGACACATGGTGGAACGCAGATCCTGAGAGGAGTCTACCGGCGGAACCGGGAAGTAACCGCCTTTCACAGCCGGACGGTGACCTTTGTTACCACCTTCATATTTGGTGGTGGTGTTCCATGCGCCTTCGATATCGTCGATAGCAACGCTGGAACCGGAGATGGAGCTGCCGAAACGCACGTCGTCAAACAGGAAGAACTCCGGCTCTGGCCCGAACAGCACGGTATCTGCCAGACCGGTAGAGCGCAGGTACTCTTCAGCGCGTTTGGCGATGGAGCGCGGATCGCGGTCGTAGCCCTGCATGGTGCCTGGCTCGAGGATATCGCAGCGAATAATCAGCGTAGACTCTTCGTAAAACGGGTCAATGACAGCGGTAGTGGCGTCCGGCATCAGCACCATGTCGGATTCGTTGATGCCTTTCCAGCCACCAATCGAAGAACCATCAAACATTTTGCCTTCTTCGAAGAAGTCAGCGTTGACCTGATGGGCTGGGATCGTGACGTGCTGTTCTTTACCTTTGGTATCTGTGAAGCGCAGATCGACAAACTTCACTTCGTGCTCATTCAGCATCGTCAAAACGTGTTCAGCGGACATACTTAAACTCTCCCGGGATTGTCATTGTCGTCGTGGTAACGAGGTCTTCTAATTACTACGTAAATCTGGCGTAGTTGCCGTACAATGGATAAGCGAAATCTATGCCAACTTTTAAATCCTCCTAAAAACGCGTTATCATGCTCGGCATAGTGCAAAAGGGCTGCACCATGATGGTTACCTTGCACCAATATAGTGCTTGTATGGAAACATAGGGCACCATATTGGTGCAATTTTCGTTATTTGCCCCTTTTAACGCTCCGTGAAAGCGATCACAAAGCAACTCTGCAATACTTGTTTGCAGGGTATGTTTGTGATCCTGTTTAGTCCTTCGATTAATACGTGTACAATAACGCGCTATTTCTAATGCCTGAGGCAAAGTTGTGATCGAAAATCTGCGTAACATCGCCATCATTGCTCACGTTGACCATGGTAAAACGACCCTGGTTGACAAGCTGCTGCAGCAATCCGGTACGTTCGACGAACGTGCTGAAACTCAAGAGCGTGTGATGGACTCCAACGATTTGGAGAAAGAGCGTGGGATTACCATCCTCGCTAAAAACACCGCTATCAAATGGAATGATTATCGTATCAACATCGTTGATACCCCAGGGCACGCCGACTTCGGTGGTGAAGTTGAGCGTGTAATGTCCATGGTCGATTCCGTGCTGCTGGTGGTTGACGCATTTGACGGCCCGATGCCGCAAACGCGCTTCGTGACCAAAAAAGCATTTGCCCATGGTCTGAAACCTATCGTGGTAATCAACAAAGTTGACCGTCCTGGCGCGCGTCCGGACTGGGTTGTTGATCAGGTCTTCGACCTGTTCGTTAACCTTGACGCGACCGACGAACAGCTGGACTTCCCGATCGTTTACGCTTCTGCGCTGAACGGTATCGCGGGTCTGGACCACGAAAACATGGCTGAAGACATGACCCCGCTGTACCAGGCGATTGTTGAACATGTACCGGCACCGAACGTCGATCTCGACGGCACGCTGCAGATGCAGGTTTCCCAGCTCGATTACAACAACTACGTTGGCGTAATCGGCATCGGCCGTATCAAGCGCGGTAAAGTGAAGCCGAACCAGCAGGTCACTATCATCGATAGCGAAGGCAAAACCCGTAACGGTAAAGTTGGCAAAGTGCTGACCCACCTGGGGCTGGAGCGTATTGAGAGTGATGTGGCTGAAGCGGGCGACATCATTGCAATCACCGGTCTGGGCGAGCTGAACATCTCCGACACCATCTGCGATCCGCAGAGTGTTGAAGCGCTGCCGGCGCTCTCCGTTGATGAGCCGACCGTAACCATGTTCTTCAACGTCAACACCTCCCCGTTCTGTGGCAAAGAGGGTAAATACGTTACCTCTCGTCAGATCCTTGACCGCCTGAACAAAGAGCTGGTACACAACGTTGCGCTGCGCGTTGAAGAGACTCAGGATGCGGATGCGTTCCGTGTGTCTGGTCGTGGTGAGCTGCACCTCTCTGTTCTGATCGAGAACATGCGTCGTGAAGGTTTCGAAATGGCGGTTTCCCGTCCGAAAGTAATCTTCCGCGAAATCGACGGCCGTAAACAAGAGCCGTTCGAGAACGTAACGCTGGACGTTGAAGAGCAGCACCAGGGTTCTGTGATGCAGGCACTGGGCGAGCGTAAAGGCGATCTGAAAAACATGAATCCGGACGGCAAAGGCCGCGTACGTCTCGACTACGTGATCCCAAGCCGCGGTCTGATCGGCTTCCGTTCAGAGTTCATGACCATGACCTCTGGTACCGGTCTGCTGTACTCCACCTTCAGCCACTACGACGATATTCGTCCGGGCGAAGTGGGCCAGCGTAACAACGGCGTGCTGATCTCCAACGGTCAGGGTAAAGCGGTTGCGTTTGCGCTGTTCGGTCTGCAGGATCGCGGTAAGCTGTTCCTCGGTCACGGTGCGGAAGTGTATGAAGGCCAGATCATCGGTATTCACAGCCGCTCTAACGACCTGACGGTAAACTGCCTGACCGGTAAGAAACTGACCAACATGCGTGCGTCCGGTACGGACGAAGCGACGGTTCTGGTTCCGCCGATCAAGATGACCCTGGAGCAGGCGCTCGAGTTCATCGATGACGACGAACTGGTAGAGGTAACGCCTCAGTCCATTCGTATCCGTAAACGTCATCTGACTGAGAACGACCGTAAACGCGCAATGCGCGGTGCAAAAGAAGACTAATTCCCTTCTTTTAGCCCAATAAAAGCCGCTGATTATCAGCGGCTTTTTTTATCCTGCGATCGCGGGCGTGAAAGGGCCCGCTATTCAAGCGGAAACTTTCCCGCTACAGTTAACTCTCCATGGCAGGCAAGGAGAGGCAAATGCTCTATATCTTTGATTTAGGTAATGTGATTGTCGATATCGACTTCAACCGGGTGCTCGGTGCCTGGAGCGATTTCAGCCGCGTACCACTGGCAACCCTGAAGCAGAACTTTGTTATGGGGGAGGCCTTCCACCGTCATGAACGCGGGGAGATCAGCGATGAGGAGTTCGCCAAAGCCCTGTGTGAAGATATGGCGCTGCCGCTAAGCTATGAGCAATTCTCCACCGGCTGGCAGGCGGTCTTCGTCGCGCTACGCCCGGAAGTCATCGACATCATGCATAAGCTGCGCGAGCAGGGACACCGCGTTGTGGTGCTGTCGAACACCAACCGCCTGCACACGACATTCTGGCCGGAACAGTATCCGGAGATTCGCGCCGCTGCCGATCATATCTATCTCTCTCAGGAGATGGGTATGCGTAAACCCGAAGCCGCAATTTACCAGCAAGTTCTTACGCAAGAAGGCTTTTCTGCCGAGGATGCCGTCTTTTTCGACGACAATGCTGAGAATATCGCTGGCGCTGAGCGCGTGGGGATTACCTCAATCCTGGTCACGAACAAGGCCACCATTCCGGACTATTTTTCAAAACTACTATGAAAGATGCCGTAAAAAAGCGCGCGAAGAGGAGTGCGCAGTCGCTGCAGGCCTGGTTCAAACTGCTGTGGCGACGTATCAACGATGACAATATGACGACGCTGGCGGGGAACCTCGCCTACGTCTCACTGCTCTCGCTGGTGCCACTGGTGGCGGTGGTCTTCGCGCTGTTCGCCGCTTTCCCGATGTTTTCTGACATCAGCATCCAGCTGCGTCACTTTATTTTTGCTAATTTCATTCCGACAACCGGCGACGTTATCCAGAACTATATTGAGCAGTTCGTCGCTAACTCGACGAAGATGACCGCCGTCGGGGCCTGTGGGCTGGTGGTGACCTCGCTGCTGCTGATGTACTCCATCGACAGCGCGCTGAACACCATCTGGCGCAGCACCCGCGTGCGTCCGCATGTCTACTCATTTGCCGTCTACTGGATGATCCTGACACTCGGCCCGCTACTGGCCGGGGCGAGTCTGGCGATCAGCTCTTATCTGCTGTCGCTGCGCTGGGCGAGTGAGCTTAATAGCGTGATTGATGATGTGCTGCGTATTTTTCCGCTGATCCTCTCCTGGCTCTCGTTCTGGCTGCTCTACAGCATTGTTCCGACCACCCGCGTACCAAACCGCGATGCGGTGCTGGGCGCGTTTGTTGCGGCAGTGCTGTTTGAACTCGGCAAGAAAGGTTTTGGCTTATATATCACCATGTTCCCCTCCTACCAGCTCATTTATGGCGTGCTGGCTGTTATCCCGATCATGTTTCTCTGGGTCTACTGGACCTGGTGTATCGTCTTGCTTGGGGCTGAAATTACTGTCACTCTCGGGGAATACCGCGAACTAAAAAAAGCAGCACAACGAGAAGAAGCAGACCAACCATGATTGCATTAATTCAACGCGTTTCCCGTGCGAGCGTTAGCGTGGCGGGAGAGGTGACGGGTGAAATTGGCCCGGGTCTTCTGGTATTACTGGGCGTCGAGAGAGAAGACGACGAGCAGAAAGCAAACCGCCTGTGTGAACGGGTGCTGGGATACCGGATTTTTAGCGACGCCGACGGGAAAATGAACCTGAACGTCAAGCAAGCCGGCGGCAGCGTGCTGGTGGTATCGCAGTTTACGCTGGCAGCCGATACGGAACGCGGCATGCGTCCGGGCTTTTCGCGCGGCGCCGCGCCGGAAAAGGCCGAGGCGCTCTATAACCACTTTGTTGCACAGTGCGGTCAGCAAATCGCCACGCAAACCGGGCGCTTCGCTGCCGATATGCAGGTGTCGCTGGTCAATGACGGTCCTGTCACATTCTGGCTACAGATATGAGCCAGCTTGCGGCGCGGCCCAGGGTCACAAGAGAGAATGCAGCTATGTATCATCTTCGCGTACCGCAAACTGAAGAAGAGTTAGAACGTTACTACCAGTTCCGCTGGGAAATGTTGCGCAAGCCATTGCACCAGCCGCAGGGCTCCGAGCGCGATGCCTGGGACGCCATGGCTCATCACCAGATGGTGGTTGATGAAGAGGGCAATATCGTCGCCTCCGGACGGCTCTATATCAATGCCGATAACGAAGGTTCGATCCGCTTTATGGCGGTGCACCCCTCCGTGCAGGATAAGGGCCTCGGCACGCTGATGGCGATGACCCTGGAATCCGTCGCCCGCCAGGAGGGCGTTAAGCGCGTAACCTGTAGCGCCCGCGAAGATGCGGTGCCCTTTTTCGCCAAGCTTGGGTTTATCAACGAAGGCGAAATCACTGCGCCGCAAACCACGCCCATCCGCCACTTTCTGATGATCAAACCCATCGCCTCGCTGGATGATATTCTTCATCGCGGCGACTGGTGCGGTCAGCTGCAACAGGCCTGGTATCAGCATATTCCGCTCAGCGAAAAGATGGGCGTACGCATCCAGCAGTACACCGGGCAGAAATTTATTACCACCATGCCGGAGATCGGCAATCAAAATCCGCACCACACGCTGTTTGCCGGCAGCCTTTTCTCACTGGCGACGCTCACCGGCTGGGGCCTTATCTGGCTGATGCTGCGCGAACGCCACCTCGGCGGCACGATTATTCTTGCCGACGCCCATATCCGCTACAGTTCACCCATCAGCGGGAAACCAAGCGCCATTGCCGATCTCGGCTCATTAAGCGGCGATCTTGACCGCCTTGCACGCGGGAAAAAAGCGCGCGTGCAGATGCAGGTTGAGCTGTTCGGCGATGATAAGCAGGGTGCGATTTTCGAAGGCATCTATATCGTGCTGCCGGCAAAACCGTTCGGCTCGTTCGAAGAGGGCGGCAACGAAGAGGAGTAGGCACCGTGCCTGCTGATGGCGCGCGAAAGCCGCTCTGTCCCGCGCAGCCCGTTACACTCTGGCGATGCGCGCCGCCACATCGTAGATCACATCCACTGCCGTGCGGCTGATGCCGGCAAGCTGGAAGAAACCGTGTATCACACCGAGATAACGCGAACAGGAGCAGGCCACGCCCTGTTCGGTCATTCGCTGATAAAGCGACTCTCCTTCATCGCACAGCGGGTCAAACTCCGCTGTCACAATATGCGTCGGCGGCAGGCCGTTAAAATCATCGCGCCACAGCGGGCTGACATCCGGCAGCAGGCGATCGGTCTCGCCGAGATAGTGCGTGTAGCCGGAGAGCAGCGCCTCGCGGGTGATCACATAATCTGCGCCGTTAAGGGTATAGCTGTCGAACCAGGCGGTTGCATCAAGCATCGGGTAGATGAGGATCAGCTGAGCAGGCTGCCACTCACCTGCGGCTTTTAAGCGCAGTGCCGTCACCAGCGCCAGATGCCCGCCTGCGCTATCGCCCGCCAGCGTGATGCGCTGAGGATCGATGCCAAGCTGCTGCGCATTTTCCCGGATCAGTTCAGCGCCTCTCTGCGCATCGTCGTGCGCCGCTGGCCAGCGGTGCTCCGGTGCAAGGCGGTACTGCACGGCGATAACCCGGCAGCCGCTGTAAAAGGCAAGCTGGCGCAGCTGTTTATCATGGGTATCGAAGCCGCCGCTGACAAAACAGCCGCCGTGATAGTAAATAAGCGCAGGCAGATTATCGGTGGCATTTTGCGGTGAGTAGCTGCGAAAGCGAATGCTCTCCAGCGTGAACTCGCTCACCTCAACACGGGTTTCCGTCTCGCCTGCCAGCGTCGTGCTGGCGAGATACCCCGCGCGCCGGTCATCAATACTCTGCTCAGCGGCGGAAGGCCGTCCTGCAGCAATAAAGTCGCTTACCAGCTGGCTAATACCCTGTTCAAGTGCCATTTCGCATTCCTTTGTCTGTATAAATACCCAGGTTTTATAGCCTGGTTTTTGCGAAATGAAAACGGGGGTTTTTGGGCTGAAAATGAAAAGTGGAACCCAGCTCGAAAGAACGTTTTTTTCCTCAAAATGACACTTGCCCAGCAAAAATGACAGCGTATCGTGTGGCTGGAAAATAAACGCATACGATATACTGAGGTGATATATGGATGTTCTCTCTGGAGTAATTATGGGGCGTATTTTGTTGGATTTATCAGATGATGTTATACGCAGGCTCGATAGCTTAAAGCAGCAGCGTAACCTCCCTCGCGCTGAATTATTACGGGAAGCGGTTGAGCAGTATCTTGAAAAGCAGAACACGACAAGCGCTCGCAATGCTTTAGGTCTATGGGGAGGTGAGGGCGAAGATGGTCTTGAATTTGAGAGAAAACTGCGCGAGGAGTGGTGACTATGAGCAACCTTGCGTTATTTGATACCAATATCTTGATTGATCTGTTTAATGGCCGGGAAGAGGCTGCTAACACTTTTGAAGATTACAGTGGCAGGATCGCCATCAGCCTGATTAGCTGGATTGAAGTGCTGGTTGGCGCTAAAAAAGTAGGGCAGGAAATTGCGACACGCGCTTTTCTTGATTCGCTTGAGGTCATAGAGATTTCCCATCCCATAGCAGAACGAAGCATTGAGCTGCGTCAGGCGTATCGCATGAAGCTGCCCGATGCCATCATTCTTGCAACAGCTCAGATACATAGCCGTTGCCTCGTTACGCGCAATACCAAAGATTTTGCGTCTGTAACAGGGGTTTTCACACCTTATCAGTAACAGGCCGGGCAAAAATTTACCGCGACCTGCTGATTTTACTCCCCTTCGCCGGGGAATAAGAACGGGTTGATGGAGCTACGGGCGAACCCTTCCTGCTCCATGCGGGCATCGAGGATCAGCGACGCAAGATCGTCGGCCACCGCTTCGACATTCTGGTCTTTTTCCTGATAAAGGATCTTCAGGTAAGTGCCGCAGTCGCCGCAGCTTTCCGCTTTGATTGCCGCCTGCTCGTTATCCAGCGACCAGTAGTGCAGATCGCGGGTTTGCTCACAGTTGCTGCACTTGACGCGCACCACGTGCCACTCGGTTTCGCACAGGTTGCAGTGCAGGTAGCGCAACCCCTGGCTGCTGCCGATGTGCACCGTACTGGAAACCGGCATCGATCCGCATACCGGGCAGAACTGGCGCTGTTCGCCATATTCCGCGCGGGCTTTCCCCGGGATCAGGCTGGCCATCTGCGCCCAGTAGAGCGACAGCGCGGCCCAGATAAAGGGCGCTTTATCGCTGCTGACGGAGGCGAAGTCGGCGGCAAAGAGCGCGCTGGCCATCGCTTCCAGCTCCTGTGCGGAGGCTTTTTCCAGATTCTCGATCACCGCCAACGCCGGGCCGCTCATCTCCGGCTTCAGCTCGGCGATCAGCGAATGCAGCAGCTTATGCCAGTGCGTATCGCGCGGCAGGACATGAATATCGAGCGGCGGCTTGCCCTGCGCGGCGGCTTCTTTAAGACGCGCCGTCAGATCGAGTTGTAACGGGTGGTCATACAGCACCACCTCCTGGGCATGGGCGATAAGCGCGGCAAAACGCAGATAATCACCCAGCGGATTACTCTCTGCCAGCGTGCGCAGACGTTCCGCACGGCGGTTATAGAGGTTTTTGAGTCTGGGGAATAACAACGGCGGAATCACTTCCGCCGTGCGTTTTTCGCTCTTCTCCAGCTCATCTTGCGGGATTATGCGAATACTCATTCAGTTGGTTTTTCCGTTGTCTTGCTGCGAACTTCCCGGTACCAGCGCGGGTGATGTTTCTTCGCCCAGGTGCTGGTAACCCAGCCTTCCACCATTGCGGTTATGGTGCCTTTAACCCACAAGGCGGCATAAATGTGCACCATGATAACCACAATTAACGCGACTGCTGCAAATGAATGCACCATCAGCGCTAAGCGGATCACCGGGATGGGAAACGCGGGTGCAAAGTAAGGGCGCCAGATAACCACGCCGCTTGCCAGTAGCAACACCAGGAAGATAATCGCCGCCCAGAACACACACTTCTGACCGAAATTATAGCGCCCGGTGTCGCCCACTTCCTCATTGACGACGATCTTACGAATATTCTTCGCCCAAAAGATATCATCCCTATTGATGAGGTTGTGGTGCCAATAGCGGAAAAACATGATTATAAACGAGGCAAACATCACCACGCCGACAAACGGATGAAGAATGCGCGCCAGCTGCGGCGTGCCCAAAATGTTCATCAACCAGTTGAAGGAGGGGAAGAAAAACCCCAGCCCGCTCACCGACGCCAGCACGAAGCAGAAGGCGGTGATCCAGTGGTTGATGCGCTCGGGTGCCGAATAGCGCACGATGGTGTCACGTTTTCTCATTTGCGCACCTCGTCTTTCTCTTCATGCAGGTTGTCCTCTTCCTCTTCTGCGCGGTTCGGACCGACACCGACATAGTGGAAGATGCTGGCCGCGAAGGTGGCAGCAAAGCCGACCGCCGCAAGTGGTTTCCAGATCCCTTTCCAGAACTTCACGGTGGCGCTGATTTCCGGGTTCTCCGGCAGGCCGTGGTACAGATTCGGGTTATTGGCATGGTGCAGCACGTACATCACGTGCGTGCCGCCAACACCGGCCGGATCGTACAGACCTGCATTATCGTAACCACGAGTTTTCAGCTCTGCCACGCGCTCGCCAGCGAGGTTTTTCATATCCTCTTTGGAGCCAAAGTGGATAGCGCCGGTTGGGCAGGTTTTCACGCAGGCCGGTTCCTGGCCTACCGTCACGCGGTCAACGCACAGCGTACATTTGTAGACGCGGTTGTCTTCCGGGTTCAGGCGCGGCACATCGAACGGGCAGCCAGCGATGCAGTAACCGCAGCCAATGCACTGCTCAGACTGGAAGTCGACAATGCCGTTAGCATACTGAATGATAGCCCCTTCTGACGGACATGCTTTCAGACAGCCAGGATCGGCGCAGTGCATGCAGCCATCTTTACGAATCAGCCACTCCAGTTTGTCGTTCTGCTCCACTTCCGAGAAACGCATCACCGTCCATGATTTGGCGGTCAGATCCGCCGGGTTGTCATACACCCCGACGTTATGCCCCACCTCATCACGCAGGTCGTTCCATTCGGAACAGGCCACCTGACAGGCTTTACAGCCGATACAGGTGGTGACGTCGATAAGCTTCGCCACTTCCTGCTGGTGATCCCGCGCCTGAGGCGCGGGAGTGAAACCGTTAGTCGCGGAACGACGGATGATGTCTTGCGATTGATAAGCCATAAGTCGTCTCCGTTACACCTTTTCCACATTCACCAGGAACGCCTTGAACTCCGGCGTTTGGGTATTCGCATCACCGACAAACGGCGTCAGCGTGTTGGCGATAAAGCCTTTCTTCGCCACGCCTTCGTAACCCCAGTGAATCGGAATACCAATCGTGTCGATATCTTTGCCGTCCACTTTCAGGGTACGAATACGCTTGGTCACCACCGCTTTGGCTTTGATATAGCCACGGTTGGAGGAGACGCGCACGGTATCGCCCTGCGAAATGCCCAGCTTGCCCGCCAGCTTCTCGCCAATCTCCACAAACTGTTCCGGCTGCGCGATGGAGTTTAACAGCGCGTGTTTGGTCCAGTAGTGGAAGTGCTCGGTCAGGCGGTAAGTGGTCCCGACATACGGGAACTTATCGGCTTTACCCATCGCTGCGAGATCGTCTTTAAAGACGCGCGCGGCAGGGTTCGAGACGACATTCGGGTGCAGCGGGTTGGTGCCCAGCGGCGTTTCAAACGGCTCGTAGTGTTCCGGGAACGGCCCTTCCATCATCTTATCAAGCGCGAAGAGGCGACCCATCCCTTCCGGCTGCATGATAAACGGCCCGACTTCACTGCCAGGTGCGGCGGTGCTGTAGTCCGGAATATCTGCACCCACCCACTTGCCGTTGGCGTAGCTGAGCAGCTTGCGCTTCGGATCCCACGGGTTACCCTGTGGGTCAGCGGAGGCACGGTTATAGAGAATACGGCGGTTGAGCGGCCACGCCCATGCCCAGCCCAGCGTATTGCCAAGGCCCGACGGATCGGCGTTGTCGCGACGCGCCATCTGGTTGCCGTCCGGCGTCCAGCTTCCGGCGAAAATCCAGCAGCCGCTTGAGGTGGTGCCGTCATCGCGCAGGTGCGCAAAGCTGCCAAGCTGGTTGCCTTTCTTCGCCAGCACGTCGCCGCTCACCGGATCGATAATATCGACCAGCGCTTTGCCGTTGCTCTCCATCGCCACTTCTTCCGCCGACGGATTCTCCGGCGTCGAGTAGTTCCAGGTCATGTTCAGAACCTGTTCCGGATTCGCGCCACCCTCTGCGGCATACATCTTACGCAGACGTAAGAAGATACCGGCCAGGATCTCACCGTCGTTCAGCGCTTCGCCCGGGGCGTCGGCGCCTTTCCAGTGCCACTGCAACCAGCGGCCGGAGTTCACGATGGAGCCGTTCTCTTCAGCAAAGCAGGTCGACGGCAGGCGGAACACTTCGGTCTGGATGGTCGACGGATCGACATCGTTAGACTCGCCGTGGTTCTGCCAGAAGGTCGAGGTTTCCGTATTCAGCGGATCGATGGTCACCAGGAACTTCAGTTTCGACAGGGATGCCACCACCTTGTTCTTGTTCGGGAACGAGGCGACCGGGTTAAAGCCCTGGCAGAGATAGCCGTTGACCTTGCCCTGGCTCATCATCTCGAAATACTGCAGAACGTCGTAGCCTTTGTCCCACTTCGGCAGCCAGTCAAAGCCCCAGCTGTTCTCCGCTGTCGCTTTGTCGCCAAAGAAGGCTTTCATCATCGAGACGAAGAATTTCGGGTAGTTGCTCCAGTAGTTAACCTGGCCTTCCAGCAGCGGTTTCGGCGTATTGACGGTCAGGTAGGTCTGGAGATCCTTCTGCTTCTCGCTCGGCAGCGTCATATAACCCGGCAGGCTCTGCGACAGCAGGCCAAGATCGGTCAGACCCTGAATATTGGAGTGGCCGCGCAGGGCGTTTACGCCGCCGCCTGCCATCCCCATATTGCCGAGCAGCAACTGGATCATCGCCATGGTACGGATGTTCTGCGCGCCGACGGAGTGCTGCGTCCAGCCCAGGGCATAGAGGAACGAGGCAGTTTTATCATGCACGCTGGTTTCCGCGATGTACTCGCACACCTTCAGGAAGTCCGCTTTTGGCGTCCCGCAGATGTTTTCAACCACGTCTGGCGTATAGCGGGAAACGTGCTGTTTCAGCAGGTTCCACACGCAGCGCGGGTGAGTCAGCGTTTTATCGCGCTTAGCGAAACCCTTCTCATCCAGCTCGTAGTTCCAGGTGGTTTTGTCATACTTGCGTGTTTCCGCGTCATAGCCGGTGAACAGGCCATCTTCAAAGCCAAAATCTTCACGCACGATCAGGCTGGCGTTGGTATAGGCTTCGGTATATTCGCGGTTATATTTTTCGTTGTTCAGCAGGTACAGCAACACGCCTGACAGGAAAGCGATGTCAGTACCGGAACGAATCGGCGTATAAAAATCCGCAACCGAGGCGGTTCGCGTAAAGCGTGGATCGATAACAATCAGCTTCGCGCCATTGTGGATCTTGGCTTCCATCGCCCAGCGGAATCCCACCGGATGCGCTTCTGCCGCGTTCCCTCCCATTACCACGATGAGATTGGCGTTCTTCATGTCAACCCAGTGGTTGGTCATCGCACCGCGACCAAATGTTGGAGCAAGACTTGCTACCGTTGGTCCGTGTCAGACACGCGCCTGGTTATCGACGGCTAACATGCCGAGGGCGCGGGTAAATTTCTGGGTTAAATAGCCGGTTTCGTTACTGGAAGCGGATGCGCACAGCATCCCGGTGCTCAGCCAGCGGTTCACGGTGGTGCCTTCGGCGTTCTGCGCAACATAGTTGGCGTCGCGGTCGGCTTTCATCAGTTTGGCGATGCGCTCAAAGGCATCTTCCCAGGTGATGCGTTGCCACTTATCGGAACCTGGAGCACGGTATTCCGGGTATTTCAGGCGGCTTTCAGAGTGGATGAAATCCACCAGACCTGCCCCTTTCGGGCAGAGCGCGCCGCGGTTTACCGGATGATCCGGGTCCCCTTCGATATGGAAAATTGACGCTTTGGCGTTTTTTGCACCGTCGCCGAGGCTATACATCAATAGCCCGCAGCCCACGGAACAATATGTGCAAGTATTACGGGTTTCGCGGGTGCGCAGCAGCTTATATTGCCGTGTCTCCGCGAGTGCAATGTTGGGGGCAAAGCCCAGTGCTGCAGCCGTTGTACCTGCCATACCGCCAGCGCAGATCTTAAAGAACTGCCTTCTGCTGACCTGCATGGGTTACTCCTGGGTTGACATTACTCTTATCGTTTTTTTCTTTGCGGTGAATTTCACAAAGGTTCAGAATTGCCGCATATCCCTCTGCTTAAGAAGGATATGCGCGGAGAATACCACAATGTCGGTACGCTTGTTCGAGGGTAGTTAATACAAAGTGAACATTTTGCATACTAAAAAGCACAAAAATGCAACATCAGTCACAGGCGTACGCGAAGTCGTGCTCTGGAAGCGTGACAACCTGCAGCAGGCCCAGCCAGACATGCTGGCGGAAGAGGTGCCCGTTGCGCTGGTCTACAACGGTATTTCCCACGTGGTGATGATGGCATCGCCAAAAGACCTGGAGGAGTTCGCCATCGGCTTCTCCTTATCCGAAGGGATTATTGAGACTCCCGCCGACATTTACGGCATGGAGGTTGTGCCGTCCTGTAACGGGCTGGAAGTGCAGATCGATCTCTCCAGCCGCCGCTTTATGGGGCTGAAGGAGCGCCGCCGCGCGCTGGCGGGGCGCACCGGCTGTGGCGTCTGCGGCGTTGAGCAGCTCAATGATATCGGCAAGCCCATCGCCCCGCTGCCGTTCACCCAGACTTTTGATTTAGCCGCGCTGGATAATGCGCTCGCGCACTTAACCGACGTGCAGCCGATTGGGCAACTGAGCGGCTGTACTCACGCCGCCGCGTGGCTGCTGCCTTCCGGCGAGCTGGCGGGGGGGCATGAAGATGTGGGTCGCCATGTGGCGCTGGATAAGCTGCTCGGGCACCGGGCGCGCGTCGGTGAAACGTGGGCCTCCGGCGCGGTGCTGGTCTCCAGCCGCGCCAGCTATGAGATGGTGCAAAAGTCGGCGATGTGCGGCGTCGAAATCCTCTTTGCCGTCTCCGCAGCGACCACCCTGGCAGTCGAAGTGGCGCAGCGTTGTAACCTGACGCTGGTCGGTTTTTGCAAGCCGGGCAGGGCGACAATTTATACCCATCCGCAGCGGCTGGTGGGTGTTAAATAAGTGTCAAAAAAACTGAAAGAGATTAACAAATCCTTCCGCTTTTTGTTTTGAGGGTAGAGGTCTATCATTACTTTCATCGAGGCAAGGCGCCTCACTTAAACAAAACAACGTAAGGGTTTATCTCATGAAAAACATCAAAACTTTTGTTGCAGTTATCGCTCTCGCTTCCTCTTTCGGTACTTTTGCTGCGCAAACTGTGACCGCAACCGACACTACGCTGAGCGGTGCTGAATCGAAAATTGCCGCCCAGGCACAGCAGGCAGGCGCTTCTTCTTACCAGATCACCGAAGCGTATAACGGCAACCAGGTTCACATGACTGCTGAACTGACCAAATAAGTTAAGCACTATCGTCGAAAGAGCGCCTGCGGGCGCTTTTTTCGTTTTAGTGCAGACCCGCCAGTCGCAGCAGAGCTGTGACCACCGCCGCCGACAGAATCACCACAATTAACGGCATCTTGCGCCAGGCGAGAAACAGCGCAAACAGCACGCCGCAAACCCGCGCCATCCCGGCGAAGTGATCCCCTTCATAGAGCATTGCGGCCAGCGCCACAGCGAACAACAGCGTGGTCGCTGCATCCGAAAGCAGCCCCTGTGCGCGTTCCGACAGCGCCAGACGCCCGCCCAGTTTCGCGCCGCCGAGCCGCATCAGATAGGTACCTACCGAGAGGATGGCGATACCGCCAAGAGTCAGTGCAACGCTTGCCATTATCGTTTCCTCGTCAGTAAACCAAGCAGTGAGAGCAGCACCGGTAACCCCACCGGCGCGAAGGGGACTGTTGCCAGCGAGAGCGCTGCGCCGCTACAGGCGCGTATCAGCGTGGTGCGCTTTTTCAGCGCCGGCAGCACTAAGGCCAGCAAAATCGCCGGGAACACCGCGTCCAGACCGATGGTTTCCGGCGCGGGCAGAAACGTGCCGACCGATGCGCCGATCAGCACGCCAACCGGCCACAGCAGCGCCACGCCCAGCCCGCAGAGCCAGTAAGCCGCTTTGCGCTGTTGCGGGGTGGATTGCGAGAGCCCAAACACCACGCTCTCATCATTCATAATGTGGCAGCCCAATAACCCGGCGGCCCGTTGACCCACCAGTTCGCGCACCGTCACGCCGAAGGGAATATGGCGGGCATTGACCAGCAGCCCGGCGACCGCTGCCGCCAGCGGGCTACCGCCGCTTGCCACAATCCCGATAAACATAAACTCCGAGGCGCCTGCCAGCACCAGCGTTGAGAGCATCAGCGGCACCCAGAGCGGAAAGCCGTAGGCCATCGCCAGCGAACCATAGGAGACGCCGACAACGCCGACCGCCAGGCAGACCAGCCCAATCGCTCTCACCGTGTCGCGTGTAAGGGAAGAAAAGTGTTGTGTGAACATCGCTTTTTAGCCATATCGAACGTGTATCCATTATAATGAACACCCTGAGACCGTTTTTCAAGGCGAACATAACGTTCGATTAAATGAACACTAAGGCCGGTATGACACAACCCATCGCTATTATCGCCAAAAGCCTGGCGCGTGAGCGGCAGCGGACCGGGCTCTCGCTGGCGGAGATCGCCCGCCGCGCCGGGATTGCGAAATCGACGCTCTCGCAGCTGGAAGCGGGCAACGGTAATCCGAGCCTCGAAACCCTGTGGGCACTCTGCGTGGCGCTGGATATTCCGTTTGCCCGCCTGCTGGAGCCGCAAAACCCGCAAACGCAGGTGATTCGCCGCGGTGAAGGCACCAAAGTGGTTGCCGAGCAGGCGCACTACCAGGCGATATTGCTGGCAACCTGCCCGCCCGGCGCGCGGCGCGATATCTATCTGCTGCTGACGCAGCCCGGTGCGGATCGCATCTCCCATCCGCATCCCGCCGGTTCCGTCGAGCACATTATTGTGACGCAGGGACGGGCGCTGGTCGGGCTGACAGAAGCGCCTGAAGAGTTAAACGAAGGGGATTACATCTGTTACCCGGCGGATCGCGAGCATATCTTTAAAGCGCTGGAGCCGGATACGCAGGCGATCCTTGTTGCCGAGCAGAATTGAGCCTTCATCCCCTGCGTGCAGTCAGGGGATGAAGGGATCGGCTTACGCCAGATAGAATACCTCTTCCAGCTCGGCGCTCACCGGGCTGTTATCGGCATTGGCAGGCATCACGTCGCGCATATGCTTCCACCAGCGCTGGCACACCTCGGTGCGGGCGACGGCCTCCCAGCGCGCCTCTGATTCAATTTCCACCGTGGCGAAGAGCAGGTTGCGCGCTTTATCAAGATAGATGGCGTAATGGTGCGCGCCCGCCTCTTTCAGCACCGCTTCCAGCTCCGGCCAGATCGGATTATGGCGACGCGCGTACTCCTCATGCGCATCGGGGTTGACCTGCATAACAAACGCTTTGCGAATCATAACGCCTCCAGATAGAGTTCGCGCACCTCATCGCGGCTGGCGCTGCGCGGGTTGCAGGGGGCGCACGGATCGGCGAGCGCCTTATCCAGCCACCCTTCGATATCGGTTTCGCGCACGCCCAGCGCGCTAAAGCCGGAAGGAATACCGACTTTGGCGCTCAGCGCGCGAATCGCAGCAATCGCCTGCTGGCTTGCCTCCTCCTCGCTCATCTCCCGGGTATCAACGCCCATCGCCTGCGCGATGCGGGCGAAGCGCGTTACCGCATGGGGGCGGTTAAAGTTTTCGATGATCGGCAGCAGGATGGCGTTGCAGACGCCGTGCGGCAGATTGTGGGTCGCGCCCGGCTGGTGGGCCAGCGCGTGCACCAGCCCGAGACCGGCGCTGTTAAAGGCCATCCCGGCCAGATACTGCCCGTAAGCCATCTGTTCGCGCGCCTGAAGGTTACCGCCCTCGGCAACGGCGGTCGGCAGCCACAGGTTGATGAGGCGAATCGCTTCCAGCGCGTTGGCATCCGTTAGCGGATGTGCGCCCACGGAAACATAGGCCTCGACCGCGTGGGTGAGGGCATCCATGCCGGTTGCAGCAGTGACCGCAGCGGGGATCGCCAGCATCACGCTGGCATCGTCGACGGCGATATCGGGGATCAGGTTGGCATCAATAATCACCTCCTTCACCTGGCGCTCGCTGTCGATAATCACCGCGTTGCTGGTCATCTCCGCCGCTGTGCCGGCGGTAGTGTTGATTGCCACCAGCGGCACGCCGGCGTTTTTCACTTTGCCGACGCCGGAGTAAGCGGTCGACGGCCCAGGGTTCGCGGTGAGGATTTTTATCGCTTTCGCGGTATCGATCGGGCTGCCGCCGCCGAAGGCGATCAGGTAGTCGCAGCCTGCCTGCTGATAGGCGGCAAACCCCTCCTGCACCAGTGCTTCGGTCGGATTAGGGAAGACGCTATCAAACAGCTGATAAGGCATCCCGTGCGCCTTTAGCGCGGTAAACAGGCTGTCGAGCAGACCGAGTTTCACCAGTTGCCCGTCGGTGACAATCAGCGCCTTACCCCACGCTTTGTCCGCCACCAGTTTTACCATATCGCCAATTGCGCCCGCGCCGTGCAGGCTGATTTTCGGCAGTGCCAACATAAAGCTCATCGTATTTCTCCTTGATTTGGTTGAATCCTGACCGGCGGCAATGCTCCCTGTCGCCGGATAAAACTTTTTCCTGCTGGCGCGTTGAGGTAAGCCGCCAGCCTGCAAGCCATGCCTGCGCTACAGCCGCCTGCGTTGCAAAAGACGGCGGGTGAGGATCGGCAGTGAAATCACCACGATCAGCATCGCGCCGACAATAATCGACATCACAATCCCCGGCACGTTGAGCAGGCTCAGGCCAAAGGTCACCAGCCCCATCAAAAAGGCGGCGATAATCACGCCAACCATGCTGCCGGAGCCGCCGAGAATATTGACGCCGCCGAGCACCGCCATCGTCACTACGGAAAGCTCCCAGCCCAGCGCGATAGTCGGGCGCGTGCTGCCGAGGCGCGAAGTGAGCAGCACCGACGCCAGCCCCGCCATTAACCCCACCAGCGCAAAAAGGATCAGGTTGTGGCGTTTGACATTGATCCCGGCATACCACGCGGCGGTCGGGTTATTGCCGATGGCGTAAGTGCGGCGGCCAAAGTTGGTTTTGTGCAGCAGAAAGGCAAACAGCAGCCCGAGCACGATAAAGAGCGCAAACTCGAACGACAGCGCGCCCCAGACGTAACCCTGGCCGAGCCACGCGAAGCTCTCCGGCCAGCTGTTCAGCGCCTGATCGCCCAGCAGGATGTAGGAGATGCCGCGATACAGGCTCATGGTGCCGATGGTGATGACAATCGACGAGAGGTTGAAGCGGGTCACCAGGAAGCCGTTGAACAACCCGCACAGCAGCCCGACGCCCAATCCCACGCAGACTAACAGCGGCGTATCGACGCCCGCCTGTGCGCAAAAGCCCATCGCCGTTGAGCTGAGTGCGATAGTGGCGGCGACCGAGAGATCGATCTCTCTGGCGATAATCAGCATCGCCATCGGCAGCACGATGATCGCCTTCTCGGTGAAGTTGAAGGTGGCATCTGACAGGTTCCAGATATTAAGGAAGTAGGGCGAGGCGAGGGCGTTGACGACAAACACCGCCAGCGTCACTGCCAGTAAAAACCCCTCCCAGCAGAGCAGACGGCGCAAGAGCGGCGTCTGCACAGCCGGGCTATTTACTGCTTCAGAAGTGAGGATTTTGCTCATGATTTCACCGCCTGTTTCTGCCGGGCCAGCGCCGCATCGCGCAGAATCAACCGCCCTTTGCGCTTATTGCCACGCTCGTTGAGCAGCACCGCAATCACGATCACCGTGCCGGAGATCGCCATCTGCCAGAAGGGCGAGACGCCAATCACCGGCAGGGCATTGTTGATAACGCCGAGGAATAGCGCGCCAAACAGACAGCCGAGCACGCGCCCGCTGCCGCCCATGGTGCTGATGCCGCCAATCACACAGGCGGCTACAACTTGTAGCTCAAAGCCGTTGGCGACATCGACATAGGCGACGGCGAAGCGCGAGATCCACAAATAGCCGCAGAACCCGGCCAGAGCACCTGAAAGGCAGAAGCTGACAAACTGCATCTTGCCGGCGTTGATGCCGGTGTAGTAGGCCGCCGTGGCGTTGCCGCCTGCGGTATAGAGCGCCCGTCCGCTGCGGCTGTAGCGCAGGAAGTAGCCGACCAGCAGCAGCGCGGCGATGGCGCACCAGCTCAGAACCGGTAACCCCAACAGCCCGCTGCGCGGCACGGCAAGGAAATCGGCGCTCATCTGGTTGGCGTTCACCCAGCCACCGCCGGAGAGGAGAAAGATAATGCCGCGGTAGATGCTCATGGTGCCAAGCGTCACCACAATCGCCGGAATACCCAGTTTCCACACCAGCAGGCCGTTGATAATCCCCATCAGCAGCCCGAGCCCAGTCGCCAGCAGCAACAACGCCCACACCGGTACTTCCGGGTGATGGAAGTTAATCAGCGCGACAATCATGCCGGTGAGCGCCAGGTTCGCCGCCATCGACAGATCGATCCCTTTGGTCAGCAGCACCATCATCTGCCCGAGCGCAAGAATAATCAGGATGGCGGTATCGTTGAACATCTCTACCAGGTTGCCGGGGCTGATAAAGGCGGGCACGCGACTGCCGATTGCCAGCATCAGCAGCACAATCACCGCGCCGAGCAGCGCTTCACGATGTTTAAGCAGTGCGTTCATCATGCGGCCTCCTGCCCGGCACCGCTGGCGGCGCTGACAATGGTTTCTGCCGACGCTTCTCCGGCCCGGTAGTGTGCGACCATCAACCCTTCATGCATGACGATCACCCGATCCGCCATCCCCATCACTTCCGGCAGTTCGGAGGAGACCATAATCACCGCCAGCCCCTGCGCCACCAGTTCGGACATAAACTGATGCACCGCCGCTTTTGAGCCGATATCGATCCCTTTGGTTGGCTCATCGAGAATAATCACCTGCGGCTGGGTGGCGAGCCATTTACCGATCACCACTTTCTGCTGATTACCGCCGGAGAGCGTCTCAACCGCCTGCTTCCAGCTAAAGGCTTTGACCTGCAAGCGGCGGGCGTACTCCTCCGCCAGCGCCCACTCTTTGGCATCGTTCAGCACCCCGTTGGCGTTGAGCGTGCTCAGCTGCGGCAGGCTGATATTCTGGGCAATAGACAGGGCGGTGATCGCCCCCTGCTGCTGGCGCTCTTCCGGCACACAGACAATCCCGGCCTGAATCGCATCCGCCGGCTGGCGGAACTGCACCGCTTTGCCGTTAAGGATAATGTCGCCAGAAGCGGGACGCGTTACCCCGCAGAGCGCCTGCATCAGCTCGGTACGTCCGGCACCGACCAGGCCATAAAAGCCGAGGATCTCCCCTTTGCGCAGGCTGAAGTTGATGTGGGCAAATTCGGTGGCATGGCAGAGATCCTTCACCTCCAGCACCACCTCGCCCGGCTCGCAGGCGATTTTCGGCCAGCTCTGGCTAATCGCACGTCCAACCATCAGCGTCACCATCCGCGCTTCGGTAATCTCCTTGATGGCACCGGATTCGATAAAGACGCCGTCGCGCAAAATGGTGTAGTGATCCGCCAGTTCGAAAATTTCATCGAACTTGTGCGAGATAAAGAGGATCGCTTTCCCCTCCTGCTTCAGGCGCTCAACGATGTGGTAGAACTCCAGAATCTCGTGCTGCGAGAGAGCGGCGGTCGGCTCGTCGAGGATCACCACCTGCGCATCAAAGGCGAGCGCGCGGGCAATCGCCACCATATGACGCTGGGCAATGCTGAGGGTTTTAAGCGTCGCGCGCGGATCGATCTGCACCTCCAGCCGGGCGAGGATGGCCCGCGCCTGCTGGTGCATGGCGGGCCAGTCGAGCTTTTTCAGCAGCCCTTTATAAAGATAGTGACCGACAAAAATGTTTTCGGTGACCGACAGCTCGTCGAACAGCACCGTCTCCTGGTGAATGGCAGTAATGCCCACTCTGTGCGCCGCATCGGGCGTCGGCAGAGAGATGGGGATCGCTTTATAGAGGATTTCTCCCTCATCAGGCTGATAAATGCCGGTCATCACTTTGACCAGCGTCGATTTGCCCGCGCCATTCTCGCCAATCAGGGCGGTTACGTGGCCAGGCCAGAGATCAAGCTGTACGTTCTCAAGTGCGCGCACGCCGGGAAAGCGCTTGCTGATGCCCTTAAGCGACAGCAGTGGGGTGGATGCCGTCATGATAACTCTCCGGTTTTGCCCCCTCCCGTCAGAGAGGGGAAAGGGTCAGAACATCTTCGAGAACTTATCAATATTGCTGGCATCGTAGACGAAGGGTTGCGCCATCGCGCCATTGCCGTCGGCATCCAGCGTCACTTTCCCTAAGCGGCCCATGCTGGCTTCCGTTTTCGTCGCCGTCCCTTTCACCAGATCGTTTGCTAAATAGGTGGCGGCATAGCCGAGATCGATCGGGTTCCAGATGGCAAAACTTTTGCTCGCGCCGGATTTGATGGCGCCCGCCATTTCAGAGGGCAAGCCGAGACCGGTAACGTAGACTTTGCCGATTTTGCCCTGATCCTTCACCGCCTGCGCGGCGGCGACAATGCCGACGGAGGAGGGGGAGACAATCACTTTCAGATCCGGATAAGACTTCAGTAGGCCGACCGCTTCGCGGTAGCTTTTATCGGAGAGGTCGTCGCCATACGCGACGGTGACCAGATTGACGGAGGGGTACTTCGGCAGCACCTTTTTCATCTCCGCAATCCAGATATTCTGGTTGGTCGAGGTTGGCGTGGCGCTCAGAATAGCGACGTCGCCCTTCTCAACATTCAGCGCTTTCAGCGCATCGGCGGCAAGCTTGACGTTGGTTTCGCCAATCAGCGCATTATTTGAGGGGTTAAGGTGGATCTGCCGCCCGGCTTTCGCCACGCCGGAGTCCCAGGACACCACTTTGATACCGCGCTGCATCGCTTTTTTCAGCACCGGCACTACCGCGTCCGGATCGTTGGCGGAGATGGCGATCGCATCTACCCCCTGGGCGATCAAGCCGTTCAGCACTTCGATCTGCGCTTCCGCGGTGGTAGTGGTGGGCCCGGTGTAGATCACTTTGACGTCGCCTAACTCTTTCGCTGCCTCCTGCGCGCCGGTGTTGGCGGCTTCAAAAAAACCATTCCCTAACGATTTCGCCACCAGGGCGATTTTCACTTCGGCGATGGCGGAACCGGATAACGCCATCATGACAACGGTGAGGATCAAGCTTGCTTTTGTTTTCATTGCTCGTACTCCACGGATGACACTCCCGTCCGCTTTCGTGTTGCCGAAATCACAGGGAGTGGTTTTTGCAGGTGAACAGAGTTCGCCCCGTCTGCGTGAGCGGGGCGCGTTTTTTTAGTGGTACAGGTCTAACGCCGATTGCAGCGGGTTGACGCCGAAGCGTTTGCCCAGTGCGATCAGTTCTTCACGGGTGATGGTCTGTTTCATACCGCCCATCGAATAGACTTTGACTAACACCTCGGCGGATTTTTCTGCGGTGTCGATCAGGCCGAAGGCTTCATCCAGCGTCGGGCCGCTGCCGAAAACGCCGTGGAACGGCCACAGCACCAGCGAATGTTTCTGCATATCGTTGGCGGTGGCGCGGCCGATTTCATCGGTGCCCGGCACCATCCACGGCAGGATGCCGACGCCGTCCGGGAAGACCACCAGACACTCGGTGCTCCCTTCCCACAGCTTGCGGGTAATCAGATCCGAGCTGTTTTCCAGCACGTAGGTCAGGGCGATAAGGTTGGTGGCGTGGCAGTGCATGATCACCCGATCTTTGCCGCCGGTCGCCTGGATGCGCTCGCAGTGGGACAAGAAGTGCGCCGGTAGTTCGGAGGTCGGTACCGCTTCGTTCGTCAGCCCCCACAGGATGTGGTAACCGGCGCCGTCGCTGTCGACTTTGACCACGCCGAGGTTGGCCGTTGGATCGAGCTGCACGTTGCGGAAGAATTTGCCGGAGCCGGTGACGATAAAGGGCGTGTTGGCGAGCAGCGGCATCGGCTGGCTGAGGGGAATGTAGCGCGGCTGCGGGTGGAAATCTGCTTCATAGGGCGCAATATCCGCATCGTCGAGACGCAGGGTCAGGTTGCCGCCGTTGCGCTCGTCCCAGCCTTTTAGCCAGGCGTCGGTCGTCGCTTTAATCATTCCCTGGACGAACCAGGCGTTAATAATGGTCTGCATGTATGGAGTTCCTGTTGGTTCTGTTGCCGGATGGCGCTGCGCTTATCCGGCCTACGTGAATCGGTTTCTCTGTAACCCGCCATCCGGCACAGCGTTACTGGCGCTGGCGTAATACCGTTTGCTCATACGCCCGCACGCTCTCAAGCCACTGACTGCCGGCGGGGGTGTCGTGGCGCTGGCAATAGATCTCCCACACCGCCTGCCACGGCAGGGATTTCTGCTCTTCGAGTAGCGCGAGACGCGCGGTGTAATCGCCGTCGGCTTCCAGCTGGCGCAGCTGTTCAACCGGCTCCAGCAGGGCGCGCAGCAGCGCTTTTTTCATATTGCGGGTGCCAATCACCCACGCGGCGATACGGTTGATAGAGGCGTCAAAGAAGTCGAGGCCGATATGCACGCGATCGAACAGCTTGTGACGAATGATCTCGCTGGCAATGGCCTGGGTTTCATCATCCAGCAGCACCACGTGATCGCTGTCCCAGCGCACCGGGCGGCTAACGTGCAGCAGCAGGCGCGGCACATAGAGCATGGCGGCGGAGATTTTGTCGGAGATCACCTCCGTCGGGTGGAAGTGGCCCGCATCCAGGCAGAGCGCGGTCTGGCGGCTGGTGGCGTACCCCATATAGAACTCATTCGAGCCGACGGTGTAGCTCTCGGCACCGATGCCGAACAATTTGCTCTCCACGGCATCGATATGGTGCGCCGGGTTCAGTTTCTCGCTCATCGCTTCATCCAGCGCGGCAAGCAGACGCTGGCGCGGCGCCAGGCGATCGACGGTGACATCTTTCATGCCGTCCGGCACCCAGATATTCATCACTGACGGCGTACCGAGCTGCTCGCCGAACGAGGCAGAGACGCGGCGGCTGGCCTTCACATGCTCAATCCAGAACTGGCGAACCTCATCATTGGCATGAGAGAGGGTAAAGCCGTCGGCGCTGAGCGGGTGAGAGAAGCAGGAGGGGTTAAAATCGAGCCCCAGCTTGTTGGCTTTCGCCCACTCGACCCAGTTTTTAAAGTGCTCCGGGTTGATCTCGTTACGCGCCACTGGCCCATCGGCTTCATGATAAATGGCGTGCAGATTAAGGCGTTTTGGGCCGGGGATCAGGCTCAGTGCCTGCTCAAGATCGGCGCGTAATTCGGCTGCGTTGCGCGCTTTCCCCGGATAGTTACCGGTGGCCTGAATACCACCGGTCAGGCTGCCTTCCGGGTTTTCGAACCCGGCCACATCGTCGCCCTGCCAGCAGTGCATCGAGACCGGCAGGCGATCGAGCTGACGCAGCGCCTCCTCGGCGTCGATGCCGACCGCGGCAAAACGCTCTCTGGCAATCTCCCAGGCCTGTTCAAGTTGAGTGGTCATGCGCAAAGCTCCTTTGTCTGTCGTTTTTGCTGAAAACGCGCGACATAGCGGGCGATTTCATTATCAGAATCGGGGGTAAAGGTGATCAGGGGGTGGTTAGCCGCCACCACCTGACGGAACTCATCGACGTTGGTCAGCTCATCGAGCGTCATCAGCTGTACGCCAATATTGCCGAGCGTTGAGGCTTCAACCGGCCCGGTGACCACCGGCAAACCGCAGGCGTCGGCGCAAAGCTGGTTTAACAACTGGTTCTGGCAGCCGCCGCCGACAATGTGCAGGCGGGTAAAGGGCTTGCCGCGCAGGGTCGCCAGCTCGCTCAGTACATCGGCATAGAGCAGGGCGAGGCTATCGAAGATGCAGCGCGCCAGCTCGGCCGCGCTCTGCGGCACCGGCTGATCCGCCTCGCGGCAGGCAGCCTGGATCTCGGCGCTCATGTTCGCCGGGTTGATAAAGCGCTCATCGTTGGGGTTGATGATGAAGCGGCAGACCGCGATCTGTTCGGTGAGGGCGATAAGCGCGGGCAGGTCGCTGATCTTCTGCTCTTTCAGTACCCGCTGTAGCAGCCACAGACCCATGATGTTTTTCAGCACCCGGTAGCGCCCCTCGGCACCGCCCTCATTGGTGATATTAGCGGCGAGCGCGGCATCGCTGGTGTAGGGCGTTTTGCTCTCAAAGCCCATTAATGACCAGGTGCCGGAAGAGAGATACGCCGCATCTTTATCGGCCAGCGGCGAGGCAATCACTGCGCTAGCGGTATCGTGGCTGGCAACGGCGACCACCGGAATGGCGTTGCCCTGCGGGCAGATCCAGTCGCCAATCACATTCCCCGGATGGGTCGGTGTGCCAAACCAGCTTGCGGGCACGCCAGCCCAGTCGAGCAGCGTGGCGTCCCAGGTGTCGGTGTTGATATTGACCAACTGCGTGGTGGTGGCGTTGGTGTACTCCCAGTTGCGCTGCCCAGTCAGGCGGAAGCTGAAGTAGTCCGGGATTAGCAGGGCGTGTTCCACCTGCTCTACGGTGTGCGGCTGCTGTTCCGCCAGTGCGCGCAGCTGGTAGAGCGTGTTGAAGGGGAGAAACTGGATGCCGCTGCGGCGATAGATATCGGCTTTTCCCGGCTGCTGGAAAGCGCGCTGCATGATGCCGTCGGTGCGGCTGTCGCGGTAGGCGATGGGCAGGCCGACGCGTTCGCCCGCGTGGTTAATCAGCACATAATCGACGCCCCAGGTATCAATGCCGATGCTGTCAGGCTGCACGCCGGAGTCGCACACCTTTTGCAGCCCGGTGCGGATCTCGGCTTCAAGGCGGTCGATATCCCAGCAGTCGAAGCCGTCGACTTTTTGTAAGCAGTTAACAAAGCGGTGAATTTCCTGAAGCGTCAGCGCCCGGCTCTGGCGATCGTAACGTGCCAGCATTACCCGTCCGCTGGAGGCACCTAAATCAACCGCGACGCAGTGGCGAAAAGTCATGATGAGGTCCTTCATAGAGTCATTGCGGACAGTCTAAAAAAGGGGGCGTGGGGTCTACCTTCTTGCTACTGACAGTGGCGGAGGGGCGCTGGCAAGAAAGCAAAGATGAACGTGAGAGAGTTCACAAATTCCAGTGATGACGCGGCGTTGCGCCATTGTGACTCTCGCCACATTTCCCGATCTTTCCGGGCGTTTCTTGAAAAACGGGCAGCTTATGCGCGAAATGGCGTCGAAAATTAAAGGTGAGGTTGGCCGCCCTTAATTACTATTTTGAGACTGTTTCTCATTTGCTGGGGCGATCATGACCATACTGCATAGCGTCGATTTCTTTCCGCCAGGTAAATCACCGGTTGCCATTGAGCCGCGGCTGCCGCAGGCGGCTTTCCCTGAGCATCATCATGATTTTCATGAGATTGTGATTGTTGAGCATGGCTCCGGCATTCACGTCTTTAACGGTCAGCCTTACACCATCAGTGGCGGCACGGTCTGCTTTGTGCGCGATCATGACCGCCATCTCTATGAACATACCGATAATCTCTGCCTGACCAACGTGCTCTACCGCTCGCCGGATGCTTTCCAGTTCCTTGCCGGGTTAAACCAGCTGTTACCCCAGGAGCAGGAGGGGCACTACCCGTCGCACTGGCGGGTGAGCCAGCAGACGCTGGGGCAGGTGCGCGGCATTATCAGCCAGATGGAGGCGCAGGGCGCGGAACTGGAAACCCACGATATTGCTAACCGCGAAATGCTCTTTATGCAGCTGCTGGTACTGCTGCGCCGTAGCAGCCAGCAGGCGGAGATGGGCAACAGCGACGCGCGGCTTAACCAATTGCTACTGTGGCTGGAAGATCACTTTGCGGAGGATATCTGCTGGGCGTCGCTTGCCGAGCGCTTTACGCTCTCGTTGCGCACGCTGCATCGCCAGCTAAAACAGACCACCGGCATGACGCCGCAGCGCTATCTGAACCGCCTGCGGCTGATTAAAGCCCGCCATATGTTGCGCCACAGCGATGAGAGCGTAACGGATATCGCTTTTCGCTGCGGGTTTGGCGACAGTAACCACTTTTCGACCCTGTTTCGCCGCGAGTTTAGCTGGTCCCCGCGCGAGATCCGTCAGGGGCGCGATACGCTGCTTCAGTAACGAGAAGAGAATCACCGATTTTTGGCTGCGCTTTGGCTAATAATGTCAGGTTAGTGCACGCAGAGGTGATGATGTGACAGGCCAGCTTATTCTTCGTCGGGACGACTTCTTTCCGCGCGCCGGTCAGGCGGTGGCGGTGGCGGATCGCTACCCGCAACATGTGTTTGCCGAACACACCCACGAGTTTAATGAGCTGGTGATGGTGTGGCGCGGCAATGGCCTGCATGTGCTCAACAACCGCCCGTACCGCATTACGCGCGGCGACCTCTTCTATATCCGCGCCGAGGATTGCCACTCTTACGCCTCGGTTAACGATCTGGTGTTGCAGAACATCATCTACTGCCCGGAGCGGCTGACGCTCAATCTTGACTGGGCGGGGCTGATCCCGGGCTTTAGCGGCGGGGCATGGAGCCCGCACTGGCGTATCGGCAGCAGCGGCATGACGCAGGCCCGCCAGGTGATCGCCCAGCTGGAGCATGAGAGCAATAAGAGCGATCCGCTGGCGAATGGAATGGCGGAAACGCTCTTTGCCCAGCTGGTGATGACCTTAAAACGCCACCGTTTCGCCGCCGATAACCTTGCCGCCACCCACAGCGAAGCGCTGCTGGATAAGCTGATCACCGCCCTTTCCGGCAGCCTGAATCGCAGCTTTGTGCTTGAGCAGTTTTGCGATCAGGAGCAGTGCAGCGAGCGCGCCCTGCGCCAGCAGTTTCGCTCCCAGACCGGCATGACCATCAACCACTATCTGCGCCAGCTGCGCATCTGCCACGCGCAATATCTGCTCCAGCACTCGGAGCAGATGATTGGTGAAATCGCCATGCAGTGCGGGTTTGAGGACAGTAACTACTTTTCGGTGGTCTTTAGCCGCGAAGTGGGGATGACGCCAGGACAGTGGCGTCATCGCAGTCGCGCCGCCGCCTGATTAGCTCGCCATAGCATGGCTAGGATTATCTAATCTCGCGCTGAGAATACAATTCAAGAGACTTTTTACTAAGACTAAACCCTTACAATTAAAAGAATTCAATTCTACTTATTTTATATGATTTCATTATGTACTACTTATGTCTCCTATTTTTTTATTGAAGTTAGTTGCTTTATTTGCAAAGTATTTTGACTTTTATTCCTTGATCTTGGCAAGTGGAAATCAATGTGCTCAATAGCCAAATAAGCTGGATGTGATATGGTTTGAGTTTTTGTGGGGGAACTAATTTAAGTTTATCAAATTCCGTTTTGATTATATTTTTATCGAGAAATGGTGTTGCTAATATTATTTTTCTTGTGGTTAAGGTTGATTGGTTCAGAGTTAAAAGAGCCTTTTCTATTTTGCTCCATTCCTCACCTTTCTTTATTCTTTTAATTTGAGTGTTTTCGTAGTTGTTGCTCCATTTGTTATCAAATTTTTGTTTAAATGACGAAGTTGGTTCGTACAGCCTTCCTATGTTTTTAAGTGCTTGAGAAACAACCTCATGAAATGCTCCGGCGCCCGAACTATCTTTTTTTGTGAATTTTTCATGTATAAATGAAATGGATGGAGAAGATTTCCTTTTATTGATAATAATATGATCTGCCCATTCATCACCCATATCATCACAAATAACAATTGAATCTTTATTATCAAAATACTCTTCTATTTTATAAAAGAGAGAAGTTTTTGGGAATGAAGTAATGGTGTCAGGATATCTTCCTGAAGAACCCTTTTCTTTTTCACTTTCGACACTAGAAAAATCATAGCCATCATCTAAGTAGCTGAGAAAACTATCTAAATTGTTGAGGAGTTTTTTGTCTTCGAAGCAAGTGGACGCCCAATAACTATAGTTAGGATCGGTAAACACAGCAGATAATAATCTGTTTGTGTTAATGTAACTTGTTAAAGATAATACCTCATTATTTGTGACATCTGTAACGATCACTTTATCGAGTAGTCTTGAACTCAATGTGATTGATTTTAAATTTATCCTTATCTTAATGATATTTTTAAAACTTGTCCCTACCCAAATTTTATTTCTAATAGTTAGACATTTTCTAAAGAATTTGAATAACTGCTTTATCTTGCCAGTTGGGAGAGCTTTATTATCAAAACTTAATTGTTTAGTTTGGTTTGAGCCTAAAACTTCTTCTTCTAAATCTGAGAGTCCAACAAATATTGCTGAAACCGAAATTTTTTTATCAATAATTTCTTTTAAAGTTATAGGGCTTGCGAAGCTGGATATAAACTCACTTTTGGAACCTGCATTGACACTAGTTATTAGTTCATGAGACCAGTCAATGATTTCATTTAAGTCACTTTTTTTATCTTTGAGTGATATGCGGCAAGTATTGGGTGTTAAAGTATAAACCTTATCGTTTACCTTCATCCTGAAATTTCGTGGGATTGCTCTGCTTGTTGTAATGTTAGAAATTATCCCATTAAGTCTGAATGCTTCATAGGATCTTGAACGAACCACGGCATTAGATAATGACATATTATTCATAGAAATCTTTTCATAATGAGGAGAGTCATTTCCTTTAAAATGACAAAGCTTACTATAATCATATTCTTCAATATAGCTTTTGAGTTTCTTCTCTGGTGATTCAGAATTTTTCTTGTATACAACTAATGAATCATCTATTTCAATAAATAAAATGAAGCAATATTTTAGCTCCAATAAAGAGGTGTTCGTCAAAAATGATGGTTCTTCATAGTTTTTATAGACTCTAATTGAGTACCTTGCATTTGTTCCATTTGCAGTTGTGACGTTTATTTGAGTTTCCTTTAAAAGAAAGTTTCCTTCTTTTTTCAGTTTCCCAAAAAAATCGTTGATGGCTGATTTTGTAAGAGGTTGTTTTATAGAAAAAATCTGAGCGCTCTTTGTGATGTTTATATCTGTGATTTTCATAGTTTTATCTCGAATAAATAATTAAATTTTTATGCAACAAAAACTATCGTTTTAAAATTTTTAGATATTAATCTTTATACCAAACAGCTATAACCTCAGCTAATTCATCTTCAACGGTGTAAAAATAACAAGCCGGAATTTTTAGGACTTCAGCTAGTCTGCACGCTAAAACAAAATCCGGAGTATGAATTCCTCTTTCATATTGATTCATCCGAGCGCTAGCAGTTGCTTCATCAATGCCTGCAAGAATGCCAAGCCTTTGTTGCGAAAGACCTGCTTTGAGACGTGCTTCCTTTAAGCGATGCGGCAGCATAACGATCCTGTAAGTCTGGAAACAGAATCACAATTCTGGTGTGCGGTAGTAGAAAATGTACTAAGCATTACTTAGTATTCATGGCGATAATCTGAACTTTTGACGTAACTCAAAGGAGTAAAAATGATGAACCAAACAGATATGCATCCAGCAGACATCATTGCTCAATTGCATAAGAAAAAGTCTTCACTAGCAGCCTTGTCTCGTCAGGCTGGTTTAAGTTCTTCTACCCTTGCCAACGCCTTATCGCGCCCGTGGCCCAAAGGTGAGTGTTTGATTGCTGATGCTCTAGGTATTGAGCCTTGGGAAATTTGGCCAAGCCGTTATTACGATAATGATGGAAAATTAATTGATCGAAGAAAATTAATACGTGCTAAAGATCAGGAGCTTAACACTTGATAATTCATCAGCCATTTCTGTTAATACTATTTTCTTTGAAATAGCGCGTTTCAGCCGCGAAGTGGGGATGACGCCAGGACAGTGGCGTCATCGCAGTCGCGCCGCCGCCTGATTAGCTCGCCATACCGAGGCCGACTATATTGGCCGCGATAATAATCACTACGCAGCCGAGGCTCAGCACGCTGACCGGCTGGCGTCCGGCATTTTTCCACTCCTTCAGCACCAGCCCGACAATGCCGCCGCACAGCACGTAGAAACTCATGTGCAGCATCCAGCTGATGTAGTCATATTGCGCCGGAAAACGGGCGTGGCCCCAGGCGTAGAAGAAAAATTGCAGATACCACATCAGGCCGCCGAGCGCGGAGAGCAGGATGTTGCTGATGATCAATGGCGTTGCCAGTGAGAAGTCCGCTTTGACCGATAAGTTCTTCACTTTTGCCAGGCGAATAATGCAGAAGCCAAGGTTCACCAAAGCGCCGCCGCCCATGATCACCACATAGCTTGGCAGCGCGGTATAGAGCGGATCGATGCCCAGCGCCGCGGCGGCATCGTGCATCGGTTTGGCGGCGTTCATTGCAAAGGACATCCCTGCTGAGAAGATGCCGCACATGACCGCCAGCGCCAGCCCCTTTTTCAGGTTGAACTCTTCGGCTTTGATGCCCATTTTGCGCTCTTTCAACTGCCCGGCGCGCGTCACAATGCCGACGCCAATCAGGGCAACCAGCACGCCAAGCAGCGTCATCCGGCCCCCTTCGGTATGGATCAGCACGCCGAAAGTGCCGTTGAGCACCGGCGTCATCAGGGTGCCGACAATCAGCGTAATGCCGATGGCGATACCAATGCCCATCGACATGCCGAGATAGCGCATCGTTAAACCGTAATTGATATTGCCGACGCCCCACATTGCGCCGAAGAGAAACACCGGCAGCAGGGTGGAGGCATTAAACGAGCTGAAATAGGCCCAGAAATCGGGCAGTAACAGCGCGCTGATGCCCCAGGGGAGGACTATCCAGGAGACGAGGCCACCTATCGACCACATCGTCTCCCATGACCACTGTTTGACCTTTTTGAACGGGGCATAGAAACAGGCAGCACTGGCCGCGCCTATCAAATGCCACAAAATACCCATCGTAATCACGTTACTCATTGTGCACTCCTTTTGTTTTTATGGCCGGGACAGAGGTCGCCGACTCGCAGAGTGTAAAAATCAGTAAACGATTTAACCTTGAGACGATTGCCGCGCTGCGCCTGGCGCTGGCAATCAGGGCATGATGAGAATGAGCAGCTTCACAATTTCAAGAACATAACTAAAATAGATAACCTTATAGAAACTACGGCATTGATAAACATTTTCAATATCACGTAATTAACTATAATGATCCAACTGCTTACGCGGCGTTAACAATTAAGCCGCCAGACTAAAAATGGAGATGAAAATGAGCTATACACTGCCCGCTCTGCCGTATGCGTATGATGCCCTTGAGCCTCATTTCGACAAGCAGACGATGGAAATCCATCACACTAAACATCACCAGACCTACGTAAACAACGCTAACGCCGCGCTGGAAAACCTGCCGGAGTTCGCCAGCCTGCCGGTTGAAGAGCTGATCACCAAGCTGGACCAGCTGCCGACTGACAAGAAAACCGTACTGCGTAACAACGCGGGCGGCCACGCTAACCACAGCCTGTTCTGGAAAGGCCTGAAAGTCGGCACTACCCTGCAGGGCGATCTGAAAGCGGCTATCGAGCGCGATTTCGGTTCCGTGGACAACTTCAAAGCTGAATTTGAAAAAGCTGCTGCAACCCGCTTCGGTTCCGGCTGGGCATGGCTGGTGCTGAAAGGCGATAAACTGGCTGTGGTCTCTACCGCAAACCAGGACTCCCCGCTGATGGGTGAAGCGATCTCTGGCGCATCCGGCTTCCCGATCATCGGTCTGGATGTGTGGGAACACGCTTACTACCTGAAATTCCAGAACCGCCGCCCGGACTACATCAAAGAGTTCTGGAACGTGGTGAACTGGGACGAAGCAGCAGCGCGTTTCGCCGCTAAAAAATAAGTTCGCACACGCCTCCACGCTTGCGTGAGGTCAACCCCCGTCCGGCTTCGCCGTCGGGGGTTTTTTATTGCCCGCGGTTTACCTTCGCGAGGTGATATTAAACAGCTGGTCGACAATGGCGCACTGCGCGTCGCTGAGCGTGCCGCCGATGTTGCGCGAGACGGGCGTCGAGTAGCCAAATTTACGTGATACCACGGTTTTGATGGTGGTGACGAAATCATCCCCGATAGCGTAGATCGCCATAAACTTACCGATCTCCTGCTGCGCTTTACTCAACCCATCGAGATCGCCGGTGCGCCAGGCGTCTCTCGCCTGCACAAACAGCTCCGGCATAACGTTATTCAACCCGGAGATCACCCCTGCGCCGCCTGCCAGCAAGTTCGGAATGTAGTACTCGTCGTAGCCGCTCAGCACGGCAAAATCGCGGCGCACCGCCTGGGTGGCGAGGATCATGTTGCGCGTGTGGGACTGACAATCGACCGTATCTTTGATGCCAGCGAAATCAGGAAACTCGGCGGCAAGGGTAGCGATCAGTTCTGGCGTTAAATCGCAGCCGGTGCGCGCCGGGAAGTTATAGGCGAACCACTTGCCCTCAACCGCCTGGCCGATGGCGCGGAAGTAGTGCAATAACTGCCCGCTGGTCTGCCCGTAGTAATAGGGCGGCAGCACCATCACCGCGTCATACCCGACGCGCCTGGCCTCCTGCGCCATGCGCACCACATCGGAAAAGCAGGGGGAGGAGACGTTTGCCACCAGCGTGCCCGGCGTCATCTCCCGCGCTTCGCGGATAAGCATCAAGCGCTCCTCGAGCGAAAACGAGGCAAACTCCCCGATACTGCCCATCAGCAGCACAACATCGACTTTTGCCGCGTCCAGGCGGGCAATATGGTGCGCTAAGCCTGCCAGATCGATACTCCCTTCACGATCCATCGGCGTGATGGAAGGGCACCAGACGCCGGAAAATGGAACTGTAGTGGCCACGTCGCTCTCTCCTCGTTTAATGAAATTGCGTTTCAAAACTCAAGGTAAGTGATAACACGGCATGGCCTCTGACACGCGCATGAATGTCTCATTTTCGCCGCTTCGGGTGAGAAAAAAGTGTGCTCTAATAACGCGACCAACAACGGAATTCCGGGAGGGAAGATGCGCCATCAGGTAAATGTTTTCAGGGGCAAGATAAGGGATTATGCGGGCAGCCGACCGAGTGCCATCGCTAAATTGCAGGTGCAGGGCGAGCTGACTCTGACAGAGCTGGGCCTGGCTGGTGATGAGCAGGCAGAGAAAAGCTACCACGGCGGGGCCGATCGCGCGCTCTGCCACTATCCGCGTGAACACTACACGCACTGGGCGCAAGCCTTCCCGCAACAGGCCGCACTTTTCTGCGCGCCCGCCTTCGGCGAAAACCTCTCTACCGTCGGGCTGACGGAACAGAATGTCTTTATCGGCGATATCTTTCGCTGGGGCGAAACGCTGATTCAGGTGACGCAGCCGCGCTCGCCCTGCTTTAAGCTCAACTACCACTTCGGCATTGAGGATATGGCCACGCAGATGCAGGCGAGCGGTCGCGTGGGCTGGCTCTACCGGGTGATTGCCGCAGGCAAAGTCGCCGCTGACGCGCCGTTAGAGCTTGTCTCACGGGTCAGCGATGTCAGCGTTCATGAGGCCGTGGCGATCGCCTGGTATCAACCGTTTGATGATGAGCAGTATCAGCGCTTGCTGGCGGCGGCGGGGTTATCGGCAAGCTGGACGCGCACGATGCAGAAGCGGCGCCTGAGCGGCAAGGTTGAGGATAACGCCCGGCGGCTGCGCGGATAAAAAAACGCCCCCTCCGACAGGAGAGGGCGCGTTATCAGGCGCGTCTATAGAGCGGCAGCCAGAGGGTTAAGCGTAAACCGCCTAACGGGCTGTCGTCCGCTTTCACCCAGCCGCGATGCTGCTGAATTGCCGTTTCGACAATCGCCAGCCCAAGGCCAGTGCCGCCCGATTCGCGGTCGCGCGCTTCGTCGGTGCGGTAGAAGGGACGGAAAATCTGCTCGCGATCTTCTGCACTGACGCCTGGGCCGTCGTCATCAACGTTGATGGTGATGCCCTCTTTATCCACCGCGAAGCTGACTTCGATTTTGGTGTGGGAGTAGCGCAGCGCGTTGCGGACAATATTCTCCAGCGCACTCTCCAGCGCGTTGGGGTTGCCATACAGCGGCCAGGGCCCGGGCGGGAAGGTGACCGTCAGGGATTTGCCCATCTGCTCGGCTTCGAATGCGGCGTTATCCAGCACCTCATGCCATAGCTGATTGGCTTTGACCGTTTCGCTGACCAGCGCGTTTTTCTGCTGGTTGCGCGACATCACCAGCAGATCGTTGATCATGCTGTCCAGCCGCTGCGCCTCGGTTTCAATGCGCTCCAGCTCTTTGCTCTCTCCGCTCCGGCGACGCAACAGCGCAGTGCCAAGCTGCAAGCGCGTCAGCGGTGTGCGCAGCTCGTGAGAGATATCCGACAGCAGACGCTGCTGCGCGGTCATCATGCGCTCCAGCGCGCTCACCATCTGGTTAAAACTGGCCCCGGCGGCAAGAAACTCCTGCGGCCCGGCTTCCAGCTCCGGATGCTGGCGCAGGTTGCCTTGTGCCACCTCATCCGCCGCGTTTTTCAACTTACGCGCCGGTTTTGCCAGGCTCCACGCCAGCCACAGCAGCAGCGGTGAACTGATCAGCATGGTGACGATCAGCAGCAGCAGCGGGCGGTCGAACAGCAGGTTGATAAAGTCAGATTGTGAGTTGCTGGCAGGGCGAATCAGGTAGAGCTGGTAGTTATCTTCCCCGTCGCGAATCGAGAAGGGGCCAACCATTTCGACGCGGCCATACTTTTTCTTCTGCGGATGATCGGAGTTATCGGCCTGGCCGATAAAGTTGCGGATGATCTGCATTTCGCTGCGCTCCGCGCCGATCACGCGCCCTTCGCTGGTGACCAGCAGCAGACGCTGACCGGGCGGCGCCCATTTGTCGATGGCGCGAAACAGCCTGCGCCACCACATCAGATCGTTCGGCGGGTCGTTAGCCAGCTCCGCTTCCACATGCTGTTCAATCATCAGACCCTGGCGCTGCTCGCTGTCGAGCAGCTCCGTCATCTGGCGGGAGTCCAGCTTGGGCACCATCAATACCAGCATCAACACCAGCGCCAGGGTTAACCAGAAGATGGCGAAGATGCGGGCGGTCAAACTTCCTATCATGAAGCGGAGACCATCAGATAACCGCGACCGCGCAGGGTTTTAAACCACGGATGCCCATCTTTACGCTCCGGCAGTTTGCGGCGCAGGTTGGAGATATGCATGTCGATGGCGCGATCGAACGGCGTCAGGCGTTTACCCAGCACTTCCTGGCTCAGATGTTCACGCGACACCACCTGGCCTAAATGCTGAGCCAGCAGGTAGAGCAGGGTAAATTCGGTGCCGGTAAGCTCCAGCGACTGACCGTCAAAGCTCGCTTCCTGGCGGCCAGGATTGAGGCTAAGCGCGTCCACTTCCAGCGTCGGCGAACCGCTGTCGCTGTTCTGCTGCTGTTCGCTCCAGTGGGAGCGGCGCAAAATCGCGCGTATACGCGCCACGAGTTCACGATCGTTAAAGGGTTTCGGGAGATAGTCATCCGCGCCCAGCTCAAGGCCGAGAACGCGATCCAGCTCGCTGCCGCGGGCTGTAAGCATGATTACCGGTGTCTGGTGTGTCTGTCGTAGCTCTTTAAGGGTATCAATGCCGTTTTTCTTCGGCATCATCACGTCGAGCAAAAGCAAATCGATGCTGTCATCAAGGAGGTCGAGCGCCTGTTCACCGTCATGGGCAACGAGCACGTTAAAACCTTCCATGTCGAGAAGTTCCTTTAACAAGGAAGTGAGCTCTCGGTCATCATCTACTAAAAGGATTTTATTCATTGTTTAAATACCTCCGAGGCAGAAATTACGTCATCAAGCGTCGCTAATCCATGACTTTACGTTGTTTTACACCCCCTGACGCATGTTTGCAGCCTGAATCGTAGACTGATTTTCGTTCACTCGTGAGACAAATAGGTTACTGGAGTAAATGATGCGCATCGTTACCGCTGCCGTCATGGCCTCAACGCTGACATTAAGCGCTGTTAGCCAGGCTGCTGAAGCCGTAACAGGTGATAACTGGCATCCCACAGAGGGGATCGCACAGCGCAGTGTTCAGAGCCATATGTTCGACGGTATTAATCTGACCGAACATCAGCGCCAGCAGATGCGGGATCTGATGACACAGGCGCGGCACGACCAGCCACCTGTTAATGTTAGCGAAATGGAGACAATGCACAGCCTTGTCACCGCAGATAAATTTGATGAAACCGCGGTACGCGCTCAGGCAGAAAAAATGGCGCAGGAGCAGGTCGCTCGCCAGGTTGAGATGGCGAAAGTCCGCAACCAGATGTACCACCTGCTTACGCCGGAGCAGCAAGCGGTTTTAAACCAGAAGCACCAACAACGGATGGCGAAGCTGCGTAACGTTGCGCAGATGCAAAAAAGCTCCCCGTTGACGGTAATGAGTAGTAGCAGTACCAGGTAACAACCCCTGTTTTTCCTTGCCATAGACACCATCCCTGTCTTCCCCCACATGATGTGGGGGTTTTTTTTGCCCGCAATTCCTGCGCTTATTTTCTCCATTGCTGCTTTTGCTATCCGTTATAATTCCGCCAACGACAAGCAGGAGCGTGTATGAAAGCATCTTATGGACGGCTGGTCACACGGGCGGCAATGGCGGCAACCATCATGGCGTCGCTGCTGCTGGTGATTAAAATTTTCGCCTGGTGGCATACCGGTTCAGTCAGTATTCTGGCGGCGCTGGTCGATTCGCTGGTGGATATCGCCGCGTCACTTACCAACCTGCTGGTGGTGCGCTATTCGCTACAGCCAGCGGATGAGGAGCATACGTTCGGGCACGGCAAAGCGGAGTCGCTAGCCGCGCTGGCGCAGAGCATGTTTATCTCCGGCTCCGCGCTGTTCCTCTTTTTAACCGGCATCCAGCATCTTGCGCAGCCGGAGCCCTTGCAGGGCGCGGGCATTGGCGTTGCTGTCACGCTGGTGGCGCTGATAAGCACCGTGATTCTTGTCACCTTTCAACGCTGGGTTGTGCGCAAAACACACAGCCAGGCGGTGCGCGCGGATATGCTTCATTATCAGTCTGATGTTATGATGAACGGCGCTATTCTCATCGCGCTTGGGCTGGCGTGGTATGGCTGGCACCGGGCGGATGCGCTGTTTGCGCTGGGTATCGGCGGCTATATCTTGTACAGTGCGTTGCGTATGGGGTATGAGGCGGTACAGGCGCTGTTGGATCGCGCGCTACCCGATGGAGAGCGCCAGGAAATTGTTGATATTGTCACTTCCTGGCCGGGCGTCAGAGGCGCTCACGATCTTCGCACGCGGCAGTCAGGGCCGACCCGCTTTATTCAAATACATCTGGAAATGGACGATCACCTGCCGCTGGTTGAGGCGCATCTTGTCGCTGAACAGGTCGAGCAGGCAATTTTGCGCCGTTTCCCCGGCTCCGATGTGATTATTCATCAGGATCCGTGCTCAGTTGTTCCTCAAGGACGATAAGCCCGCAGAGGCTTTCGTAACGCGTTTTTTAAGTGTGGGTCAGGCAGTGCGGTTGTGTATAAAATACCCCCATTTCGCCTGACCTGAATCAATTCAGCAGTAGTGGATTGAGATACTATTTGCAGCATTGTTGTTCGCTCCCCGTGGGAGTTGCTTCGGGCCACAGAATTTTATTTTGCATTCCTAAGTTCAGAGGTAGTCATGATTAAAAAAATCGGTGTGTTGACAAGCGGCGGTGATGCGCCAGGCATGAATGCCGCCATCCGCGGCGTTGTCCGTGCAGCATTAACAGAAGGTCTGGAAGTTGCAGGTATCTACGACGGCTACCTGGGCCTGTATGAAGACCGAATGATTCAGCTCGACCGCTACAGCGTGTCTGACATGATCAACCGCGGCGGTACCTTCCTCGGCTCTGCCCGCTTCCCGGAGTTCCGCGAAGAGCATATCCGTGCCGTGGCTATCGAAAACATGAAAAAGCGCGGCATTGACGCGCTGGTCGTCATCGGCGGCGACGGCTCCTACATGGGCGCGAAGCGCCTGACCGAAATGGGCTTTCCGTGCATCGGTCTGCCGGGCACCATCGATAACGACGTTGCCGGTACCGACTACACCATCGGCTACTTCACCGCGCTGCAAACCGTGGTTGAAGCGATTGACCGCCTGCGCGACACCTCCTCTTCACACCAGCGTATCTCCATCGTTGAAGTGATGGGCCGTTACTGCGGCGATCTGACCCTGGCGGCAGCCATTGCCGGCGGGTGTGAGTTTATCGTTCTGCCGGAAGTGGAGTTCAACCGCGAAGACCTGGTTGCCGAGATCAAAGCCGGTATCGCCAAAGGTAAGAAACACGCGATTGTGGCGATCACCGAGCACATCTGCGATATCGACGAGCTGGCGAAGTACATTGAGAGCGAAACGCAGCGCGAAACCCGCGCGACCGTGCTGGGCCACATTCAGCGTGGCGGCTCGCCGGTGCCTTATGACCGCATTCTCGCCTCCCGCATGGGCTCCTACGCTATCGATCTGCTGCTGCAGGGCTACGGCGGCCGCTGCGTCGGCATCCAGAACGAAAAAATGGTGCATCACGACATCATCGACGCGATTGAAAACATGAAGCGTCCGTTCAAAGGCGACTGGCTGGACTGCGCCAAAAAGCTTTACTGATCCGCAATACGCCCTCTCTGCTGAGGGCGTTTTTTTACCGCAATATATTCCCCAAAGTTATAGCCAATCTTTTTTTATTCTTTAATCATCAGATCTGTTTCTGGCACGCTGGTGTCATCAAAATTGACAACCGAAGAGAGCGGGCAATGAATAAATGGGGCGTAGGCTTAACGCTGCTGCTGGCTTCCAGCAGCGTACTGGCAAAAGATATCCAACTGTTAAACGTGTCGTACGATCCGACGCGTGAACTGTACGAGCAGTACAACAAAGCGTTCAGCGCGCACTGGAAACAGGAGACCGGCGACAATGTGGTGATCCGCCAGTCGCACGGCGGCTCCGGCAAACAGGCGACCTCGGTTATCAACGGTATTGACGCCGATGTGGTGACGCTGGCGCTGGCTTATGACGTTGACGCAATTGCCGAGCGCGGTCGTATCGACAAAAACTGGATCAAACGCCTGCCTGACAACTCTGCGCCCTACACCTCGACCATTGTCTTCCTGGTGCGCAAAGGCAACCCGAAACAGATCCACGACTGGAACGATCTGGTAAAACCGGGCGTCTCCGTTATTACGCCAAACCCGAAAAGCTCCGGCGGCGCACGCTGGAACTACCTGGCGGCCTGGGGCTACGCTCTGCATCAGAACGGCGGCGATCAGGCCAAAGCGCAGGAGTTTGTTAAAGCGCTGTACAAAAATGTCGAAGTGCTCGACTCCGGCGCGCGCGGCGCGACCAACACCTTCGTGGAACGCGGGATTGGCGATGTGCTGATTGCGTGGGAAAACGAAGCGCTGCTGGCGACCAAAGAGCTGGGCAAAGATAAGTTTGAGATCGTCACGCCGAGCGAATCTATCCTCGCCGAGCCGACCGTGTCGGTGGTTGATAAAGTCGCGGATAAAAAGGGCACCCAGAAAGTGGCGGAAGCCTATCTGAAATATCTCTACTCGCCAGAAGGGCAGGAGATTGCCGCGAAGAACTTCTACCGCCCGCGCGATGCGCAGGTTGCGGCAAAATATGCCAGCGAATTCCCGAAACTGAAATTGTTTACCATTGATGATGTGTTCGGCGGCTGGAGCAAGGCGCAGAAAGAGCACTTCGCCAACGGCGGCACCTTTGATCAGATCAGCAAACGGTAATTTTTACTGTTAAACCAGCCGGATGGCGTCAGTGCTATCCGGCAAATTCGGAGTGTCACTTCGTTTAATTTTTACGCTATGATGCCGTTTCTTTCAGCAAAGGAAGCGGAAAATGAAAACTGTTAAACGTCTTATGATTGCCCTGCTGGTTCTGATTGTCGTTGCAGCCGCAGGGGTATGGATTTGGATGAAGTTCACCAGCAACCCGGACGCGTTGCGCCAAATCGTCTTTCAGCAGTGCCTGCCCAATATGCGTAATCACAACAATCCCGCACCCTGCGAGCAGGTGAATTTCAAAAACGGCTATGTGTTAATGAAGGACCGCAACGGCCCGTTGCAGTATTTGTTAATGCCCACTTATCTGGTTAACGGCACCGAAAGCCCGGTACTGCTTAAGTCAGCTACGCCGAACTTCTTCTGGCAGTCCTGGCAATCCCGCGATGTGATGAGCACCCGGCGCGGCAGCCCGATCCCGGATGAGGCGGTCTCGCTGGCGATTAACTCTCGCTCAGGCCGCACGCAGAACCATTTTCATATTCATATCTCCTGCCTGCGTACCGACGTACGCGAAAAGCTCAATGAGAATGCCGGGCGCATCAGCAGCCAGTGGCTGGCATTTCCCGGCGGGCTGCTTGGGCATGAGTATTTAGCCCGGCGGGTAACGGCAGCGGAACTGGCGCAGCGCAGCCCCTTCCTGATGCTGGCGGAAGAGGTGCCAGACGCAAAAGCGCATATGGGGCGCTTTGCGCTGGCGATGGCGCAGCAGTCGGATGGCTCGTTTGTGCTGCTGGCGACAGAGCGAAACCTGCTGGCGTTAAACCGCGCATCAGCAGAAGAGATTCAGGATCATCAGTGCGAGATCCTCAAATAACCCCACCATAATTCGCATTTACTCACTCTGCCTGTCCCCGTAGACTTGCTGGAAAAATCTACAGGAGACAGGCATGTCATTCTGGCTTTCACACCCTCTGTTCCTTCCCTCTGTTATCGTCGGTATCACCATTATTCTCTGGGCGACGTCGCTGCTTCCGGAGTTCATCACCGCGCTGCTCTTTTTCACAGCCGCGATGATCGCAAAAATCGCGCCGCCGGAGGTGATTTTTGGCGGTTTTGCCTCGTCCGCTTTCTGGCTGGTGTTTAGCGGTTTTGTGCTTGGCATCGCCATTCGCAAAACCGGGCTGGCGGATCGGGCAGCGCGGGCGCTGTCGGCGAAGATGACCGGCTCCTGGCCGCAGATGGTGGCAAGCGTGGTGCTGCTCAGCTATGCGCTGGCGTTTGTTATGCCCTCCAATATGGGGCGTATAGCGCTGCTAATGCCGATTGTCGCGGCGATGGCGGCACGCGCCGGCATCAACGAGGGCACGCGCGCATGGTATGGCCTCGCGCTAGCCGTTGGCTTCGGCACTTTTCAACTTTCGGCGACCATTCTGCCTGCCAATGTCCCCAACCTGGTAATGAGCGGCGCGGCGGAAGGCTCCTACGGTATCCATCTCAACTATTTGCCTTATCTGCTGCTGCACACGCCGGTGCTGGGGATCCTGAAAGGCGCGATCCTGATTGGCCTGATCTGCTGGCTCTTTCCCGGTAAACCGCAGGCAATGCGCGAAGCGCTGCCTTCTACGCCGATGAGCAGGGATGAGAAGCGTCTCGCCTGGCTGCTGGCGGTGGTGCTGACGCTGTGGGTGACGGAGAGCTGGCACGGTGTTGGCCCGGCGTGGACCGGGCTGGCAGCCGCCTTCGTCACGCTGCTGCCGCGCGTCGGCTTTATCTCCGGGGATGAGTTCTCCAGCGGGGTAAATATCCGCACCTGCATCTATGTCGCCGGGATTTTGGGGCTGGCGATTACCGTGACGCAAACCGGTATCGGTAGCGCGGTGGGCGAGGCGCTATTGCATGTTATGCCGCTGGATGCCGAACGCCCGTTCACCAGTTTTCTCGCGCTCACCGGCATTACCACTGCGCTCAATTTTATTATGACCGCCAACGGTGTCCCGGCGCTGTTTACCACGCTGGCGCAAAGCTTTGCCGACGCCACCGGTTTCCCGCTGCTGTCGGTGATTATGATTCAGGTGCTGGGGTATTCAACGCCGCTGTTGCCCTACCAGGCTTCGCCGATTGTGGTGGCGATGGCGCTCGGTAAAGTGCCGGCGCGCGCGGGGATGCTGCTCTGTCTGGCACTGGCGCTGGTGAGTTATCTGCTGTTGCTGCCGCTTGATTACGCGTGGTTTAACGCGCTGGGGAAACTGTAGAAGAGACCCTCTCCCGGGCGGGAGAGGGTAACAGCAGCATTACGCCTGTTTAGCGGCTTCAGCAGCTTTAACGATCACCGCGAAGGCGTCGGCTTTCAGGGAAGCACCGCCAACCAGCGCGCCGTCGATGTCCGGTTGGGCAAAGAGCTCTGCCGCGTTGCTGGCGTTAACAGAACCGCCGTACTGGATGATCACTTGCTCAGCTACTTTCGCGTCGGCTTTCGCAATGTGGTCACGGATAAATTTGTGCACGGCCTGAGCCTGCGCCGGGGTAGCGGATTTGCCCGTACCGATCGCCCAAACCGGCTCGTACGCGATAACCACGCCTTCGAACGCGCTCGCGCCCTGCGTTTTCAGCACGGCATCGATCTGGCGAGCGCACACTTCTTCGGTTTTACCCGCTTCGTTTTCCGCTTCGGTTTCACCGATGCACAGCACCGGAACCAGACCCTGCTCTTTCAGCACGGCGAATTTTTTCGCGATCAGCTCATCGGATTCCGCGTGGTAAGTACGACGCTCGGAGTGGCCGATGATGATATATTTAGCGCCGATATCTTTCAGCATTTCAGCGGAGGTTTCGCCGGTGAACGCGCCAGAGAGGTTGGTATCAACGTTCTGCGCGCCGAGGATGATGTGGCTGCCGTCAGCGGCGTGTTTTGCCAGGTCCAGGTAGAGGTTCGGCGGCGCAATCGCCACGCCGCAGCCTGAAACGCCCGCCAGTTCGGTACGCAGGTTGGCAATCAGTTCGTTTACCATGTGGCGGCTGCCGTTCAACTTCCAGTTACCCATCACTAAAGGATGTCGCATTTTTACTCTCCACGCGCTTGGCGAATTAATGAAAATGGCCGCCCATCAGGGCAGCATGGTCTGAGAAACAGTATAGAGATCCCTCCCCTGAAAGGCTTTGCTTTTTGTCATTTATTGTTCCCTTCCAGAGGTTCAGATAGCGTCAGCTTAATCGGTTCAACCGCGAAGGTTAGCCCCTTTTCGCCGTTGTCTGCCACTACATAGCGCACTGCGCCTTCCGTCTCAGCGTAGTAGGCCTTATTTTTGCCGTTGGTCAGCAGCTTTTGCAGTTTTTGCATGCTTTGCGCGGCGGTCATGGTCGGAGAGAAGGCGCGGATAAAGGCGCTCATATACTCCTGCGCCTTTGCTTTTGTTGCTTTTTGCTCAGGCCCCTGCACCGGCAGCCAGGTGATCTGCATTGATTTGATCTTTAACGTGCCGCGCTCCAGCGCCGTGGAGGCATAGAGATAATCATTGATGCGCGTCGCCGCGCGCGTCAGGTTGGCGCGATCGCTGCGGCTGTCGACGGCGCGAAACTCGTTCAGCGCAAGGGTGGGATTGTCGGTATTGAACTTCTCCCGGAACTGGCTGATCGATTCATCAAAAGTAGGTGCGCCCGGCAGTAAGTAGGGCGCGGTGACGGCGGCGGGCGCCTCTTCTGCCCAACCCGGCGCGCAGAACACCAGCGCGGAAAAGAGCAGCCAAAAGTGGTAACGCCGTGCTTTCATTCACATCGCCCTCTGTAGAGTGTGCTGACGATTAAAACGAGATTGGGCGGCCTTGTCAAAAACTCCCGCCGCCAGGGTACACTAGCCGCTATTACGATAATAAGGAACCTTACATGGGCATACAGCAGTGGTTGTTTTCGTTTAAGGGGCGCATTGGACGCCGCGATTTCTGGATCTGGATGGTGCTGTGGGTGGTGAGCATGACCCTGCTGTTTGTGCTGGCGAATGGCGGCATGCTCGATTTCCAGACGGCGGCGTTTATTCTCGTCTGCCTGATCTGGCCAACCGCCTGTGTGATGGTCAAACGGCTGCACGATCGCGGTCGCCACGGGGCCTGGGCGCTGCTGATGGTGCTGGCGTGGATGCTGCTGTCAGGCAATTGGGAGATGCTTAACGGCACGCTGGCGTGGGCGGTGGGACGCCTCATCCCGGTGGCAATTATCGTGGTAATGATGATTGACCTGGGCGCAATGCTTGGCACCCAGGGCAAAAATCTTTTTGGCAGCGAGACGCTCGAGGTGAAGTTTCGCTGATTACCAGTAGTGCTCAGCGGTGATATGCCCCGGACGGCGGCGCAGGTGTTTGGCCATCTGCCGGGTATCTTTCAGCAATTGAGTCGTATCGCGCACCATCTGCGGGTTGCCACACAGCATCACATGGCTGGTCTCGGCGGTCATCGGTAGGCCGACCGCTTCCTCCAGCGCGCCGCTCTCAATCAGTGCCGGCACGCGCCCGGTCAGAGAGCCGGAGAGCGTCTCGCGGCTGACCACCGTCTGAATACGCAGCTTCCCTTCATAGCGCTTTTGCAGCTCCAGCATCAGCGGCAGGTAGCTTAAGTCCGCACCGTAGCGCACTGCGTGCAGCAGAACGATATTTTTGAACCGTTCAAGATCTTTCCCCTCCTGCAGCATCGACAGATAGGGCCCGATGGCCGTGCCGGTTGCCAGCATCCAGAGCGTTTCGCACTCCGGCACCTCTTCCAGCACGAAAAAGCCGGCGGCTTCGCTGACGATCAACAGTTCATCGCCCGGTTGCAGGGCAGCCAGGCGCGGGCTCAGTTTGCCTTCCGGAACGGTGACGAGATAGAACTCGAGATCGGGATTGCTCGGCGCATTGACGTAGGAGTAAGCGCGCTGCACACGCTCGCCGTCAATCTCCAGCCCAAGCTTGGCGAACTGTCCGGCAGTGAAGGGTTGAACGGGGGCATGTACGGTGAGGCTGAAGAGTGCATCGGTCCAGAATTCCACCTTTGTGACTTTTCCTGTTACCCAATCCGCCATGGTTCTCTCCTGTTCTGTAACGTTGCCTTATCCTGGTGGTTGTCGCCTGAGATTTCCAGCCCGCGCGGGCCGGAAAGCTCAATTGAACAAATAGACTTACAGTATATGCCGTTGTACGTCCGGGTCTTTACGATCCAGATAATGGATCGACTGAATCCGGCGAATGGTGCGCGATTTACCGCGGATCAGCAGCGTCTCGGTGGTCGCCATATTGCCTTTGCGCGTAATACCATCCAGCAGATCGCCTTTGGTGATGCCGGTGGCGGAGAAGATGACATTATCGCTGCGCGCCATCTCATCGAGGCGCAGCACATTGCCCGCCTCAATACCCATACCGCGGCAGCGTTTCAGCTCCTGCTCGCCGATACGGCGGTTCTCTTCGCTGTCACCTTTCACCTGGTGACGCGCCAGCAGTCGGCCCTGCATATCGCCATCCAGCGCGCGGATCACCGCTGCCGACACCACGCCTTCCGGCGCACCGCCAATCCCGTAGAGCACATCCACTTCGCTGTCGGGCATGCAGGTGAGGATCGAGGCGGCGACATCGCCGTCGGGAATGGCAAACACGCGCACGCCCAGCGTCTGTAACTCGGCGATGGTCGCATCATGGCGCGGCTTGGCAAGAATGGTGACCGTCAGTTCGCTGAGCGGTTTGCCGAGTGCGGCGGCGATATTGCGCAGGTTATCGGCTAAAGGCAGGTTGAGATCGATAGCGCCTCTGGCACCGGGGCCGACGATCAGCTTTTCCATATACATGTCCGGCGCGTTGAGGAAGCAGCCTTTGTCACCGACTGCCAGCACCGCCAGCGCGTTGGCCTGGCCCATCGCCGTCATGCGCGTCCCTTCAATCGGATCGACGGCAATATCGACCGCATCGCCTTTGCCGGTGCCCACTTTCTCACCGATAAAGAGCATCGGCGCTTCGTCGATCTCCCCTTCGCCGATGACAATCGTGCCGTCAATGTTGACCTGGTTGAGCATAATGCGCATAGCGTGTACCGCTGCGCCGTCCGCCGTGTTTTTATCGCCGCGTCCCAGCCATTTATAGCCAGCCAGCGCCGCAGCTTCGGTAACACGGGAGAATTCGATGGCAAGTTCTCGTTTCATCACACACTCAGTTTTGAAAGAAATTGCGCGAAGTTTAACACAGTGAAAAGCGGAGGGGGGTGAGGCAGATGCCCCCTCCCGGCAGGGAGAGGGCATAAGTGGAGCGGATTACTCTTCGTGTTCTTCCCACGCCATCGCGCGTTTAACGGCTTTTTTCCAGCCGGTGTAGCGGAAGTTACGCTCGGTGGTTTCGATGCCCGGGCGGAATTCGCGCTCGATCACCGCTTTCTCCTGCAGCTCATCCAGGTTCTGCCAGAAACCGACCGCCAGACCTGCCAGGTAAGCGGCGCCCAGCGCGGTCACTTCGCGCACTTCCGGACGCTCAACGCGCGTGCCGAGAATGTCGGACTGGAACTGCATCAGGAAGTTATTCGCCACCGCGCCGCCATCCACACGCAGCGCGTGCAGGCGAATGCCGGAGTCAGCCTGCATCGCTTCCAGCACGTCGCGGGTCTGGAAGGCAATCGACTCCAGCGTCGCACGAATGATGTGGTTCGCGTTAACGCCGCGGGTCAGGCCGAAGATGGAGCCGCGTGCATACGGGTCCCAGTACGGCGCGCCCAGGCCGGTGAAGGCCGGAACAACGTAGACGCCGTTGGTGTCTTTCACTTTGGTCGCGAAGTATTCAGAGTCGAACGCGTCGTTAATCAGCTTCATCTCATCGCGCAGCCACTGAATGGAGGCGCCAGCCATAAACACCGCGCCTTCCAGCGCATAGTTCACTTCACCTTTCGGGCCGCAGGCGATGGTGGTCAGCAGCCCATGATCGGATTTCACTGCCTGCTCGCCGGTGTTCATCAGCATAAAGCAGCCAGTACCGTAGGTGTTTTTCGCCATCCCTTCTTTCACGCAAAGCTGGCCAAACAGCGCCGCCTGCTGGTCGCCCGCAATACCGGCGATAGGAATACGCGTGCCGCCTTTACCGCCGATGTTGGTCTGACCATACACTTCGGAGGACTTACGCACCTGCGGCAGCATTGCGCGCGGGATATCCAGCACTTCCAGCATTTTGTCGTCCCACTCCAGCGTGTGGATGTTGAACAACATGGTGCGCGAGGCGTTGGTGTAGTCGGTAACGTGTACGCGCCCCTGGGTCATTTTCCAGATAAGCCAGGTATCGACGGTGCCGAACAGCAGTTCGCCGCGTTTAGCACGCTCGCGCGAACCTTCGACGTGGTCGAGGATCCACTTCACCTTGGTGCCGGAGAAGTAGGGGTCAATCACCAGCCCGGTGGTGCTACGGATGTAATCTTCCATGCCGTCGCGTTTGAGCTTTTCGCAGATCTCAGAGGTGCGGCGGCACTGCCAGACAATAGCGTTATGAATCGGTTTGCCGGTTTCACGCTCCCAGACAATCGCGGTTTCGCGCTGGTTAGTAATACCGATGGCGGCAATCTCGTCGGAGCTGATATCCGCTTTCGCCAGCACTTCGACCAGCGTGGAGCTTTGTGACGCCCAAATTTCCATCGGGTCATGCTCAACCCAGCCTGGCTTCGGGTAGATTTGTTCAAATTCGCGCTGTGAAACGCTAATGATGTTGGCATCGTGGTCCATCACAACGGCGCGGGAGCTGGTAGTGCCCTGGTCGAGCGCAACGATATATTTTTTGTCAGTCATAGTTAGGATCCCGTAGTCACATTACAGCGAAGCTTTTTGTTGAGCCGTGGTGGAGGCGGTGCCTTTCTCTTTTGCAGCCTCACTGGTTCCAGACGGCAGATGGCGGGCGATCAGTTTGCGATAGCTGAACGCGCCAAGCGCCGCGCCTACAATCGGCCCAAACAGCGGCACGAGGAAGTAGGGAATATCTTTGCCGCCGGTAAAGGCGACGTTACCCCAGCCGGCGAGCCAGGCGAAGGTTTTCGGTCCAAGATCACGCGCCGGGTTCATGGCGAAGCCGGTGAGCGGTCCCATGGAGGCACCAATGACCGCGATCAGCAGACCGATCAGCAGCGGAGCCATTGGGCCGCGCGGCACGCCGTTGCCATCATCGCCCAGCGCCATAATCACGCCCATCAGAATAGCGGTAATGACCATCTCAACAGCGAAGGCCTGCACAAAATTGATGTGCGGGTTGGGGTAGGTTGAAAAGATGCCAGCCAGATCAAGACTTTCGACGCTGCCGCGTACCATATTGTGCGTCTGTTCGAAGTCGAGGAAAAGATTGTAGTAAAGCCCGTAAACAAGTGCAGCCGCGCAAAACGCGCCGGCAAATTGAGAAAAAATAAAAGGAACAACTTTGCGTCCGTCAAAGCTCGCGAAGAGCCAAAGTGCAATGGTTACAGCCGGATTAAGATGCGCGCCGGAAACCCCTGCGGTCAGGTAGATGGCCATCGCCACGCCCAAACCCCAGATGATACTGATCTCCCACTGGCCAAAGGTGGCACCCGCCACTTTTAACGCTGCAACACATCCCACGCCGAAGAAAATCAACAACCCGGTACCGAGAAACTCGGCAATGCACTGGCCTTTTACGGTTGGTGTCTGACTCATAATCGGATCCTGCAGAAGTTTAATGGTTATTGTAGGCATGAGGGAAACAGCACCCCCATGATGTCGTGTAGACATAGTGTTAATTTATCGTTAACGAGCAAAAACGAGAAATATCGAACTCAAAATGTGTGTACTGCGTCAATAAAATGAGCGTTTACGAGCGGCGGCGCGCGTTTTTGCACCAATACGAAATGAGATTTGAATCATTTTTGTAACGCGGGCATTAACAATTACGGGGTAGAGAAGCGGATTGCACCAGGACGAGGACGAAAAGTGTTGCAAAGCGCAAACAGCGCCGCTCCATGCTGGACAGGGGCTGGCGCGATTCATACAATCGGTAACAAGCGAAATCCGCTCATTGTATTAAGGCGTCGCCGCTCTGCGGGACGAGGATGCTTAAAGACACGCATAATTTAGCGGGCAGAGGGGCTACCTATTTGTCTGGCAAATAATGAAGTGTAAGTCCATCAACGCCTTGCCACTCAGGAGAAGTATGACTATGTCATTAGAAGTGTTTGAGAAACTGGAAGCAAAAGTACAGCAGGCGATTGATACCATCACCCTGCTGCAGATGGAAATCGAAGAACTGAAAGAGAAGAACAACAGCCTGTCGCAGGACGTTCACTCTGCACACCAGAGCCGTGAAGAGCTGGAGCGCGAAAACCAACAGCTGCGCGAGCAGCAGCACGGTTGGCAGGAGCGTCTGCAGGCGCTGCTGGGCCGCATGGAAGAAGTGTAATTACGCTTTATCTTTCGTGCCGTAGCGGCGTTGGCTGCGCGCGTTCACCCCGGTCACATAGTTATCTATGCTCCCGGGGATTCACTTGCTTGCCGCCTTGCCACAACACGAAATCTTTCGCGTATTAAGCAAAATAGTTAAGCGCCATTCCATTCGGCAGCGATAAAAAAGGGCACCCTCAGGTGCCCTTTCGTTTATTCGATATCGAGGGGATCTTCGGCGAGAATAATGCCGGTGTTATCGGCATAAAGATGGTCGCCCGAGAAGAAGGTGACGCCACCGAAGTTGACGCGGATATCGCTTTCGCCAATGCCTTCGCCCGCTGCGCCAACCGGGATCGCGGCCATCGCCTGGATACCGATATCCAGCTCTTCCAGATCGTCCACCTGGCGCACCGCACCGTAGACTACCATCCCTTCCCACTCGTTTTGCGCCGCCAGACGCGCGAGATCGGCGTCGACTAACGCCCGGCGTACCGAACCGCCGCCGTCAACCACCAGTACGCGACCACGGCCATTTTGTTCGAGCAGATCGTAAAGCAACCCGTTATCCTCGAAACATTTCACCGTGATGATTTGCCCGCCGAAAGAGGAGCGACCGCCAAAGTTGGAGAACAGCGGTTCGACGACGTTGACCTCTTCCTGGTAGATGTCACAAAGCTCAGAAGTATCGTATTTCATAGGATTTACGTTCAGTTGCTGCGAGAGCCGTAAGTATATCGCGCATCGCGCGCTGTTGGCAAAAGCAGCAATTTTTAATTGTTTTTTGGCACTCAGGCGAGCGTCTTGCTCAAAATAATCCCCAGTACAAACAGGAGATTAGTCAGCAGCGCGCCTTTCACGGTGCGTTCGAGCATCGGCGGCATCGCGCGCGGATCGCGCTCGCGCAGCACATAACGCGCCTGTTTAAACAGCAGCGGCGCGGCAAGCAAAAACAGCCAGCCCCAGAGGCTATGGAGCGAAATGAGGTTGAAGAGCGCAAAGCAGAGCAGTGCGCCCGCCAGCAAACCGGCGTGATAACGGCGGGCATTCACCGGGCCTAAACGCACCACCAGCGTATGTTTACCGTTCTCGCGATCGCTATCGATATCGCGCAGGTTATTGATGTTCAGCACTGCTGTCGCCAGCAAACCGCAGGCGGTGGCGGGCAGAAAGATCGCCGGAATCAGCGTATGCGCCTGCAAATACCAGCTTCCCATCACGCTTATCCAGCCGAAGAAGGTGAGCACCGAAATATCGCCCAGCCCCTGATAACCATACGGCCGCTTGCCGACGGTGTAGGTGATGGCAGCGATAATCGACAGCCCGCCAAGCGCAAGGAAGCCGACAAAATCGGCCATCGTCTGAGTCGCTGCGCTAACCAGCCCGAGCCCGGAAACGCAGCTCAGTACAATCACAACAATCAGCGCGCGCTTCATCTGCCCAAGGGAGATTGCCCCTTTTTGCATTCCGCGCAGCGGCCCAATGCGATCCGGCTTATCGCTGCCTTTAATGGCATCGCCGTAATCATTTGCGAGGTTAGAGAGGATTTGCAGCAAACCGGCGGTAATCAGCGCCAGCGCCGCCACCAGCGGATCGAAGTAGCCCTGCCACCAGGCAAGCACGGTTCCCACCACGATAGCGGCAAAGGCCAGCGGCAATGTTTTCGGTCGCAGGCTTTCCAGCCATGCCTGGGTAAGGCTCAGAGAGTGCGTATCGTTCATAAGTCCGGCCAATAAAAATGGGGGCATAAGCCCCCATCGAGTGTGATGAAAAGAGTATGGTCGCGATTATAAGATAAAACGGCTCAGATCTTCATCCGCCACTAAAGCATCAAGGTGTTTACTCACATAGTCTGCATCAATGGTGATGGTTTCACCGCCCAGATCGCTGGCGTCATAGGAGATATCCTCCATCAGACGCTCCAGCACGGTATGCAAACGGCGCGCGCCGATGTTTTCGGTGCTTTCGTTCACCTGCCATGCGGCCTGTGCGATACGCTTGATGCCGTCGTCGGTAAATTCGATATTTACCCCTTCGGTCGCCATCAGCGCTTTGTACTGCACGGTCACAGAGGCGTTCGGCTCGGTGAGGATGCGCTCAAAGTCTTCTGCGGTCAGTGCCTGCAACTCAACGCGGATCGGCAGACGACCCTGCAGTTCCGGGATCAGATCTGACGGGCTGGCCACCTGGAACGCGCCGGAAGCGATAAACAGGATATGGTCGGTTTTCACCATCCCATGTTTGGTCGACACGGTGCAGCCTTCGACCAGCGGCAGCAGGTCGCGCTGTACGCCTTCGCGGGAGACGTCCGGGCCGGAGGTGTTACCGCCGCGCTTACAGATTTTGTCGATCTCATCGATAAAGACGATACCGTGCTGCTCAACGGCTTCGATCGCTTCCTCTTTCAGCTCTTCCGGATTAACCAGTTTCGCCGCTTCCTCTTCAATCAGCAGCTTCATCGCGTCTTTGATTTTCAGCTTACGCGGCTTCTGCTTCTGCCCGCCGAGGTTCTGGAACATCGACTGCAGCTGGTTGGTCATCTCTTCCATGCCCGGAGGGGCCATGATCTCGACGCCCATTGGCGCAGCGGCGAGATCGATCTCAATCTCTTTATCATCCAGCTGGCCTTCGCGCAGTTTTTTACGGAAGGATTGGCGCGCCGCAGAGGGTTCTGCCGCCTGTTCCGGCTGGCCCCAGTTGTTCTTCGCCGGCGGGATCAGCACATCGAGGATGCGCTCTTCCGCCATCTCTTCGGCGCGGTAGCGGTTCCTGTCAATTGACTGGCTGCGCACCATTTTCACGGCGGCATCGGTCAGATCGCGGATAATCGAATCCACTTCTTTCCCGACATAGCCCACTTCGGTGAACTTGGTCGCTTCCACTTTGATAAATGGCGCGTTGGCGAGCTTCGCCAGACGACGGGCGATTTCGGTTTTACCAACGCCGGTCGGGCCGATCATCAGAATATTTTTTGGTGTCACTTCGTGACGCAGCTCTTCATCAAGCTGCATACGGCGCCAGCGGTTACGCAGAGCAATCGCCACAGAGCGCTTTGCCGCGTCCTGGCCGATGATGTGTTTATTCAGTTCGCTGACGATTTCGCGTGGGGTCATTTCAGACATGGGAGATCCTTACGCTTGAGCGGGTAATTCTTCGATGGTATGGAAGTGGTTGGTGTAGATGCAGATATCGCCTGCAATCCCCAACGCCTTCTCAGCAATGTCGCGCGCGCCAAGCTCGGTGTTCTCCAGCAGTGCGCGGGCTGCGGCCTGGGCGTAGGGTCCGCCGGAGCCGATGGCAATCAGGTCATTTTCCGGCTGGATCACATCGCCGTTACCGGTGATGATCAGCGACGCGGTTTCGTCGGCGACCGCTAACAGCGCTTCCAGCTTGCGCAGCATACGATCGGTACGCCAGTCCTTTGCCAGCTCGACGGCGGCTTTCACCAGATGGCCCTGGTGCATTTCCAGTTTGCGTTCAAAAAGCTCAAACAGCGTGAAGGCATCCGCGGTGCCGCCCGCAAAGCCTGCAATGACTTTGTCGTTATAGAGACGGCGAACTTTTTTAACGTTGCCCTTCATCACGGTGTTGCCCAGTGTGGCCTGGCCATCACCGGCGATAACGACATGGCCGTTACGGCGTACGCTTACGATTGTTGTCACGAGCAGACCCCTTGGTTACAAAAGCACATACAGCGCCCCGCACAGCGTACGGGGCAGAATGCATTTATAGATGGGGGGGATTTCGGGGGTTTCAACCCCCGGCGGAAAGTCGAATGCAGTTTGCGTGACCGGCCAGTTTCAGCTTGCCAAGGGTGGCTTCGGCGCTCTCTTTGCCTTTCAGCGGGCCCATTACCACGCGATTCCAGCCATTATTGCTGGTAATGCGCGAGTCAAAGCCCTCAAACGCCAGCTGCGCGCGGACGGTTTCCGCCTGCTCCTGGCCTTTAAACGAGCCACACTGGATCAGCCAGCGACGCTCATCTTTTTTCTCCGTCGGCTGCGCCTTCGCCGTTTCCGCTTCGCGCGTTACCGGCGCGGCCTGCTGCGCTTTCGGCTGCGCGGCGTTGCTGTGCGGCGGCGTCTGCAGCAGATCCTGATAGGGCTGCGAATTAGTGGCCGGTTTCTGCTGCGCTTGCTGTGTCTGGCGCGGCGGCGTGGCGACGCGCGCAGGTTGTTGTTCCACCGTGCGCGGCTGCGTACGCGGTTGCTGAACCGGCTGGCTTTGCGTCCACTGTGACTGCTGCTGTTGTTGCTGCATCTGCTGAACCTGGCGCTGACGCTGCAAGGTTTGCTGGCGCTGCTCCGGCGTCTGCTCGTTCCACGGCACTTCGTTGAGCTGCGTCGGCATCTGGCGCATATCAGCCTGCATCTGGGCTAACAGCTGGCGCTGCTCATCGGTTAACTGCTCCGGTTTTTGCACTTCGCCCCCGGCCGTCGGCTCGGTCGGTGCCCGGACGCCTGGCTGGCGGCTCTCCAGCTCTTTAATATAGCGCCAGCGCTCTTCCGGCTTCGGCGGCAGGCCGTTACCGGTCACTTTCTGGTTCTGCAGGGATTCCGACTCTTCTTTCTTATGATGCGTAATAAAGTACAAACCACCGATAAAGGCGACCAGCACCGCGGCCGCTATCGCGACCATTGCTGGAGAGACCGCAGGCGCGCTGCGCTGCTTTTTCTTTGAGGTGCTCTTCTTTCGCCGCGCAGGAGTCGACTGGCTGCGGCGTACATAATCTCGTTGTGCCACTATCGTTTCGCTGTATTCATATTCGTTTAACAGCCCGCCATGTTACTTAAGCGACGGGGTTTTGACCAGAAGAGGGCGTCCGAAAGCCCCCGGCTTTACGTTAGCGCTCGCGTTGAGCCACGCAGGATTAATTCACAATCTAATAGTCGCGAGCCGCTGCTCACCGTGTGGCCCTGTAACTGCTCCAGCAGAAGCAGCATCGCTTCGCGCCCAATGTCGTAGCGCGGCTGCGCGACGGTGGTGAGCGGTGGGTCGCAATACTCTGCCAGCGAGATGTTATCAAAGCCGATAATCGACAGATCCTCCGGCACCTTCAGGCCCCGGCGTTTCGCCTGCGACAGCGCACCAAGCGCCATCACATCGCTATGGCAGAAGAGAGCCGTTGGCGGTTTCGGCAGGCTGAGAAGGTGCTCCAGCGCCTGCGCCCCGGCTTCGAAGGTAAAATCGCCCCGCGTAATATAGTTTTTATCCACTGTCGCACCCGCGCGGCGCAGCGCCTGCACATAACCCTGTAGACGGTAGTGGCAGAGCGGCATCTCTTCCGGGCCGGCGATACAGCCAATCAGCTGATGTCCCAGCTCCTGCAGGTAAGTGACGGCATTAAAGGCTGCGGTCAGGTTATCAATATGCACCGTCGGCAGCTCCAGCTCCGGCGCGAATTCGTTGGCCATCACCATCGGCGGCAGATTGCGCTGCTCTTCAATGCTGGCGTCAAACGGCAGACGTGAACCGAGCAGCAGCATGCCATCAATTTGCTTGGTGATGATCAGATCGATAAAGGTCTTTTCCTGCTGGTTTTGGTGGGCGCAGTCGCCAATCAACACCAGATAACCATGCTCGGCGGCGGTCACTTCGATGCCGCGAATAATCTCACTGAAGAAGGGATCGCAGATATCCGGCACAATCACCAACAGCGTCCGGGACTCATTGCGCTTTACATTGCGCCCCATCGACTGCGGCAGATAGCCCACTTCCATGGCGGCCTGCTCTACCCGGTTGCGGGTCGCCTGTGACACTTTTTCCGGGTTCATTAATGCTCGAGAGACGGTTGCCGTAGACACCCTGGCTTTCATCGCAACGTCTTTCATGGTTGCTGCCGCAACCTGATTTTTCGGTTTCACCTTGTTCTCCTCGCATGCACGGGCAGGCGTCGTCTCATTTTTATCAGATAGTTAAGGGCACCGGTTACAGAAATTTCACAAAAAATGTGATGAATGTTGAATTTTACGCGCTGGCTCGCAGCATCAGCTTTCAATGGGGTCGACATCGAGCACCCATTTTACCCGTCGCGCATCGGGCAGGGTGTTAATGAGCGCCAGCGCACCGTGCACAATATGTTGCAGACGAATGCGGGAGGGGTGTTGCAGCAGGATTTGCCAGCGGTAGCGTCCGGCGCGCTTGGCCGCCAGCGCCGGAACCGGGCCGAGGATCCAGAGCTGGTTATCCGCCAGCGGGCTTGCCTGCAGCAGGTTTTTCAGCTGTTGCAGGAAGAGCGGGGCGTGTTGGTTATTCTGATCTTCGGCGCGGATCAGCACATGGCTGGTCCACGGCGGCAGTTGCAGCGTCTGGCGTTCGGCCAGCGCCTGCTCGGCAAAGGTGTCGTAGCCTTTATGCAGCAGAGTTTGCAGCAGCGGATGTTCCGGATGGTGCGTTTGCAGCACCACTTCGCCCTGCTTGCCGGCGCGTCCGGCGCGGCCTGAAACCTGGGTATAGAGCTGGGCAAAACGCTCGGCGGCGCGGAAGTCGGCAGAAAAGAGCGCGCCATCGACGTCGAGTAGCGCCACCAGCGTGACATCCGGAAAGTGATGCCCTTTGGCGAGCATCTGTGTGCCGATCAAAATGCGCGCGCCGCCGCGATGCACCTCGGCGAGATGCTGCTCCAGCGCGCCCTTGCGGCTGGTGGTGTCGCGGTCGATGCGCGAGATTGGCACACCGGGAAACAGCGGGGCCAGCGCCTGCTCCAGCTGCTCCGTACCAAGTCCCACCGGTAACAGGTGCGTGGAGCCGCAAGATGGGCACTGGCGCGGCACCGGGCGCTGGCTGTCACAGTGGTGGCAACGCAGATGCTGCTGCGCCTGGTGGAAGGTGTAGTAGTGATCGCAGCGCGCGCACTCGGCGATCCAGCCGCAATCATGGCAGAGCAGCGCCGGGGCGAAGCCGCGCCGGTTAAGGAAAAGGATCGCCTGGTTACCCGCTTGCAAATGCTGGCGCAGGCGATTGATTAAGGCAGGGGCCAGACCCGCCTGTAGCGGCTGGGCTTTCATATCCAGCACGTGCTGCATCGCCGGACGCGCATGACCTGCGCGGCGGGTTAAACGCAGAATATGGTATTTCCGCGCCCGCACGTTGTGCAGCGTCTCCAGCGCCGGCGTCGCCGAACCGAGGATTATCGGGATTTGCTCGCTGTGCGCACGGTAAACAGCCAGATCGCGCGCATGGTAGCGCCACCCCTCCTGCTGTTTATAGGAGCTGTCATGCTCCTCATCGATAACGATCACGCCAAGGTTTTTAAAAGGGGTGAAGAGCGAGGAGCGCGTGCCGATGACAATCGCCGCTTCACCGCTTTTGGCTTTCTGCCATGTAGACAGGCGTTCGCTGTCGTTAAGGCCAGAGTGCAGCACTTCAACGGGCGCATTAAACCGCTCGCGAAAACGGGCGATGGTCTGCGGCGTCAGGCCAATTTCCGGCACCATCACCAGCGCCTGTTTGCCCTGTTCGAGCACATTTTCCAGCACGCTCAGGTAGACTTCCGTTTTGCCGGAACCGGTGACGCCCGCCAGCAGCCAGGCGGAGAAGCGATCCGCCGCGCTGTGAATCGCGCCAACGGCGGTGGCCTGTTCGGTATTGAGCCGCAGACGATCGCCGCTAACGGCAAAGGTGCTGCGCCAGTCCGTAAACGTTGGCGCTGCGCTGTTCATCTCCACCAGCCCTTTTGCGCGCAGGGCTTGCAGGGTGACGCTTTTCAGATCTAACGCCGCTAACTGATGCTGCCACACTTTACCTTTGCGCAACGCCGATAACGCCTGCTGCTGTTTTGGCGACTTGATGCGGTTAATGTCGGTGGCCTGCCCCTGTTCGGTGGCGAACCAGTAGCCCTGAAACTCGGCGCTGGCCGGTTTGGTCTGGCGCAGCAGCACGGGCAGGGCATTGAATAACACATCGCCAATAGGATGATGATAATAGTCAGCTGCCCAGAGCAGCATTCGCCAGACGGGCGTTGAAAACGCGGGCTCGCTGTCGAGCACCTCTTCGACGCTTTTCAGCTCCGCCAGCGGCAGTTCGCTTTTGTCGCTGACCGCCACCACAATCCCGACGCGGGTCTGATTACCGAACGGCACGCGCACGCGAAAACCAGCGCTGGCGGGAGTTCCCTCCGGCAGCAGGTAATCGAAAGTGCGGGGCAGCGGTACAGAGAGCGCAACGTGGGCGACGGGCATTTCATCATCCTGACTTGAAAAGTGGCGGGTTAGTATACACATTGTTAAGACGGTCGAGCGGATCAGTTTGCATACGCTGGTTAATTTCTGTATGATTCGCCGCCTTTGATGCTCATTGCGGCGTCGAAGATTCACTTACATATCAACTCGCGTGGTGTCTGGCGTTAGGGCTGGAAGAGCGACGCGGCCTTAAACTGAGGTTTCCCATGAAAAAAGGTATTCACCCGAATTACGTAGCGATTACTGCAACCTGTTCTTGCGGTAACGTGATCGAAACCCACTCTACTCTGGGTCACGATCTGAACCTGGACGTGTGTGGTAAATGCCACCCGTTCTTCACCGGTAAGCAGCGTGATGTTGCAACTGGTGGCCGTGTTGACCGTTTCAACAAACGCTTCAGCATCCCGGGCAGCAAGTAAGTTGCCAAAGAAAAAAGCGCCGAAAGGCGCTTTTTTTGTCTCTGCGGTTTGCCTCAGGGGGAGTATTTTTGTGATGAGCTTCACAAAAATATTGCTCTGGTCAAAAAACAGGCATATTCTGTCGGCATACATCTCCTCACACTATTTGAGCGTTAAAGGATAATTTGTATGCTGACAGCAATGAAAAACGTATTTATGTCTTACCTGCTCTCACTGGCAGAAGTGCATCCGGAAGTGACGCGTTTCTGATGAGCAGGTGCGATAAATTAAAAAGGGCGGAATAGAATTTCCGCCCTTTTTATTGCGATCAGTATTCCCACGTATCCGGGTCGATACCCATTTCACGCATAATCACTTTCGCCTCTTCCGGGATCTCATCGCTGCGCTCTTTGCGCAGGTCTTCATCATTCGGCAAAGGCTGACCGGTGAACGCATGTAAAAACGCCTCGCACAGCAGTTCGCTGTTGGTGGCGTGGCGCAGGTTATTCACCTGACGACGGGTACGTTCATCGGTGAGGATTTTTAACACCTTAAGAGGAATGGACACCGTAATTTTTTTTACTTGCTCACTCTTCTTGCCGTGCTCAGCGTATGGGCTGATATATTCGCCGCTCCATTCAGCCATGAGATACCTTTAATCCTCTCAGTCATTGATCTATACCCGGTCGCGCCGGGCCGTAATTGCGCGTAGTTTACCGTAGAGTCATCGGGGTGACACCGTGTATCGCTCTGCAATATCGTACGAAAGCATATAATTTTAACGGCTATTATGCGATTGCTCAATCTATACGCAAAGAAGTTTAGATGTCCAGATGTATTGACGTCCATTATTCCAGTGTTTACTCTGTGACCTGACTTTTCATCCATTAAGCCAGGAAGCCTCCACCATGACGCGTAAACAGGCCACCATCGCAGTGCGTAGCGGATTGAACGATGACGAGCAGTACGGTTGCGTTGTCCCCCCGATTCACCTCTCCAGTACCTATAACTTCACCGGTTTTAACGAACCTCGCGCCCATGACTATTCGCGTCGCGGTAATCCTACGCGTGATGTGGTGCAGCGCGCGCTGGCGGAGCTGGAGGGTGGTGCGGGCGCGGTGATGACCAATACCGGCATGTCGGCGATTCACCTGGTAACCACGGTGTTCCTCAAGCCTGGCGATCTGCTGGTGGCACCGCACGACTGCTATGGCGGCAGCTATCGTCTGTTTGATAGCCTGGCAAAGCGCGGCTGCTACCGCGTGAAGTTTGTCGATCAGGGCGATGAGCAGGCGCTGAAAGCGGCGCTGGCGGAAAAACCGAAGCTGGTGCTGGTAGAAACTCCCAGTAACCCATTGTTGCGCGTCGTAGATATTGCGAAAATCTGTGGGCTTGCGCGGGAAGCCGGTGCGGTGAGCGTGGTGGATAACACCTTCCTGAGCCCGGCATTGCAAAACCCGCTGGCGCTGGGGGCGGATCTGGTGCTGCACTCCTGTACCAAATATCTCAACGGCCACTCCGATGTGGTGGCCGGCGTGGTGATTGCGAAAGATGAAGAGACCGTCACCGAACTGGCATGGTGGGCGAATAATATTGGCGTCACCGGCAGCGCCTTCGACAGCTATCTGCTGCTGCGCGGGCTGCGTACTCTGTCGCCGCGCATGGAAGTGGCGCAGCGTAACGCGCAGGCGATTGTCGACTTTTTGCAGACCCAGCCGCTGGTGAAAAAGCTGTACCACCCCTCTCTGCCGGATAACCAGGGTCATGAGATTGCGGCGCGTCAGCAAAAGGGCTTTGGCGCGATGTTGAGTTTTGAGCTGGATGGCGATGAGCAGACGCTGCGTCGTTTCCTGAGCGGGTTGTCGCTGTTTACACTGGCAGAATCGTTAGGCGGGGTTGAGAGTTTGATCTCCCACGCCGCGACCATGACCCACGCGGGCATGGCGCCGGAAGCACGCGCCGCCGCCGGGATCGGTGAGACGCTGCTGCGCATCTCAACCGGTATTGAAGATAGTGAAGATTTGATTGCCGATCTGGAAAATGGCTTCCGGATCGCCGCTGAGGGGTAAACATGAGTGTGATTGCGCAGGCAGGGACGAAGGCTCGTCAGCTGCACAAATTTGGTGGCAGTAGTCTGGCGGATGTGAAGTGTTATCTGCGCGTAGCAGGGATCATGGCGGAGTACTCGCAGCCGGGCGACATGATGGTGGTTTCGGCCGCTGGCAGCACCACCAACCAGTTGATCAACTGGCTTAAACTGAGCCAGACCGATCGCCTCTCTGCGCACCAGGTGCAGCAATCGCTGCGCCGCTATCAGCTCGAATTAATTAACGGCCTGTTGCCTGCCGATGTAGCCGACGGCCTGACCAGCGCCTTTATTCATGACCTGGAGCACCTCGCCGCACTGCTCGACAGCGGCATCAACGATGCCGTTTATGCCGAAGTCGTGGGTCACGGTGAAATCTGGTCCGCGCGCTTGATGGCGGCGGTGCTGAACCAACAGGAACTTGATGCCACCTGGCTCGATGCCCGTGACTTTCTGCGCGCCGAGCGTAGCGCGCAGCCGCAGGTCAATGAAGGCGCCTCTTACCCTTTACTCCAGCAGCAGTTGGCGCAGCATCCGGGTAAACGAATTGTGGTCACCGGCTTTATCAGCCGCAACGACGCGGGCGAAACCGTGCTGCTTGGTCGTAACGGTTCCGACTACTCGGCAACGCAGATCGGCGCACTGGGCGATGTTTCGCGCGTAACCATCTGGAGCGACGTCGCCGGGGTCTACAGCGCCGACCCGCGCAAAGTAAAAGATGCCTGTCTGCTGCCGCTGTTGCGTCTGGATGAAGCGAGCGAGCTGGCACGCCTGGCCGCGCCGGTGCTGCATGCCCGTACGTTACAGCCGGTCTCCGGCAGTAATATCGATCTGCAACTGCGTTGCAGCTACAACCCCGAACAGGGTTCAACGCGCATTGAGCGCGTGCTCGCTTCCGGCACCGGGGCGCGCATTGTCACCAGCCATGATGATGTCTGCCTGATTGAGTTCCTCGTGCCGTCAGGGCAGGACTTCAAGCTGGCGCACCGAGAGATCGACATTATTCTCAAGCGCGCGCAGGTGCGCCCGCTGGCGGTCGGTGTTCACGCTGACCGCAATCTGCTGCAACTCTGCTACACCTCTGAAGTGGTCGATAGCGTCTTTAAACTGCTTGATGAGGCGGGTCTGCCGGGCGAGCTGCGTTTACGCCAGGGTCTGGCGCTGGTGGCGATGGTCGGCGCGGGCGTATGCCGCAATCCGCTGCACAGCCACCGCTTCTGGCAGCAGTTAAAAGGGCAGCCGGTCGAGTTTATCTGGCAATCGGACGAAGGGATCAGCCTGGTGGCCGTGCTGCGCGTTGGCCCGACCGAGAGCCTGATCCAGGGTCTGCACCAGTCGCTGTTCCGCGCGGAAAAACGCATTGGTCTGGTGCTGTTTGGGAAAGGCAATATCGGTTCGCGCTGGCTGGAGCTCTTCTCCCGCGAGCAGAGTGCGCTCTCGGCGCGCACCGGGTTTGAGTTTGTGCTGGCGGGCGTGGTTGATAGCCGCCGCAGCCTGTTGAGCTATGAAGGGCTGGATGCCAGCCGCGCGCTTGCCTTCTTCAATGATGAAGCGGTAGAGCAGGATGAGGAGTCGCTGTTCCTGTGGATGCGCGCCCATCCGTATGATGATTTAGTGGTGCTGGATGTTACCGCCAGCGAGCAGCTTGCGGAGCAGTACCTTGATTTCGCCAGCCACGGTTTCCACGTGATCAGCGCTAACAAGCTGGCGGGCGCGAGCAAAAGCGATCGCTTCCGCCAGATCCATGACGCCTTTGAAAAAACTGGCCGCCACTGGCTCTATAACGCCACCGTCGGCGCGGGTTTGCCGGTTAACCACACCGTGCGCGATCTGCGCGACAGCGGCGATTCGATTCTGGCGATCAGCGGTATCTTCTCCGGTACGCTCTCCTGGCTGTTCCTGCAATTTGATGGCAGCGTGCCTTTCACCGAGCTGGTGGATCAGGCGTGGCAGCAGGGGCTGACCGAGCCGGACCCGCGCGTCGATCTCTCCGGTAAAGATGTGATGCGTAAGCTGGTGATCCTTGCCCGCGAAGCGGGATATGACATTGAGCCGGATCAGGTGCGCGTCGAGTCGCTGGTGCCGCCGGACTGCGAAGCGGAGTCTGTCGATCACTTCTTCGAGAATGGCGAAGCGTTAAATGAGCAGATGCTCCAGCGCCTTGAAGCCGCCCGCGAGTTGGGGCTGGTGCTGCGTTACGTCGCCCGTTTCGATGCCAATGGCAAAGCGCGCGTTGGCGTGGAAGCGGTGCGCCCGGAGCATCCGCTGGCCGCGCTGCTGCCGTGCGATAACGTCTTTGCCATTGAGAGCCGCTGGTATCGCGATAACCCGATGGTGATCCGCGGGCCGGGCGCAGGTCGGGATGTCACCGCGGGCGCTATTCAGTCCGATATTAACCGTCTCGCACAGCTGCTGTAGCCCTCGCTTCAACTCCCCTCCCGCACCGGGAGGGGAGTTTTTCCCGCCTCATGAATCTTTTTCATCTTCGCTGAAAACTCCTCACGCACAATCGAGATATTTCTGTTGACGCTTTGTACGATTTCCGTCATTTTTACATCTGGACGTCTAAACGTATAGAAGTTCACTCACCCTGGATAATGACTTGTGATTGATGAGGTAAGGTATGAGCTTTTTTCACGCCAATCAGCGGGAAGCCCTGAATCAGAGCCTGGCGGAAGTTCACGGCCAGATTAACGTCTCCTTTGAGTTTTTCCCGCCGCGCACCAGTGAAATGGAACAGACCTTATGGAGCTCCATCGATCGCTTAAGCAGCCTGAAGCCGAAATTTGTTTCGGTCACCTACGGCGCAAACTCCGGCGAGCGCGACCGCACGCACAGCATTATCAAAGGGATTAAAGATCGCACCGGGCTGGAAGCGGTGCCGCATCTCACCTGCATCGACGCCACCCGCGATGAGCTGCGCACTATCGCGCAGGACTACTGGAACAACGGCATTCGCCATATCGTTGCCCTGCGCGGCGATTTACCGCCGGGCGGTGGAAAGCCAGAGATGTACGCCACCGACCTGGTGAGCCTGTTAAAAGAGGTGGCGGATTTTGATATCTCTGTCGCCGCTTACCCGGAGGTACACCCGGAAGCGAAAAGCGCGCAGGCCGATTTGCTCAACCTGAAGCGTAAAGTTGAAGCGGGTGCCAGCCGCGCCATCACACAATTTTTCTTCGATGTTGAGAGCTACCTGCGTTTTCGCGACCGCTGCGCCTCAACCGGTATCGACGTTGAGATCGTTCCGGGTATTCTGCCGGTCTCCAACTTTAAGCAGGCGAAAAAGTTCGCCGACATGACCAACGTGCGCATCCCGGCGTGGATGTCACAAATGTTCGCCGGGCTGGATGATGATGCGGAAACCCGCAAGCTGGTCGGGGCGAATATCGCCATGGATATGGTGAAGATCCTCAGCCGCGAAGGGGTTAAAGATTTCCACTTCTATACGCTGAACCGCGCCGAAATGAGCTATGCCATTTGCCATACCCTCGGCGTGCGCCCGGCCTGTAACGTTGCCGTCTAACGGTTTATCACTTTGGCTGAGGGCGCTTGCGCCGCGGCCCGCTTACAGGCTCAGGCTGCCAAACGCGCTTTGCCACTCCTGCTCAAACTTCTCGACGGCGGATTCAACGGCGGGCGTATTGAGCATCTGTTTTGCGACATCGACTGGCAGGGTAATCGCTTCGCACCCGGCCAGCAGACAGTCGAGCGCCTGGCGCGGGGTTTTGAAGCTCGCCGCCAGCACCTTGCTCTGTGGCGCATGGAGGCTCAACAGGGTTTGCAGCTCCTGCACCATACGGACACCATCACCGCCCTGCGCATCGACACGGTTAACATAGGGCGCGACATATTTCGCCCCGGCCAGCGCTGCCAGTAAGCCCTGCGCCGCGCTATAGACCGCCGTACCGAGCGTCACGATCCCCTCTTTTTTCAACTGCTTAATCGCCGCCAGCCCTTCGCCCGTCACCGGGATTTTAACCACGATCCCCGGCAGCGCGTGATGAAGCCTTTTCGCCTCGCTCACCATGCCCTCTGCATCGCGGCTCATCACCTGGGCAAAGAGCGTCCCGTGCTCGCCAATTACCTGTTGCAGGCGCGGCAACACCTCCCAGATCGGGATTTTACCGGCGGCGATAATGCTCGGATTGGTGGTGACGCCTGCCAGCGGATAGATGCGCGCAAGGCGCTCCACTTCCGCGATATCGGCCGTATCCAGATAGAGTTCCATCCTGTTTCCTCATCAATGTGGTCTGGCGAAAGCATACGGTCTGCGGCGCGACGGCGGCTATATAACAATTCTGCCAAACACTGGACAAATGTACGCATGCGGATGAAGTGCGACAGCGCTCACAAAATGCAGTGTAGTCCGATGAAAAGCGGTTCCGGATGCGGAGCGCAGATAAGACGCGGAGATAAAAGCGTACAAAAATCCAGTATTGACGTTATTTGTCGCGTAGCTGGCTGTGGTAGTGCTGGCGATACTCCGAGGGCGAGCGTTCGGTATTTTTACGGAACAGGCGACAGAAGTAGTTGCTGTCGACAAACCCGCAGCTGTGCGCCACCTCTTTGATTTTCAGGTTGTAGCCTTTGAGCAGCGTTTTCGCATGCTCCAGCCGGGTATGGGTCAGGTATTCGCTAAAGCCGATAGCGCCGGTTTTCTGGAACAGATGAGAGAGGTAGTTGGGCGAGATGTAGAACGCCTGCGCGACCGACTCGCGGGTGAGCGGCATGGCGTAATGTTCGTCGATATAATCACGAATGGCTTCAAACAGCGCCTGGCTGCGCGACGCGGTATGGATCTGGCTGCCGAGCAGATCGTGGCAGTGGCTCAGCAAGCTGGTGACAATCAATCTTGCTGTGTGCTGCTCATCCGGCTGCATCTGCATCTCGTGCAGCGTTTGCAGCAGGAAGGAGCCGACGCGCGGGCCGCGCCGGGCTACGTGCTGCCGGGTCAGCGTCTGGAGCGCTGCGCCATCCCACTGCGTAAGGCTAAAGCAGAGCTGCTGTTTGCCAAACAGCACGCTTAAGCTTTTCGCCGGTGCCAGCCAGCGCGGGCAGTTCCAGCCGCCAGCAGGAACGTACAGCACATCATGTTGCATCATCAACGCTGTCTCGCCGACGATCGCCGCATCGGTCAGCGCCCCTTCCAGCACGATTTCAAGGCGCGGGAAATCGACCTGGCAGGCCAGCGCAGGCGCGGTTGCGTTCACTGTGGCAAAGCGGATCTGCCCAAGCGTTACCGGGCTGTGGATCAGGCGGGAGAGGAGAGGCGCAATATAGTGGCTCATGATGTTCCTGCGACGAAAAAAACAGGCTCACCATAGCGCCAGGCTAAAAAAAAAGCCATCCCGATGGGATGGCTTTACACGCTTACTGGTTGGCGGGGAGATCGCCATACGGCAGCGCGTCGTAATCCCGTAGCGCGTTTTTCTTATACGGGTTACCGATCCAGCGCGTCACTTGAACAAACTGCGGGTTGACCACCGAGCGCGTAGCGTCATAACCGTCATAGCGCAGGCCTGCTAAATCAGACCAGGTGTGGATCAGCTGCGAGCTGCTGTATTTGCGGTTGAGATCGGCGGAGAAATCCCGCGGATGCGCCGCTTGCCACTTATCCGAAGTCCAGAGGATAAACGGAATGGTGTACATATGGCGCGTCGGCTCCGCTTCGTTACGCCCCTGAATGTTGTGCGGCGGCGTGTCATACACCTCTTCGCCATGATCGGAGAAGTAGAGCAGGAAGCCGTTCGGATCGGTTGCTTTGTAATCATTAATCAGCGAGGAGACAACATGATCGTTAAAGCGGTTGGCATCGTCATAGCTGTTGTAGGTCGCGGATTGATCGGCATCCAGACCCGGCGGTTGATGGTCGTGCTTATCGGTAAACTTGCCCCAGCCTTGCGGGTAGCGGAAGTCGTAACGAATATGCGTCCCGAGCAGGTGCACAATGATGAACTTCTTCGGCGCAGGATCGGCGAGCACGGTTTTAAACGGCTTCAGCACGTTGGTGTCATACTCGCGGGCGCTTTGCGTACGCTGCTGGTTCATATAGAACTGCACATCCGTCTGTTTTGAAAAGACGGTTAACATGGTGTTGCGCTCGGTCATCGTCTGCTGGTTTGTGATCCAGAAGGTTTTGTACCCGGCCTGCTTCATCATGTTCATCAGCGAGGGCTGCGTCAGATAGAGATCGGGATGCTGCTCATCGGCGAACGTCAGCGCCTGTTGCAGGATCTCAATAGTGTAGGGGCGCGAAGTCACTACGTTAGTAAAGAGGCTCATGCGCGGATCGCTCTTATGCAGCGCATCCAGCTCCGGCGTGGTTTCGCGCGGGTAGCCATACAGGCTCATGCGGCCACGCTGCGTCGATTCACCAATCACCAGCACCAGCGTGCGCGGCGCGTCGCCCGACTCATCTTTCAGATTCGCCAGCGGTGGCAGGGCGTGGTTGCTGTCGAGCAGCCTGTTGAGGCTGTTCAACTGGTTACGATACTGCACATAACCCATCACCAACTGCCACGGCGCGGCAGGCTCCAGCTTGGAGGCTAATCCTGAGGCTGCCTTAGCGAGATCCTGCTTATATTTCAGCATGTTTATCGCAATCGGGTTGAGGATCAGCCCATACAGCAGGGCGAACGAGACGACCCAGCGCCATGGGTTAGGAATGTAAACCGGACGCAGGCGACTCCAGAGGAAGACCGCGCCCGCAGTGTAGGCCAGCGCAATCAGCACCAGCTTCAGGCTGAAGTATTGCCCTAAAAACTCGCTCGCTTCGTGGGTGTTGGTTTCGAACATCACAAACAACACGCTCTGCGAGAACTCCTGGCCGTAGATGACGTAGTAGGAGAGCATCGACAGCGAGGTAGCCCACAGCACCACGCCAATCGCCGCGGCAATGGCGCGCGTATAGCGCGGGAAGAGGAAGACCGGGATCAACCATAGCGAACTGAAGAGAATGGAGTCGCGAAAACCGTTGGTGCCGCTGTATCCGCTAACCAGGATAGCGACCTGCAGAACCGTGGAGAAGTACCAAAAATAGA
>Ga0209370_1000341_pt1 | contig 74330 bp, 68 predicted proteins | sample AgamicAtPrz_FD_187164 | JGI IMG/M metagenome (GOLD analysis project Ga0209370, IMG submission 187164) | Agave microbial communities from Guanajuato, Mexico - At.P.rz (SPAdes) (version 2) | ecosystem: Host-associated > Plants > Phyllosphere > Phylloplane/Leaf | place: Guanajuato, Mexico...
TCGGTGAAACCCTGCTGTCCCGTGAGAAAGCTAAACGTCATGAAGCTTGGATCACGCTGGAAAAAGCTTACGAAGACGCTGAAACTGTTACCGGTGTTATCAACGGCAAAGTTAAAGGTGGCTTCACTGTTGAGCTGAACGGTATTCGTGCGTTCCTGCCAGGTTCCCTGGTTGACGTGCGTCCGGTTCGCGACACCCTGCACCTCGAAGGCAAAGAGCTTGAATTCAAAGTGATCAAGCTTGACCAGAAACGTAACAACGTTGTGGTTTCCCGTCGTGCGGTTATCGAGTCTGAGAACAGCGCTGAGCGCGATCAGCTGCTCGAAAACCTGCAGGAAGGCATGGAAGTTAAAGGTATCGTTAAGAACCTCACTGACTACGGTGCATTCGTTGATCTGGGCGGCGTTGACGGTCTGCTGCACATCACTGATATGGCCTGGAAACGCGTTAAGCATCCGAGCGAAATCGTGAACGTGGGCGACGAAATCACTGTTAAAGTGCTGAAGTTCGACCGCGAGCGTACCCGTGTGTCCCTCGGCCTGAAACAGCTGGGCGAAGATCCGTGGGTCGCTATCGCTAAGCGTTATCCGGAAGGTACCAAACTGACCGGTCGTGTAACCAACCTGACTGACTACGGCTGCTTCGTTGAAATCGAAGAAGGCGTTGAAGGCCTGGTACACGTTTCCGAAATGGACTGGACCAACAAAAACATCCACCCATCCAAAGTTGTTAACGTTGGTGACGTAGTGGAAGTTATGGTTCTGGACATCGACGAAGAACGTCGTCGTATCTCCCTGGGTCTGAAGCAGTGCAAATCCAACCCGTGGCAGCTGTTTGCTGAAACCCACAACAAAGGCGATCGCGTTGAAGGTAAAATCAAGTCAATCACTGACTTCGGTATCTTCATCGGCCTGGACGGTGGCATCGACGGTCTGGTTCACCTGTCTGACATCTCCTGGAACGTTGCTGGCGAAGAAGCCGTGCGCGAGTACAAAAAAGGCGACGAAATCGCTGCCGTTGTACTGCAGGTTGACGCAGAGCGTGAGCGTATCTCCCTGGGCGTTAAACAGCTGGCGGAAGATCCGTTCAACAACTACGTTGCACTGAACAAGAAAGGCGCCATCGTTACTGGTAAAGTAACTGCAGTTGACGCTAAAGGTGCTACAGTTGAATTAGCAGACGGCGTTGAAGGTTACCTGCGCGCTTCTGAAGCTTCCCGTGACCGCGTAGAAGACGCTACTCTGGTTCTGAGCGTTGGTGACGACGTTGAAGCTAAATTCACCGGCGTTGATCGTAAGAACCGCGTAGTAAGCCTGTCTGTTCGTGCGAAAGACGAAGCTGACGAGAAAGATGCAATCGCAACTGTTAACAACAAACAGGAAGAAGGCAATTTCTCTAACGCAATGGCTGAAGCGTTCAAGGCAGCTAAAGGCGAATAATCGTCTTGACAGATTAAGGGCTTAGGCCTGTAATCTAGCGCTAAGGGCGGCTCCGGCCGCCCTTGTTCCATCTTAGCTGTACGATAATTTTGCCTTTAAGGAAACCGGAGGAATCATGACCAAGTCAGAACTCATTGAAAGACTTGCAAGCCAGCAGTCGCATATCCCTGCGAAAGCCGTGGAAGATGCAGTCAAAGAGATGCTGGAACATATGGCCTCTACCCTTGCCCAGGGCGAGCGTATTGAGATTCGTGGCTTTGGCAGCTTCTCCTTACACTATCGTGCACCTCGCACCGGACGTAACCCGAAAACCGGCGATAAAGTGGATCTGGAAGGTAAATACGTTCCCCACTTCAAACCAGGCAAAGAGCTGCGTGACCGCGCAAATATTTATGGCTAAGCCTTATGGCGACGTCAGGAAAAACGGCATCTTCGGGTGCCGTTTTTTTTTGCCTTAACGATGCCTATGGAAAGGCGATCGCAGTAAAAAATGTAACGGCTGCAACGTTATAGATAGTGCTGATAACGTCTCGCATATCCGGAAGCCTGGTGCTGACTCTGGCTGCGTTTCGGCGCACGCTACGCCTTACGACATGGAGGTGGCGCGTGACAATCCCGGCAACAGCACTCTGTATAATCCTCGGTATGATGCCGCTGCTGATACTGCCAGCTCTGCCTTCCGTCGGCTGGCTGGTGGCGGCCACGGTTGCCGCGTTGATTGCCCTGCGTGGGCCGTTGCCGCTGCGCTATGCAGGCGCAACGCTGCTGGCGGGTTGCTGGGGCGTCTTTATTGCTCACCAGACCCTTGAGCCAGCCAACGATAATACCTGGCGAAACCAGCAGGTTGAGGCCGTTATTCTCGCGACGGATGGCGCGACCACGCATACGGTTAACATCATCAAGCGAGAAGGCAGATGGCTAACTGGCGCTATCCCGGTCACGCTCTACGGAAGTTATCTGCCCGAGCCTGCCTGCCCGGGGCAGCGGTGGGCAATGTCTGTTGCGCTTCGTCCGGTTCATGGTCAGCTAAATGAAGGCGGCTTCGATAACCAGCGCCACGCGCTGTCACAGGGAAGAACGCTGACGGGGCGCATGCTGCATGCTTCTGTCCTTGATGCCGGTTGTAGCCTGCGGGGTGGCTACATCGCCTCCGTTTCATCGGCGCTGGCGCGCTATGAGTGGCGTGATGTGATACTGGCGCTCGGCTTTGGCGAGCGGCTCAACGTTAGCGACGAGGTTAAAACGTTGATGCGCGATACCGGTACCGCACACCTGATGGCGATATCGGGGCTACATATCGCGCTCGCCGGAGGGATAGGGTGGGGAGGGGCGCGACTGCTGCAACGCGCGTTGCCCGCCCGGCGGATTGGTCATCGGTTTCCTCTCATTGCGGGCCTTGTTTTTGCCGCCCTGTATACCTGGCTTGCAGGCGGGAATCCGCCAGCGCTCAGGACGTTTATCGCATTAACGATTTGCGGCGCCATCAGTCTTAGCGGCCGTCAATGGAGCGGATGGCAGCGCTGGCTGTGCTGCATCGGCGGCATTTTGTTGCTCGACCCGATGACTGTTTTATCACAGAGCCTGTGGCTGTCGGCACTGGCGGTAGCGGCGCTGTTATTCTGGTATCAGTGGGTGCCGTTCAGGCCTGGAGCATGCTGCCGTCCGGCGCGTATTCTCTGTGGCATGTTGCATCTGCAGGCCGGCATCACGCTGCTGCTCATCCCGCTGCAAATTGCTATTTTTCATGGCATCAGTCTGACGTCATTGCTTGCCAATCTTATTGCGGTGCCAGGCATTACCTTTGTCAGCGTACCGCTAATCCTGGGCGGCATGGTATTCCACCTGCTGCCGTTGCCCGCAGCAGAGCAGGGCATCTGGTGGCTCGCTGACTCTTCGCTGGGGCTACTGTTTACTGCCCTCGGCTCTCTCCCGACAGGATGGCTGGATGTCGACAGCCGCTGGCAGTGGCTGGCATTCGCTCCCTGGTGTGCCATTGTGATATGGCGGCTAAAGCTGGCAGCCGCATTGCCGGGCGTGACGGCGTCTCTGCTGTGTGCCGCGCTGTTCCCGCTTTTTCGCCCGCCGGAGCAAGGACGCTGGACGGTTCATATGCTTGATGTGGGTCACGGGCTGGCGATGGTCATCGAACGCAACGGCAAGGCCATACTCTACGACACCGGGAGCGCCTGGACCGGGGGCGACAGCGGTAAGCAAACCATTATTCCCTGGTTACGCTGGCACCATCTACAGCCGGAAGGGATCATTCTCAGCCATGAGCATCTCGATCACCGCGGTGGGCTTGAGTCCATTCTCACGGTATGGCCGAGGTTACCTGTGCGAAGCCCGCTGGGATGGACCGGGCATCTGCCCTGAGAACGAGGGCAGGTCTGGCGCTGGCAGGAGTTAACCTTTACCGTGCACTGGCCGCTGCCCGGCCAGCGGCGGACCGGCAACAACGGTTCCTGTGTGGTCACGGTAGACGATGGCCAGTACAGCATGTTACTCACGGGCGATATTGAAGCCGACGCAGAGTTAGCTATGCTCAAACATCACTGGCTGTTTATGCGCGCCGACATTATTCAGGTGCCACATCACGGCAGCCGCACGTCATCCACCGCAGCCCTGCTGGGGCAGGTTAATGGCAGCGCGGCGCTTGCGTCGGTAGCGCGTTACAACGCGTGGCGTCTGCCTTCAGAGAAGGTGATAGCGCGCTATCTCCGGCGAGGCTATCGCTGGAGCGATACCGCTCACGCGGGGCAAATTTCTGTCAATTTTAGTACGCATGGCTGGCAAATTGCGCGCTATCGGGAGCACATTTTACCGCGCTGGTACCATCAGTGGTTTGGCGTGTCCGCTGTAAGCGGGTAGAATATGCGGCTATTTCAACACAAGCTGGTTTTTTGAATGCATAACGACAAAGATCTCTCCACCTGGCAGACCTTCCGCCGTCTCTGGCCGATGATTGCCCCTTTTAAAGCAGGTCTGATAGTGGCTGGGGTAGCGTTAATTCTCAACGCAGCCAGCGATACGTTCATGTTATCGCTTCTGAAACCCTTGCTGGATGACGGTTTCGGTAAAGCCGACCGCTCGGTGCTTATCTGGATGCCGCTGGTGGTTATCGGTCTGATGGTACTGCGCGGCATCACCAGCTATATCTCAAGCTACTGCATCTCCTGGGTCTCCGGTCAGGTGGTGATGAATATGCGGCGTCGTCTGTTCAGCCATATGATGGGGATGCCGGTGGCGTTCTTCGATAAGCAATCCACCGGTACGCTGCTCTCACGCATTACCTACGATTCAGAACAGGTCGCCTCTTCATCTTCCAGCGCTCTGATTACCGTGGTACGTGAAGGGGCATCGATCATCGGCCTGTTCATCATGATGTTCTACTACAGCTGGCAGCTCTCGCTGATCCTTATCGTTATTGCCCCACTGGTTTCTTTTGCTATTCGCTTTGTGTCAAAGCGTTTTCGTAACATCAGCAAGAACATGCAGAACACCATGGGTCAGGTGACCACCAGCGCAGAGCAGATGCTGAAAGGGCACAAAGAGGTACTGATTTTCGGTGGGCAAAAAGTTGAAAGCGATCGCTTCGACAAGGTCAGTAACCGTATGCGTCATCAGGGGATGAAGCTGGTCTCTGCCACCGCCATTTCCGACCCGATTATTCAGCTCATCGCCTCGCTGGCGCTGGCGTTCGTACTCTATGCGGCGAGCTTCCCAAGCGTGATGGAAACGCTCTCTGCAGGTACCATCACCGTCGTGTTCTCATCCATGATTGCCCTGATGCGTCCGTTGAAGTCCCTGACTAACGTCAACGCTCAGTTCCAGCGCGGGATGGCGGCATGTCAGACTCTGTTCTCAATCCTTGATACCGAACAGGAGAAAGATGAAGGCACCCGCGTTATCGAGCGCGCCAAAGGCGATCTTGAATTCCGCAACGTAACCTTCAGCTATCCGGGGCGCGAGATCCCGGCGCTGCGTGATATCAACCTCAGCCTGCCGGCAGGCAAAACCGTTGCGCTGGTGGGTCGCTCCGGCTCGGGTAAATCCACGATGGCAAGCCTGATCACGCGCTTCTACGACATCGACAGCGGCGAAATCCTGCTGGACGGGCACGATCTGCGGGAATATACCCTGTCATCCCTGCGTAATCAGGTAGCGCTGGTGTCCCAGAACGTGCATCTGTTTAACGACACCATCGCCAATAACATTGCCTACGCGCGTAACGAGCAGTACTCGCGCGAAGAGATCGAGCAGGCGGCGCGCATGGCGTATGCCATGGACTTTATCAACAAAATGGATAACGGCCTCGACACGGTGATTGGCGAGAACGGCGTGCTGCTCTCTGGCGGTCAGCGCCAGCGTATCGCGATTGCGCGCGCGCTGCTGCGCGATAGCCCGATCCTTATCCTGGATGAAGCTACCTCGGCGCTGGATACCGAGTCCGAACGCGCCATTCAGGCGGCGCTGGATGAATTGCAGAAAAATCGCACCTCGCTGGTGATTGCCCACCGTCTGTCTACCATTGAGCAGGCCGATGAAATCGTGGTGGTGGAAGATGGTCGCATCGTGGAACGCGGCTCACACGGCGATCTGCTGGCGAACGGCGGGGTATACGCGCAGCTGCACAGAATGCAGTTCGGCGAATGATCGATAAGATCTGGTCGGGTAAATCCCCGCTCTGGCTACTCCTGTTGCCGCTTTCCTGGCTATACGGCCTGATGAGCGGTGTGATTCGCCTGAGCTATCGCGCTGGATGGCGTCATGGCTGGCGCGCCCCGGTGCCGGTAGTGGTGGTGGGGAATCTCACGGCCGGGGGTAACGGCAAAACGCCGGTGGTGATCTGGCTGGTGGAGCAACTTCAGCAGCGCGGCATCAGGCCCGCGGTCGTCTCACGCGGTTACGGCGGTAAAGCGGCACGCTATCCGCTGATCCTGAAGCCCGACACCACCACCGCCGAAGCGGGTGACGAGCCGGTGCTAATCTATCAGCGTACCGGTGCGCCAGTAGCGGTATCGCCCAAACGCGCAGAGGCGGTGCAGGCGCTGCTGGACGAAGCACAACCGCAAATCATCATTACCGATGACGGGCTGCAGCATTACGCGCTGGCGCGTGACAAAGAGATTGTGGTGGTAGACGGCGAGCGGCGCTTCGGCAACGGCTGGTGGCTCCCCGCCGGGCCAATGCGCGAGCGTGCGGGTCGCCTGAAATCCGTGGATGCGGTGATAACCAACGGCGGCAAGGCGCAGCCGGGTGAGATCGCCATGCGCCTGCAGCCCGTCCTTGCTGTTAATTTGCTAACCGGCGAGCAGCGCCCGGTGGCGAGCCTGCCTGAGGTCGTCGCGATGGCGGGCATTGGGCATCCGCCGCGCTTTTTCGCCACGCTGCGAGCCTGCGGAGTGGAACCGCTTCACTGTATCGGCCTCGCCGATCATCAGGCGTTGACCGAGTCAGATGTGCAGGCGCTGGCGCATGACACCCAGACGCTGATCATGACCGAGAAAGATGCCGTTAAGTGCCGGGGTTTTGCCCACGATAACTGGTGGTATCTGCCGGTGGAGGCAACGCTTGATCAGCCTGAAGCCGACCGTTTGCTTGACGACATCCTGGCGCTGCTTCACTGAGAACGTGGCGCGGGACATCACTGACAGGATGCTGATATGCCCGTGCCACAGCTTTCCCTGCGCGCAGCGCGCCATCTTCACCTTGCTGCTCAGGGGCTACTGAAAAAACCGCGCCGTCGCGCACGACCCGACGATATTCTCGCCACTATTACCCGCATGTCGCTGCTGCAGATCGACACCATTCATATCGTGGCGCGTAGCCCTTATCTGGTGCTGTTCAGCCGGTTGGGCGACTACCCTCCACGCTGGCTTGATGAGGCACTGGCGCGCGGCGAGCTGATGGAGTACTGGGCGCACGAGGCGTGTTTCCTGCCGCGCAGCGATTTTGGTCTGGTGCGTCACCGCATGCTCAGCCCGGAAAAGATGGGCTGGAAGTATCGCCCCGGCTGGATGGACGATAACGCCGAGGAAATCGCCCGTCTGCTTGCCCATATTGAGCAAAATGGCCCGGTGCGCTCTGCGGATTTCGAGCATCCGCGCAAAGGCGCCAGTGGCTGGTGGGAGTGGAAACCGCACAAGCGCCATCTGGAAGGATTGTTTACCGCAGGCCGGGTAATGGTGGTGGAGCGCCGCAACTTTCAGCGCGTCTATGATGTAACGTCCCGCGTTATGCCGCACTGGGACGATGCGCTGCATCTTTCCGATGAGGCCGCCGCTCAGGCGGTGATGCTGGAGAACAGCGCGCGTAGCCTGGGCATTTTTCGCCCCGAGTGGCTGGCGGACTACTATCGCCTGAAAAACATCGATGCGAAAGCAACGGTAACTCACTGGCAGGCGCAGGGGACAGCGCTGCCGGTGGAGGTCGAGGGGCTGGGTGCGATGTGGGTCCATCGCGACTGGCAACCGGAGCTGGCGCTGGCTGAACAGGGCAGACTCCACGCCAGCCACAGCGCCGTGCTGTCGCCGTTCGATCCGGTGGTCTGGGATCGCCGTCGCGCCGAACAACTCTTCAATTTCTCATACCGCCTCGAATGCTATACCCCGGCGCCAAAGCGCAAGTACGGCTATTTTGTCCTGCCGCTGCTGCACAAAGGGGCGCTGGCTGGTCGCATGGATGCAAAGATGCACCGCAAGACCGGCACGCTGGAGATTATCGCGCTGTGGCTGGAAGAGGGCGTTAACGTCACCTCTGGCCTGGCAGCGGGTCTGCACGCGGCCATCAGCGACTTTGCCCGCTGGCAGGGCGCGTTGCGCATCGACTGTAAACGGCTTCCTGCTGCGCTGGAGGCCAGGTGGGGGTCGGGATGGGAAATTACGTCACCCTCAGGCGGGTTATGATATTCTCCCCGCACTGACTTATCGGGTTTATCCGGAGGATTTATGGATCATCGCCTTCTCGAAATCATTGCCTGCCCCGTGTGCAACGGCAAACTCTATTTCAATCAGGAAAATCAGGAACTCATTTGCAAGCCCGACGCCCTGGCGTTCCCGCTGCGTGACGGCATTCCGGTGCTGCTGGAGAATGAGGCCCGTTCGTTAAATCTGGAAGAGAGCAAGCCATGAGTTTTGTGGTCATTATTCCCGCCCGCTATGCTTCAACCCGTTTGCCGGGGAAACCGCTGGTGGATATCAACGGCAAACCGATGGTCGTGCACGTGCTGGAGCGCGCCCGCGAGTCCGGCGCTGAGCGTATTATCGTCGCGACTGACCACCCGGACGTGGCGCGCGCCGTCGAAGCCGCCGGGGGCGAAGTGTGCATGACCCGCGCCGATCACCAGTCCGGTACCGAGCGTCTGGCGGAAGTGATTGAGGCCTGCGGCTTCAGCGATGACACGGTTATCGTCAACGTGCAGGGCGACGAGCCGATGATCCCGCCAGTGATTGTGCGTCAGGTGGCAGAAAATCTCGCCGCCAGCGAAGCCGGTATGGCGACACTGGCCGTGCCGGTGCACTCTGCCGAAGAGGCGTTCAACCCTAACGCGGTAAAAGTGGTGACCGACGCGAACGGCTACGCGCTCTACTTCTCACGCGCCACCATTCCGTGGGATCGCGACCGCTTCGCGCAGTCGCGCGAAACCATTGGCGACAGCTTCCTGCGTCATATCGGCATCTACGGCTACCGCGCCGGATTTATCCGCCGCTACGTCACCTGGCAGCCGAGCCAGCTGGAGCAGATCGAAATGCTCGAACAGCTGCGTGTGCTGTGGTACGGCGAGAAAATCCACGTCGCCGTTGCGAAAGCAGTACCGGGCACTGGCGTAGATACCGCGGAAGATCTGGAGCGCGTGCGTCTCGAGATGCGTTAATCCGCGCTGGCACCCCGTTCACGGGGTGCCACGTACTGCTTTTCCGGTCCTTTCCTCTCTATCTGGCTGCTTATTGATCTCCACCGGGTGACATCCCTGCCACAGGCGCTCATTATTAAAAGCATTGTGCTTTGTAAGGGTAACGGCAAATGGATCGACTTCGCGCAGAACTTAGCCACCTGCTGGGTGAAAAACTCAGTCGTCTCGAATGCATCAATGAAAAAGCGGATACCGCGCTCTGGGCGCTGTATGACAGTCAGGGGCATGCCATGCCGCTGCTGGCGCGCAGCTTTAGCTCGCCGGGGGTGGCAAAGCAGGTTGCCTGGAAAATCTCGTTGCTGGCCCGCTCGGGCAACGTGCGTATGCCTGTGGTGTACGGCGTGCTGACGCATGAGGATCATCCGGGGCAGGACGTGCTGCTGATTGAGCGCCTGCGCGGCGTGCCGGTTGAAGCCCCGGCCCGAACCCCGGAACGCTGGGAGCAGCTTAAAGAGCAGATCGTCGAAGCGCTGCTGGCGTGGCATCGGGTGGACAGTCACGGGTGCGTGGGCGTGGTAGACAGCACCCAGGAGAATATCTGGCCGTCGTGGTATCGCCAGCGGGTGGAAGTGCTATGGAGCACGCTGAATCAGTATCACAACACCGGCCTGACAATGCAGGATAAACGGCTGCTGTTTCGCAGCCGGGAGTGCCTGAGCCAGCTGTTTGCCGGCTTCAACGATAACAGCGTGCTGGTGCACGGCAACTTTACCCTGCGCAATATGCTGAAAGACGCGCGCAGCGACCAGCTGCTGGCGGTAGTCAATCCCGGCGTCATGCTCTGGGCGCCGCGCGAGTACGAGCTGTTTCGTCTGCTGGACGATGGCCTGTCAGAGAGCCTGTTCTGGTCCTATCTCCAGCGCGCGCCGGTAGCAGAATCCTTTATGTGGCGGCGCTGGCTCTATGTGCTGTGGGATGAGATCGCGCAGCTGCTGCAGACCGGGCGCATGAACCGCCAGGCCTTTGACACCGCCTCGAAATCACTTCTCCCCTGGCTCACCTGATACCCCTTTCAGCCACTGCCAGATGCGTCCCAGCGTCTCATAGGCTACGCGATCGCTGTGCATCAGCCAGGTCGGCGACGGAATAATGCGTTCCCAGAAGTTAAGCGGTGAGGCGATCGCCAGCTGATTCGCCGGGGCCGGGATCGGGTTTAGCCCCTGCTGACGGAAGAAGATCATGGCCCGCGGCAGGTGTGACGCAGAGGTAATGAGGATAAAAGGCTCCTTTCCAATCGCCGCTGCCACCGCAGCCGCTTCCTCCTCGGTGTCTTTAGGCGTATCCAGCGTCAGGATGCTGCTGCGCGGTACGCCAAGGCTTTCCGCCACGCGCGCCCCCGCTTCGGCGGTGCTAACCGGGTTAGTGCGGGCCGGCGCGCCGGTGAAAATCATCTTCGCACCGGGATTAGCCAGCCACAGGCGCACGCCCTCGGTGACCCGCGGCAGGCTGTTGCCGATCAGGTTAGAGCTGGGTGCCCAGTCGGGATTCCAGGTGTAGCCGCCGCCCAGCACCACGATGTGCTTCACCGGCTGGCTGGTGTGCAGCGTCGGGTAGCGATTTTCGATGGGTTTCAGCAGCCCGTCGGCCACCGGTTGCAGGCTCAGCAGCAGTAATATCAGCCAGCTTGCGGTCAGCAACCCCTTGCCGGTTTTCTGAAAACGGCTGAACCAGAGCAGCGCAATGGCCAGGCCCATCATTAACAGCAGAAAGGGTAACGGCAGCAACAGGCCTCCTGTCACTTTCTTCAGCGTGAAAAGCATCTTATCCGGTTCCTTTTTTAACCATACGGCGGGTAAACAGCGCTGATATTACACCAGACGGGTTCATTCTCCGTCTGGCTGTGACAAAATAGCGCTTTTGCCATTCTCCCCCCATTACGTTGTGGAGTTGTACCCATGCGGGATCGCAATTTTGATGACATCGCGGAAAAATTTTCGCGCAACATTTACGGTACAACGAAAGGGCAGCTGCGGCAGGCCATCCTGTGGCAGGATCTGGATGCGCTGCTGGCGACGCTGCCCGTCGGTCCGCTCCGGGTGCTGGACGCCGGCGGCGGGGAGGGGCAAACTGCCTGTCGCATGGCAGAGCGCGGGCATCACGTTACCCTGTGTGACCTGTCCGGTGAAATGATCCTCAGGGCGCAGCAGTTTGCTGCCGATAAAGGTGTGAGCGGCAACATGCATTTTATACAATGCGCCGCCCAGGACATCGGTCAGCATTTGGAATGCCCGGTTGATCTGATATTGTTTCACGCTGTGCTGGAATGGGTGGCCGACCCGGAAGCGATGCTCAACATTTTGTGGCAAAACCTTAAGCCCGGCGGCGCGCTGTCGCTGATGTTTTACAACGCCAACGGGCTGCTGTTACACAACATGGTGGCGGGGAATTTCCCCTACGTTGAGCAGGGAATGCCCAAGCGCAAAAAGCGCACGCTGTCGCCGGACTACCCGCGCCAGCCGCATGACGTCTACCGCTGGCTGGAGCAAACCGGCTTTCAGATCACCGGCAAAACCGGCGTGCGCGTGTTTCATGACTATCTGCGCGAGAAAAATAAGCAGCGAGAGTGCTATGACGAGTTGCTGGAGCTGGAGACCCGCTACTGCCGGCAGCAGCCCTGGATTGATCTCGGGCGTTATATCCACGTCACCGCGTTGAAGCCGCAGAGCCAAGGATAAGATATGAGTGATTTTTCCCAGACAGTCCCCGAACTGGTTGCCTGGGCCAGAAAAAATGATTTTTCCATCTCGCTGCCGGTCGACAGACTGGCTTTTCTGCTTGCTATCGCCACCCTGAACGGCGAACGCATGGACGGCGAGATGAGCGAAGGCGTGCTGATTGACGCGTTCCGACACGTCAGCGAGGCTTTTGAGCAGACCAGCGAGACGATTGGCGTGCGCGCCAACAATGCCATCAATGACATGGTGCGCCAGCGTCTGCTCAACCGCTTTACCAGCGAACAGGCTGAAGGCAACGCCATCTATCGTCTGACGCCGCTTGGGATCGGCATCACCGACTACTACATCCGCCAGCGCGAGTTTTCCACCCTGCGCCTGTCGATGCAGCTTTCCATCGTGGCAAGCGAGCTGAAACGCGCCGCCGATGCGGCCGTCGAAGGCGGGGATGAGTTCCACTGGCACCGCAACGTGTTTGCGCCGCTGAAGTACTCGGTGGCAGAGATTTTCGACAGTATCGATCTCACCCAGCGCGTGATGGACGAGCAGCAGCAGCAGGTCAAAGATGACATTGCGCAGCTGCTCAACAAGGACTGGCGCGCGGCGATCTCCAGCTGTGAACTGCTGCTCTCGGAAACCTCCGGCACGCTGCGCGAACTGCAGGACACCCTCGATGCTGCCGGCGATAAGCTGCAGACCAACCTGTTACAGATTCAGGACGCGACGTTAGGACGCCAGGATCTCGATCTGGTCGATCGTCTGGTGTTCGATCTGCAGAGTAAACTCGACCGCATCGTCAGCTGGGGCCAGCAGGCCATCGATTTGTGGATTGGTTATGACCGTCACGTGCACAAGTTTATCCGTACCGCTATCGATATGGATAAAAACCGCGTCTTCGCCCAGCGCCTGCGCCAGTCGGTACAGACTTACTTCGACGCGCCCTGGACGCTCACCTACGCCAGCGCCGAGCGCCTGCTCGATATGCGCGACGAAGAGATGACGCTGCGCGATGACGAAGTCACCGGCGAACTGCCGCCGGACCTGGAATACGAAGAATTTAACGAGATCCGCGAACAGCTGGCGGCGATGATCGAAGCGCAGCTGGCGATTTTCAAAACCGAGAAACGACCGCTGGATCTCAGCGTGGTGATGCGTGACTATCTGGCGCAGCATCCGCGGGCGCGTCACTTCGATCTCGCGCGTATTGTCATCGACCAGGCCGTGCGCCTCGGGGTGGCAGAAGCAGATTTCTCTGGCCTGCCGGCAAAATGGCAGACCATTAATGATTACGGAGCCAAGGTACAGGCGCATGTCATTGACAAATATTGAACAAGCGATGCCGGTAAAACTGGCACAGGCGCTGGCGAATCCGTTATTTCCCGCGCTCGACAGCCAGCTGCGCGCCGGACGCCATATCGGCCTCGACGAGCTGGACAACCACGCCTTTTTGATGGATTTCCAGGAGTACCTGGAAGAGTTTTATGCCCGGTACAACGTAGAGCTGATCCGCGCGCCGGAAGGGTTCTTCTACCTGCGCCCGCGCTCCACCACGCTTATCCCGCGCTCGGTGCTCTCTGAGCTCGACATGATGGTCGGCAAAATCCTCTGCTACCTCTATCTCAGCCCGGAGCGTCTGGCCAACGAAGGTATTTTCACCCAGCAGGAGCTGTACGACGAGCTGCTGACCTTGGCCGACGAGAACAAGCTGTTGAAGCTGGTCAACAACCGCTCCACCGGCTCGGATCTCGATCGCCAGAAGCTGCAGGAAAAAGTGCGCTCTTCGCTGACGCGCCTGCGCCGTCTGGGCATGATCTGGTTTATGGGGCATGACAGCAGCAAATTCCGCATCACCGAGTCGGTGTTCCGCTTCGGTGCTGATGTGCGCGCCGGGGATGATGCCCGGGAAGCGCAGCTGCGCATGATCCGCGATGGCGAAGCGATGCCGGTAGAAAACCATCTGCAGCTCAATGATGAGAGCGATGAACAACAGGCGGAAAACGCGGAGGAAGACAATGATTGAACGCGGTAAATTCCGTTCCCTGACGCTGGTTAACTGGAACGGCTTCTTCGCTCGTACCTTCGATCTCGATGCGCTGGTCACCACGCTGTCCGGCGGTAACGGGGCGGGGAAATCCACGACCATGGCGGCGTTCGTGACGGCGCTTATCCCGGATCTGACGCTGCTGCACTTCCGTAACACCACGGAAGCGGGCGCCACCAGCGGGTCACGCGATAAAGGGCTGCACGGTAAGCTGAAAGCGGGCGTCTGTTATTCGGTGCTGGACGTCGTCAACTCCCGCCATCAGCGCGTGGTGGTCGGGGTGCGTCTGCAGCAGGTCGCGGGTCGCGATCGTAAAGTGGACATCAAACCCTTCGCCATTCAGGGGCTGCCAACGGCGATCCAGCCGACCGAGCTGCTGACCGAAACGCTGAACGAGCGCCAGGCGCGCGTGCTGTCGCTGCAGGAGCTGAAAGACAAGCTCGACGCGATGGAAGGGGTGCAGTTCAAACAGTTCAACTCCATCACCGACTACCACTCGCTGATGTTCGATCTCGGCGTGGTGGCGCGCCGCCTGCGTACCGCTTCCGACCGTAGCAAGTACTATCGCCTGATCGAGGCCTCGCTGTACGGCGGGATCTCCAGCGCCATCACCCGCTCGCTGCGCGACTACCTGCTGCCGGAAAACAGCGGCGTGCGTAAGGCGTTCCAGGATATGGAAGCGGCGCTGCGCGAAAACCGCATGACGCTGGAAGCGATCCGCGTTACCCAGTCTGACCGCGACCTGTTCAAGCATCTTATTTCCGAAGCCACCAACTACGTGGCGGCGGACTACATGCGCCATGCCAACGAGCGGCGCATTCATCTCGACAAAGCGCTGGAGTATCGCCGGGAGCTGTTTACCAGCCGCCAGCAGCTGGCTGCGGAACAGTACAAGCATGTCGATATGGCGCGTGAGCTGAGTGAGCACGCCGGAGCGGAAGGGGATCTGGAGACCGACTATCAGGCCGCCAGCGATCACCTGAACCTGGTGCAGACCGCCATCCGCCAGCAGGAAAAAATTGAGCGCTACGAAGCGGATCTCGATGAGCTGCAGATCCGCCTCGAAGAGCAAAATGAAGTGGTGGCCGAAGCCGCTGAACTTCAGCATGAAAACGAAGCGCGTGCCGAAGCCGCTGAGCTGGAAGTGGACGAGCTGAAAAACCAGCTGGCCGACTACCAGCAGGCGCTCGACGTGCAGCAGACGCGCGCCATTCAGTATCAGCAGGCGATTCAGGCGCTGACGCGCGCCCGCGAGCTGTGCCATCTCCCGGATCTGACGGCGGACAGCGCAGAAGAATGGCTCGAGACCTTCCAGGCGAAAGAGCAGGAGGCCACCGAACGCCTGCTGTCACTTGAGCAGAAGATGAGCGTGGCCCAGACCGCGCACAGCCAGTTTGAACAGGCGTATCAGCTGGTCGCCGCCATTAACGGACCGGTGAGCCGCAGCGAGGCCTGGGACGTGGCGCGGGATCTGCTGCGCGATGCCAGCAACCAGCGTCACCAGGCGGAGCAGGTGGCGTCGCTGCGCGGGCGTCTTAACGAGCTGGAACAGCGCCTGCGCGAGCAGCAGGAAGCCGAACGCATGCTGGCGGAGTTCTGCAAGCGACAGGGCAAAAACGTCGATCCCGACGAGCTGGAAGCGCTGCACCAGGAGTACGAAGAGCGCATCGCCGCGCTGTCTGACAGCGTTTCTCAGGCGGGCGAACAGCGCGTGGCGCTGCGCCAGGAGCTGGAGCAGCTGCAGGCCAGCATCAAAACTCTGACCCAGCGCGCCCCGGTCTGGCTGGCCGCGCAGAGCAGCCTGACCCAGCTGAGCGAGCAGAGCGGCGAAACGTTCGAATCCTCCCAGGAGGTAACCGAGTATCTGCAGCAGCTGCTGGAGCGCGAGCGCGAAGCCATCGTCGAGCGGGATGAAGTCGGTGCCAGCAAGCGCGCCGTGGATGAGGAAATCGAACGCCTGAGCCAGCCGGGCGGCGCGGAAGATCAGCGCCTGAACGCGCTGGCGGAACGTTTCGGCGGCGTGCTGCTGTCGGAAATCTACGACGACGTCAGCTTTGAAGATGCCCCGTACTTCTCGGCACTTTACGGCCCGTCGCGTCACGCCATCGTCGTGCCGGACCTGTCCCGGGTACGCGATCTGCTCGACGGCCTCGATGAGTGCCCGGAAGATCTCTATCTCATTGAAGGTGACCCGCAATCCTTCGATGACAGCGTATTCGCCGCCGATGAGCTGGAAAAAGCGGTGGTGGTGAAGGTTGCCGACCGTCAGTGGCGCTACTCGCGCTTCCCGGCGGTGCCGCTGTTTGGCCGCGCGGCGCGGGAAAGCCGCATTGAGATCCTGCACAGCGAACGTGAAACGCTCTCCGAACGCTACGCCACGCTGTCGTTTGACGTGCAGAAAACCCAGCGCCTGCACCAGGCGTTCAGCCGCTTCATCGGCAGCCATCTGGCGGTAGCTTTTGATGCCGATCCGGAGATGGAACTCCGCACGCTGAACACCCGCCGCGGCGAAGTTGAGCGCGCCATCAGCAATCACGAAAATGACAATCAGCAGCAGCGCACCCAGTACGATCAGGCGAAAGAAGCGGTGGGGCAACTTAACCGCCTGCTGCCGCGTCTTAGCCTGCTGACCGACGAGACGCTGGCTGACCGGGTTGAAGAGATTCAGGAGCGTTTCGATGAGGCGCAGGAAGCTGCGCGCTTCATTCAGCAGTACGGCAATCAGCTGGCGAAGCTGGAGCCGGTGGTGTCGGTGCTGCAAAGCGACCCGGAGCAGTATGAGCAGCTGAAAGAGGATTACGAGCAGGCGCGGACGACCCAGCGCGAGGCGCGCCAGCAGTCCTTCGCCCTCAGTGAAGTGGTGCAGCGTCGGGCGCACTTCAGCTACACCGATTCAGCGGAAATGCTGAGCGGTAACAGCGATCTCAACGAAAAACTGCGTCAGCGTCTGGAGCAGGCCGAGGCCGAGCGCGCCCGCGCCCGTGAAGCGCTGCGTACCCACAGCAGCCAGCTTGGGCAGTACAACCAGGTGCTGGCGTCGCTGAAAAGTTCGTTCGACACCAAAAAAGAGCTGCTCAACGATCTGCATAAAGAGCTGCAGGATATCGGCGTGCGCGCCGACAGCGGGGCAGAAGAGCGCGCCCGTCTGCGCCGTGACGAGCTGCACACGCGGCTTTCCGGCAACCGCAGCCGTCGTAACCAGCTTGAGAAACAGCTGACCTATTGCGAAGCGGAGATGGATAACCTGACCCGCAAACTTAAGCGTCTGGAGCGGGACTATCATGAAACCCGCGAGCACGTTGTCACCGCGAAAGCGGGCTGGTGCGCGGTGATGCGCATGGTGAAAGATAACGGCGTCGAACGTCGCCTGCACCGCCGCGAGCTGGCGTATCTCTCCGGGGATGAGCTGCGCTCGATGTCGGATAAGGCGCTCGGCGCGCTGCGCCTGGCGGTGGCGGATAACGAACATCTGCGCGATGTGCTGCGCATGTCCGAAGATCCGAAACGGCCGGAGCGTAAAATTCAGTTCTTCGTCGCGGTCTATCAGCATCTGCGCGAGCGTATCCGTCAGGACATCATCCGCACCGATGATCCGGTGGAAGCCATCGAACAGATGGAAATCGAACTGGGCCGCCTGACCGAAGAGCTGACTTCCCGCGAGCAGAAGCTGGCGATCAGCTCCCGCAGCGTGGCGAACATCATCCGCAAAACCATTCAGCGCGAGCAGAACCGTATTCGCATGCTCAACCAGGGGCTGCAGAGCGTCTCCTTCGGCCAGGTAAACAGCGTGCGGCTCAACGTTAACGTGCGTGAAAGCCACGCCACGCTGCTGGATGTGCTCTCCGAGCAACACGAGCAACATCAGGATCTGTTTAACAGCAACCGCCTGACCTTCTCGGAAGCGCTGGCGAAGCTTTACCAGCGCCTGAACCCGCAGGTGGACATGGGGCAGCGCACGCCGCAGACCATCGGCGAGGAGCTGCTCGACTACCGCAACTATCTTGAGATGGAAGTGGAAGTTAACCGTGGCTCCGACGGCTGGCTGCGTGCAGAGAGCGGGGCGCTCTCCACCGGGGAAGCGATCGGGACCGGGATGTCGATTCTGGTGATGGTGGTGCAGAGCTGGGAAGATGAGTCCCGCCGCCTGCGCGGCAAGGACATTTCGCCGTGCCGCCTGCTGTTCCTCGATGAAGCTGCGCGTCTGGATGCCCGCTCAATCGCCACGCTGTTTGAGCTGTGCGAGCGTCTGGATATGCAGCTGATCATCGCCGCGCCGGAAAACATCAGCCCTGAGAAAGGCACCACCTACAAACTGGTGCGTAAGGTGTTCCAGAACACCGAGCATGTGCATGTTGTGGGGCTGCGCGGTTTCGCCACGCCACAAGCGCAGCCGCAACCTCAGGCGCTACCGGACGAGACGGAAGAGATCTCCTGATCCTCAGCATCAGTCACAAGCGCGGCCTGGCCGCGCTTTTTTTTGCCTGTTTTTCAGGTTTCACCGCCGCGCGCCGATAACCCTGCTGCAGGTTTAACTTTCTTTACATAAGGTAAGGAAAATGATGTGCAGAATTTATATACTGAAATCATGTTCGCACGTAGCGGACGCCGTTGAAAAATAAAGAACAGGGGGCAAGGGATGTTGCTAAAGAATTTACGTGGTCGCCAACTGCTGGCACTGAGCGTGTGTCTGGGGTTAGGCGTTGCTCCGCTGTTTTCCGTCCAGGCTGACGAGCCTGAGGCCGTGCCGATGGACAGCTCAGCGCAGAGCGTGGAGCAACCTGGCGTCCTGGTTCAGCCGCTGGCACCCTCTGCCGCGATGGTGGCGCTCTCCGGCAGCGCGCCGGACGCTGACGCCGCGCAACATCGTGCCAGCCTGACGGCGCTGTTGCCCTCCGGTTATACCCCGGTGTACATGAATGCGCTGGTGGCGCTCTACGGTGAACGCGACCTGAAGCCGATGTGGGAAAATCGCGACGCGGTGCAGGCGTTCCAGCAGCAGCTGGCCGAAGTGGCGATTGCCGGCTTCCAGCCGCAGTTTACCCGCTGGGTGGAGCTGCTCACCGATCCCGCCGTCAGCGGCATGTCCCGCGATCTGGTGCTTTCGGATGCCATGCTGGGCTATCTGCACTATGTTTCCGGGCTGGCAACCAACGGCACCCGCTGGCTCTACAGCAGCAAACCCTACACGCTGACCACGCCGCCGCTGTCGGTGATTAACCAGTGGCAGGTCGCCCTGGATAACGGCAGCCTGAGCGCATTCGTTACCGCGCTGGCGCCGTCCCATCCGCAGTACAGCGCGATGCACGCCTCGCTGCTGACGCTGGTGGCGGATACCCGTCCGTGGCCGACGCTGAACGACAGCGCGAAGCTGCGCCCCGGTCAGTCGAGCAATGATATCGGCGCGCTGCGCGAAGTACTGCAGCGCACCGGCATGATGGACAGCCCTCCGGACATTGTCCTGCCGGGCGACAGCGCACCGCAGCGTAATAATGACGTGGTTAGCCCGTCAGCGGCGATTGTCACGCAGAGCGACACGCCGCGCACCGCGCCGGCCAAAGCGCGACCTGGCGCGCGTGGCGTATACGATCGTGAACTGGTCGCGGCGGTGAAGCGTTTCCAGAAATGGCAGGGGCTGTCGGCGGACGGCGTTATCGGTGCCGCGACGCGCCAGTGGCTGAACGTCACTCCGGCCCAGCGCGCTTCGCTGCTGGCGCTCAATATTCAGCGCCTGCGCCTGCTGCCGGGCAAAGTGAACACCGGCATTATGGTGAACATCCCGGAATATTCGCTGGTCTACTACCTCAACGGTAATCAGGCGCTGGCCTCGCGGGTCATCGTCGGGCGGCCGGATCGTAAAACGCCGCTGATGAGCAGCGCGCTGAACAATGTGGTGGTGAATCCGCCGTGGAACGTGCCGCCGACCCTGGCGCGCAAGGATATTCTGCCAAAAGTGTGGAATGACCCCGGCTATCTGGAGCGTCATAACTATACCGTGCTGCGGGGCTGGAGCAGCAATGAAACCATCGACCCGTGGATGGTGGACTGGGCGACCATTACGCCATCTAACCTGCCGTTCCGCTTCCAGCAGGCACCGGGCGCGCACAACTCACTGGGGCGCTACAAGTTCAACATGCCCAGCTCCGATGCGATCTATCTGCACGATACGCCAAACCACACGCTGTTCCAGAAGGATGAGCGCGCGCTGAGTTCGGGCTGCGTGAGGGTGAATAAAGCCTCTGAACTGGCGAATATGCTGTTGCAGGATGCAGGCTGGAACGACACGCGTATTTCTGATGCCCTGAAGCAGGGCAATACGCGCTACGTCAATATTCCACAAAATATCCCGGTAAACCTGTATTACCTGACGGCGTTTATTGGCGAGGACGGGCGTCCGCAATATCGTACAGATATTTACAATTACGATCTCACGGCGCGATCGGGTGCACAGATCCTCGAAAAAGCGGAAAAACTCATCAGGTAAATGCAGCATTTCTAATGTATTAATGGTCAACACCATGACAATAAACGCGCCCGGCGACCGTTCCGGGCGCGTTTATATCAGGGGAACGGTGCCTTGACTCGCCAGGTTATGGCAGTTAAGGTGCCTTTCGTGCGCCAGAAGTGCATCTTGTTTTCACTTACCAGTAGACCTGAATATTATGGACCAATTTAACGCTACTCGCCGCAAACTGCTGGCGTGGGGCGGCGCTGCTCTGGGAGCTTCTCTGCTGCCGGGAACCGCATTCGCCACCCTCTCCACGCCGCGTCCGCGTATATTAACGCTCAGCAATCTGAATACGGGCGAATCCATTAAAGCCCAGTTTTTCGATGGCAAAGGCTATATTCAGGAAGAATTAGCAAAGCTTAATCATTTTTTCAGGGACTATCGTTCTAATAAAATTAAAGCGATTGATACCTCATTATTCGATCAGCTCTATCGTCTGCAAAGCCTGCTGGATACCCACAAGCCGGTGCAGTTGATTTCCGGCTATCGCTCCGTTGATACCAATAAAGAGCTGCGTTCGCACAGCCGCGGTGTAGCAAAAAATAGCTATCACACCAAAGGCCAGGCGATGGATTTCCATATCGAAGGCATCTCTTTAAGCAATATTCGCAAAGCGGCGTTATCAATGCGCGCGGGTGGTGTAGGATATTACCCTCGTAGCAACTTTGTGCATATTGATACCGGGCCCGTGCGGCACTGGTAAGTACGGTATCCTGCTCAGGCAGGCTAAAGGAGCGGCATGAATTACCATATTATTCCCGTGACGGCGTTCGCCCAGAACTGCTCGCTTATCTGGTGTGAAGAGACACAGCAGGCGGCGCTGGTCGATCCCGGCGGTGATGCGGCACGTATCAAACAGGAAGTGGCCGGCAAGCCAGTCACCGTCACGCAGATCCTGCTGACTCACGGTCACCTCGACCACGTCGGTGCGGCAGCGGAGCTGGCGCAGCACTATAACGTCCCGGTGATCGGCCCGCAGAAAGAAGATGAATTCTGGCTGCAGGGGCTGCCCGACCAGAGCCGCATGTTCGGCCTGGAAGAGTGCCAGCCGCTGACGCCGGATCGCTGGCTGGAAGAGGGCGACAGCGTCGCGCTGGGTAACATCACCCTTGAGGTGCTGCACTGCCCGGGCCATACGCCAGGCCATATCGTGTTCTTTGACCGGGCGTCGCGTCTGCTGGTGTCCGGCGACGTGGTGTTTAAGGGCGGCGTCGGGCGCAGCGATTTCCCGCGCGGCGACCACGGCCAGCTGATCGATGCCATCAAGCGTAAGCTGTTACCGCTCGGCGATGACGTCACTTTTATTCCCGGCCACGGGCCGATGTCCACCCTGGGCTATGAGCGGCTGCATAACCCGTTCCTGCAGGATGAACAGCCCGTCTGGTGATCCCCATAAAAAAGGGCCGCATAAAGCGGCCCTTGTTGTTTCTGTCGCGATTACAGCACGGCGACGATAGCCTCGCACAGCGGCGCCATGTTATCCGGTGTCATCCCCGCCACGTTCACACGTCCTGATGCTACCGCATACACGCCAAACTCCTCACGCAGACGCAGCACCTGCTCTTTGGTCAGACCGCTGAAGGAAAACATGCCGTTCTGCTTGGTGATGAAGCTGAAATCGCGGTTAGCGCCTTTCTCTGCCAGGGTGTTGACGAACAGCTGACGCATACGCTGAATGCGCTGGCGCATATCGTTCAGCTCCTGTTCCCAGATGGTACGCAGGGCGTCATTGCTGAGAATGGTCGCGACTACCGCGGCGCCGTGTGCCGGCGGGTTGGAGTAGTTAGCGCGAATACAGGACTTCATCTGGCTGAAGGCGCGATCGGCGGCGTCAGCATCGGCAGCTACCAGCGTGCAGGCACCCACGCGCTCGTTGTACAGGCCGAAGTTCTTGGAGAAGGAGCTGGCAACAATCAGTTCCTGATGCAGCGCGGCGAAAGCACGCAGGCCTTCCGCATCCTCTTCCAGACCGCGGGCAAAGCCCTGGTAAGCGAAGTCGAACAGCGGCAGCCAGCCTTTCTCGACAGACAGCTTCGCCAGCTGTTCCCACTGCTCAAGCGTCGGATCGATGCCGGTCGGGTTGTGGCAGCAGCCGTGGAACAGCACCACGTCGCCCGCCTGGGCTTCGTTCAGGCAGCTCACCAGACCGTCAAAATCCAGCGCGTGGTTAGCCGCGTCGTAGTAAGCGTACTCGCGCACTTCCAGACCGGCAGAGTTGAACACGCCTTTGTGGTTCGGCCAGCTTGGATTTGATACCCAGACGCGCTTCACGTCGGTGTTTTTAGCGAGAAAATCTGCCGCCACGCGCAGGGCGCCGGTACCGCCAGGGGTTTGCGCCGTGCGGGCGCGTTTCGCGTCAATCAGCGCGCTGCCTTTGCCGAACAGCAGCTCCTGGGTGCAGCGACCAAATTCGGGAATACCGTCGATACCGAGGTAGTTTTTGGTGGTTTCGTTTTCCAGCAAATATTGTTCTGCTTTTTTTACGCTGGTGAGCACCGGTGTTTTACCGGTTTCATCTTTATAAACCCCAATACCCAGGTTGATTTTGGTCGGGCGATCGTCGGCACGAAACAGATCGGCCAGACCTAAGATAGGATCGGCCGGAGCGGCAGTTATGTTCTCAAACATGACGAGGTTCCATTGTGATTGCAGAAGGGAATTCCGCTATCAGGTTAACGGGTGTCACCGTAAATGCCAACCGTTTGCCATGAAAAGAGCGGGATTCATCATCATTCAAATTTCAGGCGTAAAAAAACAGGGCCGAAGCCCTGTTTTTTATAATCAACTATCGAAGGATAGTGATTAGAACTGGTAAACGATACCCACTGCAACGGTGTCGTCAGACGCTACGCCCAGGGCGTTGTCGCTGTCGATCTGGTTGATGATGTAATCAACATAGGTAGACATGTTTTTGTTGAAGTAGTAGGTAGCGCCAACTTCGAAGTATTCTACGAGGTCAACACTGCCGATACCGTCGATGTCTTTACCTTCAGACTTGTTATAGGAGATAGACGGGCGCAGACCGAAATCGAACTGGTACTGAGCAACGATGAAGTAGTCTTTAGTTTTGTTCGCGTAACCGTTGATGCTGTCAGAAAGCGAAATTGGGGTAGCGTTACGGGTTTCGCTGTAGGTCGCTGCCAGGTACAGGTTGTTGGCATCATACTTGATAGACGTGCCCCACTGCTCAGCTTTCGCGCCGCTACCCATTGCCATAGCTTCCTGAGCATTGGTGCGGTCAGCCGCGCCATAAGCACCAACGATACCGAAGCCATTCATCTCGTAAGCGAGAGAGGTTGCCCAGCCGTCGCCGTTAGAACGCTGAACATCGCTCAGGTTAGTAACATCGCCAGTCTCATCATCAATCGAGAGGCTGCTTGCACGCTCATTTTTGCCCAGGTACTGCACGCCGAAGCTCAGGCCGTCAACCAGACCGAAGAAGTTCGAGTTGCGGTAGGTAGCGAGGCCACCCTGACGACCAGCGAAGAACTGGTCAGAACCCGCGGTGTCGCCGCCGAATTCTGGCAGCATATCGGTGTAACCCAGCGCGTCATAAACCAGACCGTAGTTACGACCGTAGTCGAAGGAGCCGAAATCACCGAATTTCAGACCAGCAAATGCCAGACGGGTTTTGTTACCAGCCTGTGCATCGCTACCGCCTTCAGAACGGTTGCCCTGGAAGTTATATTCCCACTGGCCGTAACCGGTCAGCTGGTCGTTGATCTGGGTTTCGCCTTTGAAGCCAAGACGAGCATAGGTTTTATCGCCATCGCTTGCATAACCATCATCATCAGAGAAGTAATGCAGGCCAACCGCTTTACCGTAGATATCAATTTTATTGCCATCTTTGTTATAAACTTCAGCGGCGTTCACGGTGCCGGCGGCCAGCAGTGCAGGGATAACCACTGCCAGAATATTGCGCTTCATCATTATTTATTACCCTCATTGGTTTTTATGAACACCTGCCACTGCCGCCAATGAATTCCGTCAATAAAAGTTTACGGAACTATTGATGAAAGTTTGGTGTCTTTCTGTGTCTGAAAGGCATCTTTCCATTCAAAACCATGTTTCGCTACCATGAAAGTGCTACAAATGTCTAAAACAGGTAACCAAAAGAAATAATGTGTAACATTATGTGAATTTTGGGGAACTTTGTGAACCACCTCAAATTTCACCTTGTAACCGGTTATTATTCGCGCGAAGCATCTATATATATATGAATTACTTATAATTAATTCAGATAACCCCTTTTCTTATGCCCTGGCGGGGCACCGCGCAGTTTTTCTTATAGTGTAAATTTGTTGCAGAACGCAGCCCGGGTAAATTAGCCAAATTGTGCTAAGTCAAACCCGGCGAGAAATTTGCAATGGGGAGCTGGCGTAAAAATATCAGGGGGATGTTTCACGAAGTTACGGAAGGGCAGGCGTCAGGATTTTTTGACAGGCGTCTGCAAGCAAAAAAAAGGCCAGCACGCGGCTGGCCTTACATCATCAGAAGCTCGCGTTGCGCGGCGTTCTCGGGAACGGGATGACGTCGCGGACGTTCTGCACGCCGGTGACGTAAGCGATAAGACGCTCGAAGCCCAGACCGAAGCCGGAGTGCGGCACGGTGCCGTAGCGACGCAGATCGCGATACCACCAGTAGTCCTCTTTGTTGAGGCCCATCTCGGCCATACGCGCATCCAGCACGTCGAGACGCTCTTCACGCTGCGAGCCGCCGATGATTTCACCGATGCCCGGGGCCAGCACGTCCATCGCCGCCACGGTTTTGCCGTCGTCGTTAAGGCGCATGTAAAACGCTTTGATCTCTTTCGGGTAGTTTTTCACCACCACCGGCGCTTTAAAGTGTTTCTCGGCCAGGTAGCGCTCGTGCTCGGAAGAGAGATCGACACCCCAGTACACCGGGTTTTCGAATTTTTCACCGCATTTCTCAAGAATGGCGACCGCATCGGTGTAATCCACCTGGGCGAAGTCAGCGGAGATGAAACGCTCCAGGCGTTCGATAGCTTCTTTATCCACGCGCTGGGCGAAGAACTGCATGTCGTCCATACGCTCATCCAGCACCGCTTTGAACACGTACTTCAGCATCGCTTCGGCGAGGCCGGCGGCGTCGTTCAGGCTGGCAAACGCCACTTCCGGCTCCAGCATCCAGAACTCTGCCAGGTGGCGGCTGGTGTTGGAGTTTTCTGCGCGGAAGGTCGGGCCGAAGGTGTACACCTTCGACAGCGCACAGGCGTAGGTTTCGCCGTTGAGCTGGCCGGAAACGGTAAGGAACGCTTCTTTTCCGAAGAAGTCCTGATCGTAATCCACCTTGCCCTGGACGTTACGCGGCAGGTTTTCCATGTCCAGCGTAGAGACGCGGAACATTTCGCCAGCGCCTTCGGTATCAGACGCGGTAATCAGCGGGGTGGATACCCAGAAGTAGCCCTGCTCGTGGAAGAAACGGTGCAGCGCCTGGGCCAGAGTGTGACGCACGCGGGCCACCGCGCCGATCATGTTGGTGCGCGGACGCAGGTGCGCAACTTCACGCAGGTATTCGATGCTGTGGCGCTTCGCCGCCATCGGGTAGGTGTCCGGATCTTCAACCCAGCCGGTCACTTCGACGTGGCTTGCCTGCAGCTCGAAGCTCTGGCCTTCGCCCGGCGACTCCACCACTTTCCCGGTGACGATCACCGAACAGCCGGTGGTCAGACGCAGAATTTCATCATTGTAATTGGGCAGAGAATTATTGATGACAGCCTGTACAGGATCAAAGCAGGAACCGTCATAGACGGCGAGGAAGGAGATGCCAGCTTTTGAATCTCGGCGAGTACGCACCCATCCGCGCACGGTGACTTCACTGTCAACGGCTACGCGGCCCTGGAGTACGTCGGCTACAGGCACAACGCTCATAATGTTCTCTCTGTGTAATGGTGAAATGTAAATTCATTATCCCACCCGGAGGGGGGTTATCTATGTTACCTGGCGTGCGCCATCAGACAAGCAGAATTCATACCAGACGGGAAGAAAATTTTGGGGGGGAACGGGCGGGAGCGGAGCGCTCCCACCGGGATCAGCTGGCTTTTTTAACCTGGGGCAAATCAAAGGCCTCGCGCAGGGCGCGCACAAAGGCTTTATCGTGGCAGATGGTCTTGCCGGGACTGTCGGAGAGCTTCGCCACCGGTTTGCCGTTGCACTCCACCAGTTTGATCACGATATTGAGCGGCTTCACGCCGGGAATATCGCAGGTAAGGCGCGTGCCGATACCAAACCCGAGGTTCACGCGGTCGGCAAAATGGCGGTAGAGATCAATCGCCTTCGGCAGATCGAGGTTATCGGAGAACACCAGGGTTTTGCTCATCGGATCGATACCGAGCGAGGCATAGTGCGCAATGGCTTTTTCGCCCCACTGCACCGGGTCGCCGGAGTCGTGGCGCAGCCCCTGATAGCGGGTAGCGAATTCCGGCCCGAAGTCGCGCAGGAAGGCATCCATCGTGATGCAGTCGGTGAGGGCGATGCCGAGCATGTCCGGGTACTCATCCAGCCACGCCTGCAGGGCCGCACGCTGGCTTGACGCCAGGCTGGGGCTGATCTGCTGATGGGCCTGGAACCACTCGTGCGCCTGGGTGCCCATTGGCGTCAGGTTGAGGCGACGGGCAAGATCGTAGTTGCTGGTGCCCACAAACCAGGGTTCCTGCTGCAGACGCTCAACGATGGCCTGCTGCACGTCGCGGGAGAAGCGGCGGCGGGTGCCGAAATCCATCAGGCGAAACGCGCTGAGATCGACGTCAGAAGTAAAGTGGGCGAAATTATCCAGTTTGGCGTCAAGGTGCGCCAGCGCCATCTCCACCGTGGCCTCGGGCGAGCGGTAGTGGTGCACCAGCTCGCTTATCACCGCCAGCAGCGGCACTTCCCACATAATCACTTCCCGCCACGGGCCGGCAAGGCGGATATCAAGCTTGCCGTTGACGTTGCGCACCGTGACCTGCGAGGCGTCGTAGCGAAAATCGCGCAGCCAGTCGAGATAATCCTGTCTGAAGAAGGGCAGGGAGGCGAGCCACTGATACTCGCTGTCGCTGAGGGCAAGCTGCTGCATCGCCTCAATCTGCTCGCGAATAGCATCAGCATAAATGCCTAACAGGTCATCACCGCGGCAGCGGAACTCCGCCGCAACGTGCACATCGGCATAGTGGTGAAAAACCGCCTGCTGCATGTGCAATTTATAGGCGTCGGTATCCAGCAGCGAGTGTAAAACAGGGGAAGCGTATTGTGTCATGGTGCGTTACTGGCATCCTCTAACAGGAGCGTTTCCATCAGTGGCGAAAGCAGATAAAGACGCAGGAGTATACCCTGATTATCGGTTTATTGAAGCAGGATCACAACATAACCCTGTAAGCGGGTCGAGGGCTATTTGTGCCGCATGGCGGTGAAAGCCAGGGCTGCCGCACCGTCAGGCTTAAAAGATAATTATTCTGCATGGCAACATTGTTGCAACAGGAATAGACTGGAATGCTAAGCCCTTCATCTGCCACGGCGTCACCGCCATGCGCGTGGTAAGAACATTCGGGTTCAATCTTACGGATGATGTAAAAAGGTTTTCTATGACACAACAGCCACAAGCCAAATACCGCCACGACTATCGTGCGCCGGATTACCAGATCAGCGATATTGACTTGACCTTTGAACTCGATGCCGCCAGTACGCGGGTTACCGCCGTCAGCCAGATCACCCGCCAGGGCGCGGTTGATGCGCCGCTGCGTCTTGACGGGGAAGATCTCACCCTCGTCTCACTGGCAGTGAATGACGCCCCCTGGCAGGATTACCGCCTTGATGAGGGCGCGCTGGTGCTGGAAAACCTGCCCGAGCGCTTCACGTTACGCATCGTTAACGATATCAGCCCGGCAACCAATACCGCGCTGGAAGGGCTGTACCAGTCCGGCGATGCGCTCTGCACCCAGTGCGAAGCCGAAGGCTTCCGCCACATCACCTGGTATCTCGACCGCCCGGACGTGCTGGCCCGCTTCACCACGAAACTGATTGCGGATAAAACCCGCTACCCGTACCTGCTGGCGAACGGTAACCGCATCGCCCAGGGCGAGCTGGACAACGGCCAACACTGGGTGCAGTGGGAAGACCCGTTCCCGAAACCCTGCTACCTGTTTGCGCTGGTCGCGGGCGATTTCGACGTGCTGCGCGACAACTTCGTCACCCGCTCCGGGCGCGACGTGGCGCTGGAGCTGTATGTCGATCGCGGCAATCTCGATCGCGCCTCCTGGGCGATGACCTCGCTGAAAAACTCCATGAAGTGGGACGAAGACCGTTTCGGCCTCGAATACGATCTCGACATCTATATGATCGTCGCCGTCGACTTCTTTAATATGGGCGCGATGGAGAACAAAGGGCTGAACGTCTTTAACTCCAAATTTGTGCTGGCCCGCGCTCAGACCGCCACCGATAAAGACTACCTCGATATCGAGCGCGTCATCGGCCACGAATATTTCCATAACTGGACCGGCAACCGCGTCACCTGCCGCGACTGGTTCCAGCTCAGCCTGAAAGAGGGGCTGACGGTGTTCCGCGACCAGGAGTTCAGCTCCGATCTCGGCTCCCGCGCCGTGAACCGCATCAACAACGTGCGCACCATGCGCGGTATGCAGTTCGCCGAAGATGCCAGCCCGATGGCGCACCCGATCCGCCCGGATATGGTTATCGAGATGAATAATTTCTATACCCTGACGGTGTATGAGAAAGGGTCGGAAGTGATTCGTATGCTGCACACGCTGCTCGGAGAAGCGAATTTCCAGAAGGGGATGCAGCTCTATTTCGAACGTCACGACGGCAGCGCAGCCACCTGCGACGACTTCGTGCAGGCGATGGAAGATGCCTCCAACGTCGATCTCTCGCATTTCCGTCGCTGGTACAGCCAGTCCGGTACGCCTGTCGTCAGCGTGCGCGACGACTACAACCCGGAAACCGAACAGTACACCCTGACCATCAGCCAGCACACGCCGCCCACCGCCGACCAGGCTGAGAAGCTGCCGCTGCACATCCCGTTCGATATCGAACTGTATGACAACGAAGGCAAGGTGATCCCGCTGCAAAAGGGCGGCCATCCGGTGCACAACGTGCTGAACCTGACCCAGGCGGAGCAGACTTTCGTCTTCGACAACGTCTACTTCCAGCCGGTGCCGTCGCTGCTGCGCGAGTTTTCCGCCCCGGTGAAGCTGGAGTATAAGTGGAGCGACCAGCAGCTGACCTTCCTGATGCGTCACGCCCGCAACGACTTCTCCCGCTGGGATGCAGCGCAGAGCCTGCTGACCACCTACATCAAGCTCAACGTTGCCCGTCATCAGCAGGGGCTGCCGCTCTCACTGCCGCTGCATGTGGCCGATGCGTTCCGCGCGATCCTGCTGGACGACCAGCTCAGCCCGGCGCTGAAAGCCGAGATCCTGACCCTGCCGTCAGCCAATGAAATGGCGGAGCTGTTCCAGATCATCGATCCGGTAGCGATTGCCGCCGTGCGTGAAGCCCTGACCCGTACTCTGGCGAAAGAGCTGGCGGACGAGTGCCTGGCGGTTTACAACGCCACTAAGCTGGATGAGTACCGCGTCGATCACGCCGACATCGGGCAACGTGCGCTGCGCAACACCTGCCTGCGTTATCTGGCCTTCGGCGACGCGCAGCTGGCGGACAAGCTGGTCACCACCCAGTATCAGGATGCGGACAACATGACCGATGCGATGGCCGCGCTCTCTGCCGCCGTGGCGGCGCAGCTGCCGTGCCGTGAAGCGCTGCTCGCCGAGTACGACGAGCAGTGGCATCAGGATGGTCTGGTGATGGACAAGTGGTTTGTCCTGCAGGCTACCAGCCCGGCGACGGACGTGCTGAGCACCGTGCGCGGGCTGCTCAACCACCGCTCGTTCACCTTCGGCAACCCGAACCGCGTGCGCGCGCTGATTGGCGCTTTCGCCAGCAGCAACCCGGCGGCGTTCCATGCTGAAGACGGCAGCGGCTACCAGTTTATGGTGGAGATGCTGAGCGAGCTTAACAGCCGCAACCCGCAGGTGGCCTCGCGTCTGATTGAGCCGCTGATCCGCCTCAAGCGCTATGACGAAAAACGTCAGGCGCTGATGCGCAACGCGCTGGAGCAACTGAAAGCGCTGCCGAACCTGTCCGGGGATCTGTACGAGAAAATCAGCAAAGCGCTGGCGTAATTCAGTGCCGGTGGTTCATGGGCGGGTGCATGGCGCACCCGCTTTTTTTTATCCCGCTTTAACTTCCCGTACCGGTTGCGGCGCTTTACGCATCACCCGATCCAGCACTTCCGCCTCCAGCTCCGCCAGGCGCACCGAGCCATGACGGCGCGGACGCGCGATGTCCACCGTCAGATCCAGACCGATCCGTCCATCCTCTATCAACAGCACCCGATCCGCCAGCGCGACCGCCTCACTCACATCGTGCGTGACCAGCAGCACGGTAAAGCCGTGCTCCAGCCACAGAGATTCGATCAGCGCCTGCATCTCGAGGCGCGTCAACGCATCCAGCGCGCCAAGCGGTTCGTCCAGCAGCAGCAGACGCGGGCGATGGATCAGCGCGCGGGCCAGCGCTACGCGCTGCTTCTGCCCGCCGGATAGCGCAGCAGGCCACTCCGCGGCGCGGTTTTCCAGCCCCACGGCCGCCAGCGCGTTGAGCGCGTCCTGACGCCAGTTGCCTTTCAGTCCGAGGCCCACGTTGTCGATCACTTTTTTCCACGGCAGCAGGCGCGCATCCTGAAACATCAGGCGGGTATCGTCCTGGGTCTGGCGCAGGGGCGTGTTGCCCGCCAGCAGCTCGCCGTCATTGGGATTTTCCAGCCCCGCCAGCAGGCGCAGCAGGGTACTTTTCCCGCAGCCGCTGCGACCCACCACCGCCACGAACTGCCCGGCGGGAATATGCAGGTTAAGATTATCAAGCACGGTTTTACTGCCGTAGCGTCTGGAGACTCCACTGACCAGCAGCGGCGTGCCAGGGGTGAGTCGTGCAGTATTCATGCGGCTTCCTCCTTCTTCTGCCACGCCGGGTGCCAGCGCAGCCAGATACGCTCCAGCAGCTGGGCGCTGACGTCCGCCAGCTTGCCGAGCAGGGCGTAAAGTATGATGGCGACCACCACCACATCGGTTTGCAGAAATTCACGGGCGTTCATCGCCAGATAGCCAATGCCTGAGTTGGCGGAGATGGTTTCGGCGACGATCAGCGTCAGCCACATCAGCCCTAACGCGAAGCGCACCCCGACCATGATCGACGGCAGCGCGCCGGGCAGGATAACGTGCACAAACAGGCTGAAGCCCGACAGGCCATAGCTGCGCGCCATCTCCAGCAGGCCGCGATCGATATTGCGGATGCCGTGCCAGGTGTTGATATAGACCGGGAACAGCGTCCCCAGCGCCACGAGAAAGATCTTCGCGCTCTCATCGATGCCGAACCAGAGGATCACCAGCGGGATCAGCGCCAGATGCGGCACGTTACGCAGCATCTGAATCGAGGTATCGAGCAGGCGCTCCCCCCAGCGCGACAGGCCGCTGATAAGCCCCAGCAGCAGGCCGAGCGAACCGCCAATCGAGAAGCCGATGAGCGCCCGCCAGGAACTGATGGTCAGGTGCTGCCACAGCTCGCCGCTGGCCGACAGGCTCCAGAACGCTTTTACCACGCCCTCCGGTGAGGGCAGGATGCGCGTTGACAGCCAGCCGGTCTGTGAAGCGACCTGCCAGACGACGACAATCGTCAGCGGCAGCAGCCAGGGCGCAAGGCGCAGCAGCAGCCGGCGTGCGGTAAGTGACATAGCGCCTCCTTAACTCTGCGCCACGTTACGCGGAATAAATTCGTTTGCCACCGCTTCACCCTGCGCCTTCAACGGCTGCGGCTGCGGCACCTCCGGAATAGCGACATCCAGATGCGGGAACAGCAGCTCGCCGACGCGCCACGCCTCTTCCAGATGCGGATAACCGGAAAGAATAAAGCTGTCGATACCGAGATCGGCATACTCATTGATGCGTGCCGCCACGGTGGGACCGTCGCCTACCAGCGCCGTACCCGCGCCGCCGCGCACCAGGCCGACCCCGGCCCACAGGTTGGGCGCAATCTCCAGCCCTTCACGGCTGCCGTTATGCAGGGCCGCCATACGCTGCTGGCCGACCGAGTCCTGGCGGGCGAACGCCGCCTGCGCTTTAGCGATGGTGTCGTCATCAAGATGCGAGATAAGCCGATCCGCGGCCTGCCACGCCGCTTCGGTGGTTTCGCGCACGATAACGTGCAGGCGAATACCGAAGCGGACCTTGCGCCCGTGGGCGGCGGCTTTAGCCCGCACCTGAGCGATTTTCTCTTTCACCAGCGCCGGCGGCTCGCCCCAGGTGAGGTACAGATCGACCTGCTCAGCGGCCAGATCCTGCGCCACGTCCGAGGATCCACCAAAGTAGAGCGGCGGTCGCGGCTGCTGCACCGGCGGGAACAGCAGCTTCGCGCCGCGCACCTGAATATGCTTGCCCTCAAAGTCCACCGTCTCGCCCTCAAGCAGGCGACGCCAGACGCGGGTGAACTCCGCCGACGCCTCGTAGCGTTCGGTATGGTCGAGGAACACGCCGTCGGCAGCCAGCTCCTGCGGATCGCTGCCGGTGACCAGGTTGAACAGCGCACGGCCATTCGAGAGACGATCCAGCGTCGCCGCCTGGCGCGCCGCCACGGTGGGGGAGATCACGCTGGGTCGAAGGGCTACAAGAAACTTCAGTCGCTGGGTCACCGGGATCAGGGAAGCGGCCACCAGCCAGGCATCCTCGCAGGAGCGCCCGGTCGGGATCAGCACGCCGGTAAAGCCAAAGCGATCCGCGGTCTGCGCAATCTGCTGCAGGTAACTGTGATCCACCGGGCGTGCGCCCTCCTCGCTGCCCAGATAGTGGCCGTCGCCGTGGGTCGGTAAAAACCAGAACAGATTCAGACTCATGATTTCGCTCCTTTCGTGAGGGTGGGGTGCCAGATGCGGTCGCGGATGTCGAGCTGCTTCGGCACCAGGCGGTTCTCGTAGAACAGATCGGCGGTTTGCTGCTGACGCGCGGTGGTTTCTTCATTGACCGGGGTAATCGATGTCGGCGGACGATGATCGAGATAGGTGGCGATCACCTTTTCCGGCAGCCCCATGCTGGTCGCCAGCAGCGTGATGCTCTGCTGACGTTGTGAAAGGGTCAGGGCATCGGCATCGCTGAAGGTTTTCAGTACCCCGAGCAGGAAATCGCCGTTGGCCTCAGCGTAAGGGCGCGCGGCTAAATAGAAGGAGCCGGTCTGCTTCAGCCCTTCGCCGTCCTTCAGCACCCGCACGCCGCCGTGCAGCAGTGCCGCGGAGTAGTACGGGTCCCAGATGGCCCAGGCATCGACGTTGCCCTGCTGGAACGCGGCGCGGGCATCGGCCGGCGACAGATAAATTGGCTGAATATCCTTAAAGGTCAGCCCGGCCTGCTGAAGGGCGCGCAGCACCAGGTTATGGGAGCTGGAGCCTTTCTGGAACGCGACCTTTTTACCTTTCAGATCGGCGACGTTTTTCAGCACGCTGTTCTCCGGCACCAGAATCACTTCGGCTTTCGGTTTCGCCGGCTCGGAGCCGATATACACCAGGTCCGCGCCTGCCGCCTGGGCAAAGATCGGCGGGATATCCCCGGTGCTGCCGACATCAATGCTGCCGACGTTCAGCGCTTCCAGCATCTGCGGCCCGGCCGGGAACTCGACCCAGGTGATGCGCGTGTTGGGGTAACGCTGTTCAAGGAATTTATGGCTTTTCGCCAGCACCATGCTGACGCTGCCTTTCTGGTAACCGATGCGCAGCGCCTCGGGAGCCGCCGGTGCAGCGGCCTGGCTTAAGGTGCTCACGCCCAAAAGGGCACCGAGCGTCAGCCCGACGGCACGGCGTGAAAGGGAACTAAACATGGACGGCTCCTTGCGTTGTCAGGGACGGAATAACAGCTTGCGGGCGGTGCAGCGCCTGCCAGAAGGTCTCCAGCGCGTTGTCGAGGCGCAGCTGGAGCGAGGGGGTAAACGCCGGTTTGTGCTGGTAATCGGCGATCTGGCTGTCGTCGGCATAGACGCCGTGCAGGATCTCCTGCGCTTTCAGCGCGTTGAGGACCGGTTTCAGGGCGTAATCCACCGCCAGCAGATGGGCGACCGTGCCGCCGGTAGCCAGCGGCAGCACCACTTTATTTTGCAGGGCGCGTTCGGGGAGCAGATCGAGCAGGGTTTTTAGCGCTCCGGAAAAGGACGCTTTATAGATGGGCGTCGCGACGATAAGCCCGTCGGCGTCCTGGAGCTGCTCAATAAGCGCAAGCAGGGCCGGACTGTCGAAGCGGGCATACAGCAGATCCTCCGGCGCGAAATTTTGCAGATGCCAGTGGCATACCTCAACATCGCGGGCGCTGAGCTTATCCCGGGCATATTCCAGCAGGGCGCTGGAGCGGGAGGGGAAGCGCGGGCTTCCCGCCAGTGTAATCACGCGCATGGCGGCTCCTTATAACCAAAAGTTTTCATATGAAACACATTGATAACAATTTGGGTTATCCTGACAGAGGCGCGGGGTTCCACTAAATGATTTATCTGGCGTTTTTATGCCGGATTTTGAATAAGTCGGCGTTATCAAGGGAAACGTTTGCTTTGCCGGGGCGTTTTTTGCCCTGAGTCAATTCCCTTCGGGCGTGAGATCGCTGATAATACCGCCCCGGTTTGCACACCGGGAATCCAGGAGAGTTCATGTACTACCCCTTCGTTCGTAAAGCCCTTTTCCAGCTCGACCCCGAGCGCGCGCATGAAATGACGTTTTCGCAGCTTCGTCGTGTTACCGGCACCCCGCTGGAGTTTCTGGTGCGCCAGAAGGTTCCCGCAAAGCCGGTGACCTGCATGGGGCTGAACTTTAAAAATCCGCTTGGTCTTGCGGCAGGCCTCGATAAAAACGGCGAGTGCATCGACGCGTTTGCTGCGATGGGGTTTGGATCGATTGAGATCGGTACCGTGACGCCGCGTCCGCAGCCGGGTAACGACAAGCCGCGTATCTTCCGGCTGGTGGCGGCCGAAGGGCTAATCAACCGCATGGGCTTCAATAACCTCGGCGTCGATAACCTGGTCGAGAACGTCAAAAAAGCCCATTTCGACGGGGTGCTGGGGATCAATATCGGCAAGAATAAAGATACGCCGGTGGAGCAGGGTAAGGATGACTATCTGATCTGTATGGATAAGGTCTATGCCTATGCCGGTTATATTGCCATCAATATATCGTCGCCTAACACCCCGGGATTACGCACCCTGCAATATGGTGAGGCGCTGGACGATCTGCTTGTGGCCATTAAAAATAAACAGCAGGCGCTGGCAGAAAAGCACCATAAATATGTGCCCGTCGCGGTGAAGATCGCCCCGGATCTGAGCGAAGAGGAATTGATCCAGGTGGCAGATAGTCTCGTCCGACATAATATCGACGGCGTTATTGCCACCAATACCACCCTCGATCGTTCACTGGTGGAAGGGATGAATTATGCCAGTGAAAGCGGTGGACTGAGCGGACGTCCGCTGCAGCTAAAAAGCACCGAGATTATTCGCCGGCTCTCTGGCGAATTAGCCGGGCGCTTACCCATTATTGGCGTAGGGGGAATTGACTCGGTGATGGCCGCGCGCGAGAAAATGGCCGCCGGCGCGAGTCTGGTGCAGATCTATTCCGGCTTCATTTATAAAGGACCGCCGCTGGTAAAAGAGATCGTCACCCACCTCTGATATTTGCCTCATTTTCAGCAATGATATTCGGCCCCCACGGGCCGTTTATATCCTCAACGTAAAACCTTCGCCGCCTGCTTTTTATCCGCTTCCCGTTACATTTATTTACCGGTTTGTAAATTTACCGCTTCGTTATTGGTGCAAAAATAACGATTTGCTGCCTGAATTATCACTCAGGCTGCTGAGTGCTTTATTTTTATATCTGGTTGTTTTATATTCCGCTGATGTTGCAAATTTGAACATATTGCGCTTTTCTTATTTTGGCAGTAAACGAAACGGCGACAGGGACGATAATTAGTCGGCGATTGGGTGGCGGAGAGAATGTGATGCGAATAAAACCGGACGATAATTGGCGCTGGTATTTTGATGAAGAGCACGATCGAATGATGCTCGATCTGGCCAATGGTATGGTGTTTCGCTCGCGCTTCGCCCGAAAAATGCTTACGCCGGATGCCTTTAATCCATCAGGTTTTTGCGTGGATGACGCGGCGCTTTATTACGCGTTTGATGAGCGCTGCCGCGAGATGGAGTTAAGCCACGCCCAGCGCGCGGAACTGGTGCTGAATGCGCTGGTGGCGATTCGTTTCCTGAAACCGCAGATGCCAAAAAGCTGGCACTTTACCGCTCATGACGATTACTGGCAGCCCGCCTGCGCCGATGGCGCCGCGGTATGGCTGAGCGATAACCTCGAACAGGTGAATCTGCTGGTGGTGGAAGCGGGCGATAACGCCACGCTGTGTCTGGTTGCCCAGCCGGAACTGACGCTGGCCGGGCGCAGCATGCAGCTTGGCGACGCGATTAAGATCATGAACGACCGCCTGCGTCCGTTAGCGGGCGTCGAGCGCGTGGCGCTCGACCAGGCCGTCTGACGCACTACACGTCTAAACGAATATTTCCCGCCGGAATACAGCTGCAGCTAAGAATGGTGCCGTCATCTCTGATGGCGCTCTGCTTGAGCGGCGTCACTTCCCCCTCGACTAAACGCACGCGACAGCTGCCGCAGATGCCTGCCCGGCAGGAGTAGGGGATGCGAATGCCCTGTTGCTCCAGCTGCTCCAGCAGCACCTGTTGATTGTTGCCGCGGAAGGTCTGGCTCTGCCAGGCGATCTCAAGCGCGCTTTCCGGCTGCGCTTCCACCGCCAGGGCTTCACTTTCCGGGCCGGCCCCATAAACACGCGCCGGTTTACGCGCCAGCACCTCCACGCTGTCGCCGGTGCGGATGACGCCGCTTGCCCGGGCGATCAGGTTAAGCCCGAAATCGACGTCGCCATTATCCTGAGCGGTACGAAAACGCTGCAGCGTGGCCAGCGGCTCGCCGGACGGATGCTTGCGGCCCTTCTCGGGGCTGACGGTGGTGAAAATACAGCGGCTGCACGGTTTCACCACGTCAAAAGTCACCTCGCCGATACGCACTGTCTGCCAGGTATCTTCGTCCCAGGCGCTGGCCCCGGACACCACCAGATTCGGGCGGAACTGATCCATGCGCACGCCCGCCGGGCAGCGGTTCTGCAAATCGCGCAGTGAGGCCTCGCTGGTCAGCAGATAGGGATAGCCGTCGGCGAAGGAGAGCGGCACCGCGGCATGGTTCTTCACCCGGCGCGTCAGTTCCGGCCCGACCCAGCGCAGCTGGACGTCGCGCCCAAAAAAGCCGCTCAGCCAGCGGTTGATGGCCTCAGGGGCAATCAGCGCGCTGAAATGGTTGCCCCACACCTCGGTGGGCGCGGCGCTGGCATCAAAGTCGGCAAAGCGCACGATGGCGCTGCTGCCGTCCGGGGCGGTGAGGTGCAGACCATCATGCAGCGGTGCCGGCGTAAACAGCACCATCTGCGGATGCTGACGGGCGGTAATAAAGGTGCCATCCGTTTCCGTCACCATAAAAATTCGATCGAACGCGAAGCCGCTCTCCGTCGCCAGGGCGTGAGACTGCTGAATTCCGCGCATGGATTTAACTGGATGGACATAAAGACGAGTCAGAGTGAGCACTGCGGCCTCCGTGCAGAGTGAAATAAGCTGGGCAACTTTATGACATGCGTTGCGGATTAGCTATAATGCGCAACAATTTTCTTTACCTAAGTAAGTGACGATATGATTTCTCTGTTTGCCAGTACTGCCCGTGGCCTGGAAGAGCTGCTAAAGACTGAACTTGAAACCCTGGGCGCCAGCCAGTGCCAGGTAGTTCAGGGGGGTGTGCATTTTGAAGGTGATGCGCACCTGCTCTACCAGAGCCTGATGTGGAGCCGGCTTGCGTCACGAATCTTAATGCCGCTGAGCGAGTGCAAGGTCTACAGCGATCTTGACCTTTACCTCGGCGTGCAGGCCATTAACTGGACCGAACTTTTCGCCCCGGATGCCACCTTCGCGGTGCACTTCAGCGGCCTGAACGACACCATCCGCAACAGCCAGTACGGCGCGCTGAAGGTCAAGGACGCCATCGTTGACGCCTTTACCCGTAAAAACCTGCCGCGTCCGAACGTCGATCGCGAGATGCCGGATCTGCGCATTAACGTCTGGCTGAACAAAGATACCGCCAGCATCGCCATCGATCTCAGCGGCGAAGGCCTGCATCAGCGTGGCTACCGCGATCGCACCGGCCAGGCACCGATCAAAGAGAACCTCGCCGCTGCCATCGTGATGCGCTCTGGCTGGGAGGCGGGTACGCCGCTGCTCGATCCGATGTGTGGCTCCGGTACGCTGCTGATTGAAGCGGCAATGCTCGCCACCGATCGCGCGCCGGGCCTGCACCGCACCCACTGGGGCTTTAACGGCTGGGCGCAGCACGACGAAACTCTGTGGAAGAGCGTGAAAACGGAAGCCCAGCTGCGCGCTCGTCGCGGCCTGAGCGACTATCAGGGCCGCTTCTACGGGTCAGATAACGATTCCCGCGTCATTGAGCGCGCGCGCACCAACGCCCGCCGCGCCGGCCTCGGTGAGGTGATTACCTTTGCGGTAAGCGATGTGGCAAACCTGCGCAACCCGCAGCCGGAAGGCCCGCACGGCACCGTCATCAGCAACCCGCCTTACGGTGAGCGCCTGGAGAGCGAACCGGCGCTGATCGCGCTGCACAGCATTCTTGGCCGCATTATGAAAAGCCAGTTTGGCGGCTGGAACCTGTCGCTGTTCAGCGCCTCACCGGAACTGCTGAGCTGTCTGCAGCTGCGCGCCGACCGCCAGTTCAAAGCGAAAAACGGCCCGCTCGACTGCGTACAGAAAAACTATCAGCTGGCGGAAAACACCAGCGGCGCGGTGCCGGGCCAGCTGGCGGAAGACTACGCCAACCGCCTGCGCAAAAACATCAAGAAGCTCGACAAGTGGGCGCGTCAGGAGGGCATTGAGTGCTACCGCCTGTACGACGCCGATCTGCCGGAATATAACGTGGCGGTGGATCGCTACGCCGACTGGGTGGTGATCCAGGAGTACGCTCCGCCGAAAACCGTCGATCCGGCAAAAGCGCGTCAGCGCCTGTTCGATATCATTGCCGCCACCCTGTCGGTGCTGAATCTGCCGACCAACAAGCTGGTGCTGAAAACCCGCGAGCGTCAGAAAGGCAGTAGCCAGTATCAGAAGATGGGCGAGAAGGGCGAGTTTATGGAAGTGCGCGAATATGACGCGCGCCTGTGGGTCAACCTCACCGATTATCTCGATACCGGCCTGTTCCTTGACCATCGCATCGCGCGCCGCATGCTTGGCGAGATGAGCAAAGGGAAAGATTTCCTCAACCTCTTCTCCTACACCGGCAGCGCCAGCGTGCACGCCGGGCTGGGCGGGGCCAACAGCACCACGACCGTGGATATGTCGCGCACCTACCTGGAGTGGGCCGAACGCAACCTGCGCCTTAATGGCCTGAGCGGCCGCGCGCACCGTCTGATCCAGGCCGACTGTCTGGGCTGGCTGCGTGAGTCCACCGAGCAGTTCGATCTGATCTTTATCGATCCGCCGACCTTCTCCAACTCCAAGCGTATGGAAGACTCGTTTGACGTGCAGCGCGATCACCTGACGCTGATGCGCGATCTGAAACGTCTGCTGAAACGCGGCGGCACCATTATGTTCTCCAACAACAAGCGCGGCTTTAAACTCGATCATGAGGGTATGGCGGCGCTGGGCCTGAGCGCTCAGGAGATCACCCAGAAAACCCTGTCACCCGATTTTGCCCGCAATCGCCAGATCCATAACTGCTGGCTCGTTACCCATGCCGGGAAGGAATAACAATGTCTTTAATTAGTATGCACGGCGCCTGGCTCTCGTTCAGCGACTCGCCGCTTCTGGATAACGCTGAACTGCACATCGAAAACAGCGAACGCGTCTGTCTGGTAGGGCGCAACGGCGCCGGTAAATCGACGCTGATGAAAATTATCAACCGCGAACAGGGTCTGGACGATGGCCGCATCGTGTACGAGCAGGATCTGGTGGTGGCGCGTCTGCAGCAGGACCCACCGCGTAACGTGGCGGGCAGCGTCTACGATTTCGTTGCCGAAGGCATCGAAGAGCAGGCGGTCTACCTCAAGCGCTACCATGAACTCTCCCACACGGTGATGACCGACCCGAGCGAGCGCAATCTCAACGAGCTGGCGAAAGTGCAGGAGCAGCTGGATCACCACAATCTGTGGCAGCTTGAAAGCCGTATCAACGAAGTGCTGCTGCAGCTCGGTCTTGATGCCGATACTGCGCTGGCTTCTCTCTCCGGCGGCTGGCTGCGTAAAGCGGCGCTGGGCCGCGCGCTGGTGAGCAACCCGAAGGTGCTGCTGCTCGACGAACCCACCAACCACCTCGATATCGAAACCATCGACTGGCTGGAGGGCTTCCTGAAGACCTTCCCGGGCACCATTATCTTTATTTCGCACGACCGTTCGTTTATCCGCAACATGGCGACCCGCATCGTCGATCTTGACCGCGGTAAGCTGGTTTCTTATCCGGGTGACTACGATAAATACCTGCTGGCTAAAGAAGAAGCGCTGCGCGTTGAAGAGCTGCAGAACGCCGAGTTCGACCGCAAGCTGGCGCAGGAAGAGGTGTGGATCCGCCAGGGCATCAAGGCACGTCGCACCCGTAACGAAGGGCGCGTGCGCGCGCTGAAGGCGATGCGTCGCGAACGCGGCGAGCGCCGGGAAGTGATGGGCAGTGCGAAGATGCAGGTGGAAGAGGCCTCCCGCTCCGGCAAAATCGTGTTTGAGATGGAGAACGTCGATTACGCGATGGCGGGCAAACAGCTGGTGAAAGACCTTTCCGCTCAGGTGCAGCGCAGCGACAAAATTGCGCTGGTTGGCCCGAACGGCTGCGGTAAAACCACGCTGCTGAAACTGATGCTCGGTCAGCTTAAGGCCGACAGCGGACGCGTGCACGTCGGAACTAAACTGGAAGTGGCCTACTTTGACCAGCACCGCGCCGAGCTGGATCCGGATCGCACCGTGATGGACAACCTCGCGGAAGGCAAGCAGGAGGTGATGGTCAACGGTAAACCGCGCCACGTGCTCGGCTATCTGCAGGACTTCCTGTTCCACCCGAAACGCGCCATGACGCCGGTGCGCGCGCTGTCGGGCGGTGAGCGTAACCGCCTGCTGCTGGCGCGTCTGTTCCTCAAGCCCAGCAACCTGCTGATCCTCGATGAACCGACCAACGACCTTGACGTCGAAACCCTGGAACTGCTCGAAGAGCTGATCGACGGCTATCAGGGCACGGTCCTGCTGGTGAGCCACGATCGTGAGTTCGTTGATAATACTGTGACCGAGTGCTGGATCTTCGAAGGCGAAGGGCATATCGGCCAGTATGTGGGCGGCTATCACGACGCGCGCGGCCAGCAGGCGGCCTCTCAGGCGCATCGCCAGAGCCAGGCTGTCGCTAAAAAATCAGAAGATGACGCGGTCAGCAAACCACAAACTGTAAAACGCAGCAGCAACAAACTAAGCTATAACATGCAGCGCGAACTGGACCAGCTGCCGCAGCGTCTTGAAACGCTGGAGGCCGAGCTGGACACGTTGCAGTCGCAGGTCAGCGACCCGTCATTTTTCAGCCAGCCGCATGATGTCACACAGGCCATGCTGGATAAACTCGCAGCCACCGAAGCGGAACTGGAAGCCGCGTTCGCGCGCTGGGAAGAGCTTGAGTCACTCAAGAACGGTAGCTAATTAGGGAGAACGGGCATGTGTGAACACCACCACGCCGCAAAGCATATTTTGTGCCCACAATGCGACATGATGGTGACCCTGCCGTCGCTGCCGCACGGGCATAAAGCCAACTGCCCGCGCTGCGGCACCACGCTGACAACGCGCTGGGAAGCGCCGCGTCAGCGTCCCACCGCCTGGGCGCTGGTGGCGCTGTTCATGCTGCTGCTGTCGAACCTGTTTCCTTTCGTGAATATGAAAGTGGGCGGTATCGTCAGCGAAGTGACGCTGCTGGAGATCCCCGGCGTCATGTTCTCTGAGGATTACGCCAGCCTCGGTACTTTCTTCATGCTGTTTGTGCAGGGGGTGCCGGTTTTCTGTCTTATCTCCATCCTGCTGCTGGTCAACCGCGCCTCGCTGCCGCGCAGCGTCAGTCATTTCCTCGCCCGCTCGCTGTTCAGCCTGAAAAGCTGGGGCATGGCGGAGATTTTTCTCGCCGGCGTGCTGGTGAGCTTCGTTAAGCTGATGGCCTACGGTGATATCGGCGTCGGCAGCAGCTTTGTGCCCTGGTGTCTGTTCTGCTTTGCCCAGCTGCGGGCGATGCAGTGCGTGGACCGGCGCTGGCTGTGGGACGACATCGAACCGATGCCGGTGGTCGAGCGGCCGCTGCGCGTTGGCGTGCCGGGCATCCGCCAGGGGCTACGCTCCTGCGCCTGCTGTACGGCAATTCTGCCGGCGGAACAAAAAATCTGCCCGCGCTGCGGCGTGAAGGGCCGGGTGCGACGCAAGAACAGCATTCAGTGGACCCTGGCGCTGCTGATCACTTCCATCATGCTCTACTTCCCGGCCAATATGCTGCCGATCATGATCACCAGCCTGCTGGGGGACGACATGCCCTCGACCATTATTGCCGGCGTAGTGCTGCTGTGGAGCGACGGCTCGTATCCGGTGGCGCTGGTGATTTTCATCGCCAGCATTATGGTGCCAACGCTGAAAATGATCGCCATCGCCTGGCTGTGCTGGGATGCGAATGGCCACGGCAAGCGCGACAGCGAGCGCATGCATCTGATTTATGAAGTGGTGGAGTTCGTTGGCCGCTGGTCAATGATTGATGTATTTGTAATTGCCGTGCTCTCGGCGCTGGTACGCATCGGCGGACTGATGAACATCTATCCGGCCATTGGCGCGGTGATGTTTGCACTGGTAGTAATTTTGACAATGTTTGCAGCGATGACATTTGATCCGCGTTTGTCATGGGATCGTGCAGCAGACCCAGGCCATGAGGAGCCTACTAAGCATGGAAAATAACAGCGGGGACGCAAAGGTTCAGAAGGTGAGAAACTGGTCACCGGTATGGATCTTCCCCATCATCACGGCGCTTATTGGTGCCTGGATCCTCTTCTATCACTACAGTAATCAGGGGCCGGAAGTCACGCTTATCACCACCAACGCCGAAGGCATTGAAGGCGGGAAAACCACCATCAAGAGCCGCAGCGTTGATGTCGGCGTGGTGGAGAGTGCGGTTCTGAGCGACGATCTGCATCATGTCGAAATTAAAGCACGTCTGCATGCGGGCATGGAGAAGCTGCTGCACGGCGACTCGGTGTTCTGGGTGGTAAAACCGCAAATTGGCCGCGAAGGGGTTTCCGGGCTGAACACGCTGCTGTCGGGTGCCTATATCGAGCTGCAGCCGGGCAGCAAGGGCAGCCAGTCGGAGCAGTATAAGCTGCTGGATTCCCCGCCGCTGGCGCCACCGGATGCGAAAGGTATCCGCGTGGTGCTCGACAGCGCTAAAGCAGGGCAGTTGACCCCTGGCGATCCGGTGTTGTTCCGCGGCTACCGCGTGGGCTCGGTAGAGACCAGCACCTTCGACCCTCAGAAGCGCGCCATGAGCTATCAGCTGTTTATCAACGCCCCGAACGATCGTCTGGTGACCAGCAACGTGCGCTTCTGGAAAGACAGCGGCATCGCCGTGGATCTCACCGCCGCCGGGATGCGCGTAGAAATGGGGTCGCTGACCACGCTGTTCTCCGGCGGCGTCAGCTTCGACGTGCCGGACGGCATGGATCTGGGCCAGCCGGTGGCAGAGAAAAGCGAATTCCGTCTTTACGACGATCAGAAAACCATTCAGGAGTCGCTGTATACCGATCACGTCGACTATCTGTTGTTCTTTAAAGATTCGATTCGCGGCCTGCAGCCCGGTGCGCCGGTTGAATTCCGCGGCATCCGTCTGGGTACCGTAGGACAAGTGCCGTTCTTTGTACCGGGCCTGCGTCAGGCATTGCACGGCGATTACCGTATTCCGGTGCTGATCCGCATTGAGCCGGAGCGCCTGAAGCAGCAGCTGGGTGAAAATCCGGAAGTCGATAAGCATCTGCAGGAGCTGCTGAAGCAGGGTCTGCGCGCGTCGCTGAAAACCGGTAACCTGGTGACCGGGGCGCTGTATGTCGATCTCGACTTTTATCCGAACGCCAAAAGTAAGGATGAGCGCATCACCTTCAATGGCTATAAGGTGATCCCGACCGAAAGTAGCGGGCTGGCGCAGATCCAACAGCGCCTGATGGATACCCTGGATAAGATCAACAATCTGCCGCTGAATCCGATGATTGAACAGGCGACCAATTCGCTGTCTGAGAGCCAGCGCACCATGCGCCATCTGCAGCAGACGCTGGATAATCTGAATAAGATCACCGCCAGCCAGTCGGCGCAGCAGCTGCCGCAGGATATGCAGTCCACGCTTCGTGAGCTGAACCGCAGTATGCAGGGCTTCCAGCCAGGCTCGGCCGCCTATAACAAGATGGTGGCGGATATGCAGCGTCTCGATCAGGTGCTGCGTGAACTGCAGCCGGTGCTGCGCACGCTCAACGAGAAGAGCAACGCGCTGGTGTTTGAAGCGAAGGATAAAAAGGATCCGCAGCCGAAGAGGGCGAAACAATGAAGAAATGGCTTCCCGTAGTGGCCGCTATGCTGCTGAGCGCCTGTAGCAGCAGCGAAGAGGATAAGACGTACTACCAGCTGCCGTCGGCACCGCAGAGCTATGCGGCAAACCAGACTGCCCAGGACAACCATCTGCTGTGGGTTGAGCAGGTTTCGGTGCCGGACTATCTCGCCGGCAACGGCGTGGTGTATCAGACCACCGACGTGCAGTACGTTATCGCCAACAGCAACCTGTGGGCCAGCCCGCTGGATCAGCAGCTGCGTAATACGCTGGTCGCTAACCTGAGTAGCGCTCTGCCGGGCTGGGTGGTTTCCTCTCAGCCGCTTGGTACGACTCAGGATACGCTGAACGTTAACGTCACCGGCTTCCACGGGCGCTACGACGGGCATGTGATCGTCAGTGGGGAGTGGCTGCTTAATCATCGCGGCACGCTGACCAAACGGCCGTTTCATGTTGAGCTGACCCAGCAGGAAGATGGCTACGACGCTATGGTGAAACAGCTGGCTGCCGCCTGGCAACAGGAAGCGCAGTCGATTGCCCGCGAGCTGACGCGTCTGCCATAAAAAAATGCTATAGCAAAAAAGCCGCGGCCCTCGGGTTGCGGCTTTTCTTTTTATACCGGGCAGTTAGCCTGTGCCCCGCCTGTTTCAGCACAATTTGTCCCGTGCATACTTCACATTTATGACATTGGCGTGAATTTTGCGCATTGACCATCTCCTCATTTCCGCGTAATGCTTAAGCGTGATTGCGCATTTTGTAATCACTGTTTTCTTTTCCACCAGACTAACGCATGAGGGAAACGAGGCATGAAGAGACAAAAAAGAGATCGCCTGGAACGGGCTCATCATCGTGGTTATCAGGCCGGGATCACCGGACGGTCAAAAGAGATGTGTCCGTATCAGACTCTGAACCAAAGATCTTACTGGATGGGAGGCTGGCGAGAAGCCATGGAGGACAGGGCTTTGATCGCCTGACTCAGTCTCTTTAAAAAGAAACCTCCGCATTGCGGAGGTTTCGCCTTTATAAGACCTGTCACTTACGCGGGATCAGAACGCTGAAGTATCTTTGAACAGGCCAACTTTCAGATCGTTAGCGGTATAGATCAGGTTGCCGTCTACCAGCACTTCGCCATCGGCAACGCCCATGATCAGGCGGCGGTTTACCACACGCTTGAAGTGAATACGGTAGGTGACTTTTTTCGCGGTCGGCAGAACCTGACCGGTGAATTTCACTTCACCAACGCCCAGGGCGCGGCCTTTGCCTTCGCCGCCCAGCCAGCCGAGGTAAAAACCAACCAGCTGCCACATGGCGTCAAGACCAAGACAACCCGGCATCACCGGATCGCCAATAAAGTGGCAACCAAAGAACCACAAATCCGGATTGATATCGAGCTCGGCTTCAACATAGCCTTTATCGAAGTTACCGCCGTCTTCGGTCATTTTGACCACGCGGTCCATCATCAGCATGCTGGGCGCTGGCAACTGCGGGCCTTCAGCACCGAACAGCTCACCACGGCCAGAGGCAAGAAGATCTTCTTTTGTATAGGATTCGCGTTTATCTACCATGTTTAAAGTATGCCTTATTTTAGTGAAGGACGCAGGTTAGCTAACACGTGTACGCTGAACAAGTCCGATCAGTTGTGGTTGAACCAGTTTAGCCAGCGCAACGGCCAGGGACGCACGCGCGCGTCCTGCTGCGTAGCCTGATTAATTCGCTCCTGAATGGCTTGCAGAAGGGTGGTTTGCCCTTCGCTATCCCACGGCAGGGTTGTCAGTAAAGGTAGCGCATCGCGCACGTCTTCTATGGCCCAGACAGAGAATTTTTCCTCTTTTACCGCGTCGAGTACGCTCTGGCTCAGGCTGAGATGACGCACGTTTGCGGCAGGAATAATCACGCCCTGCTCGCCGGTAAGACCGCGCGCTTCACACACGGTGAAAAACCCTTCGATTTTTTCGTTCAGACCGCCGACTGGCTGGGCGCGACCAAACTGGTCCACCGAACCGGTGATCGCCACGCTCTGTTTAACCGGAACTTCCGCCAGGGCGCTGATGAGGGCGCAAAGCTCAGCCATTGACGCGCTGTCGCCATCCACTTCGCTGTAGGACTGCTCGAAGGTCAACGATGCGGAGAACGGGATCTGCTGGTCCAGCTGCAGCTCGGTCATCAGGAAGGCCTGCATAATCATCATGCCTTTGGCGTGGATGTTTCCGCCCAGTTCGGCTTTGCGTTCGATATCGTTAAACTCGCCGTCGCCGATGTGCACCACGCAACTGATGCGCGAGGGCTCGCCGAAGGCGCGCGGATGACCGGGGAATTCCACCACCGACAGGGCGTTTATCTGGCCAACGCGTTCGCCTTCGGTTTCAATCAGGATCTGATCGAGCAGGATTTCATCCTGCATGCGCTCGGCGAGGAAGCCTTCGCGCCATTCCCGGGCCGTCAGCATCTCTGCAAGATGCGAGGCGGTGAAAGGTTCACCGCCGCTGAAAGCAACGACGTCGCGCAACTGGCGCGTCAGCCAGAGCGGGCAGAGCGGTAACGTCTGCTGATCGCCGGTATAGCGCACGGCTTCGTGGATCAGCACCGGCCAGCTATCGTCGCCGGGCACCGGTAATTGATGCAGACGGGCGGTAGCGGCTACCCAGCCAGCCCAGAGCGCCATGTCGCTCTCTTCAGCAATCTGCAGCGTATCTTCATATTCGCTGTAGATGGCCTGCTCAGCGAGCACTGGCTCTGTTTCCTGGAAATCAGCCAGCGATTCGCGATCGCCGACCAGAATGACGTTCAGATCGAGCGGCAGGGAAGGGACCGCGACCGGCAGCGGGCGACTTTCATCGATGGGCAGCCAGTCGAAACGTCGCTGGGTCACCATCTGCTTGAGCCGCAGCCACAGCAGCGGCTGAGCCAGTACGGCACGCAGGGAAAGCACCAGCGTGCCGCCGTTAGCGCGATGGATCAGGCCCGGTTGCAGGCTCAGCTCGGCCCCAAACTGACGCACGCAGCCAAACAGCTGCTCGCTTTCGATCCAGTCAGCAACCACCACTTCGCCTTTAGCGGCAAAATCATCTGCAGGGGACAGGGCGGTGTGAAGGGTAACCTGATGGCCATTAATAACATAGCGTCCGCCAGCAACCGCCGCATTCGGGGAGGCATACTGTTCGGCCAGCTGCGCCACCAGGTGAAGGTATTCAGAAGCTTCCAGCGCTTTAACCAGCATCCATGATGAGGACGCCCGGGGCTGATTGAACTGTTCAAGTCCATAGCATAAACGCGGCTGGATAGCGGTGAAATCAACGTCATCATCATGCGTTGTCGGCGTGGTCAACACTTCAGCAAAGCTGTCGGTGTCCGGCTTGAGCGCCTGCCAGTCTAATCGGGTAATGGTCAAAGTCGATGTTTTTTCAGTCAGATTTAAAAAGCGGGATTATACCGTAACCGGCGAGGCAGCACACCGCTAAAGCGCCCCCCGAGGCTAAGATTCTTACGCGGTTTCACATCCAGACGATTTATGCTCAGCGAAATGCTAAAAAACTGATATTCTGAAATGAGTTACGCGGTCACACTGAGATTACGATGAAATATCAACAACTAGAAAATCTCGAGAGCGGCTGGAAATGGAAATATCTGGTGAAAAAGCACCGGGAAGGTGAGCTTATTACTCGCTATATTGAATCCAGCGCGGCGAAAGAGGCAGTTGATCTGTTACTCAGCATGGAGAACGAGCCGGTAAAAGTGCTGGGATGGATTGATAAGCACATGAATCCGCAGCTCGCGAACCGGATGAAGCAGACCATTCGTGCGCGCCGCAAACGTCATTTCAATGCTGAACATCAGCACACCCGCAAAAAATCCATCGATCTTGAATTTATGGTCTGGCAGCGGCTCGCCGGTCTGGCGCAGCGACGCGGCGTGACGCTATCAGAAACTATCGTCCAGCTGATTGAGGACGCGGAGCGCAAAGAGAAATACGCATCGCAGATGTCCACGCTCAAGCAAGATTTGAAGGCGATGCTGGGTAAAGAGAAGCCTTAACGTTTTTACCGATGACCTGAAATAAAAAACCCCGCCGAAGCGGGGTTTTTTTTAAGCGCGAGTAACTTAAGCCTGCGGCTGAGTTACAACGTCTTTGATGCCTTTAACTTCGATTTCTACGCGACGGTCCGGCGCCAGGCAATCGATCAGCGCAGCACGCGCTTTCACGTTGTCACAGGTGTTGCCAGTAACCGGGTTAGATTCACCCATGCCACGTGCAGAGATCTTGTTAGACGGGATACCTTTAGAAACGAGGTAGTCAACTACGGACTGAGCACGTTTCTCAGACAGACCCTGGTTGTAGGAGTCAGAACCGATGCGGTCAGTGAAGCCCAGAACCACTACGGAACCGTCTTTCGGATCCAGGTTGCTCAGCTGGGTGTACATCTGATCCAGCGCCTGCTGACCTTCCGGTTTCAGGGTTGCTTTGTTGAAGTTGAACAGAACATCAGACTTCAGAGTGAAGTGCTTGGTCTGTACTTCCGGAGCCGGAGCCGGAGCCGGCGCTACAACTGGAGCCGGAGCTTCTTCCTGACCGAAACGGTAGGAAACGCCAACGCTCAGCATGCCGTTGTCCGGACGGGTACCAACGGTGTTACGATCACCGATGTTGTTGGTCCACTGGTATTCCAGACGGGTAGCGATGTCACGGGTAACGGCCCACTCAACACCACCAGCAGCCAGCGGGGATACGCCGGTGTCGTGGTCTTTCAGACGAACGCCTTCCGCGTTAACAGCGGTAGCGTCTGCACGCCATACCATACCACCGAGACGGGTGTAAACGTCCAGCTCGTCAGTAACCGGGTAGCTAAGTTTGGTAGTCAGCTGGATGCCCTGAGCTTTCAGTGCGCCGTTTTCTGGCTGACCTTTATACTCCATACGTCCCAGCCAGTCGTAGCCGATTTCGAAACCAACATACGGGTTAACCTGGTAACCTGCGAAGGCACCTGCGCCCAGCTGGTTTTCGTGGGTCGGACCACTACCGATACCATTGTCGTAGCCGTTACCGTCGAAACCGGTGTCATGGTACTGGGACCAACCCAGCTTAGCACCAGTGTACCAGGTGTTATCTTTCGGAGCGGCTTGCGCTACGGTAGCGAAGCCAGCCAGTGCCACTGCAATCGCGATAGCTGTCTTTTTCATTTTTTGCGCCTCGTTATCATCCAAAATGGCCATGAACGCCTTAAAAGAGCTCACGGTTAAATCCTTACACCGGGGTTATTGGCTCATTTGTAACTCTACCGATAAGTTCGGTTTATGATGAGCAACCCTGGCGATGTAAAGTCTACAACGTAGTTGGAAACTTACAAGTGTGAACCCCGTCAGGCATATGAAAAAAAACAGATTGCAAACATATTTTTTAACATTTATGCCTTTTTTTTGGACAACGCATTTTGATGAAAACCCCAGCAAACCTAAGCAGGAAGGGAACTATTGCTTAATTGTTAATGGCCTGGCCGTGACAAAAATATTACGTGGGAATTCTCTTAAATTTACTTAATGATACAAACTCGAATGAATCTTTAGGCCAGAAAGTGGTCCGTGGCTGTACGATGTGCTCTGCAAAGGACGCATCACAAAGCCTACCGCATTACCCATTTCTGCCGCTTCAGTGAGTATTTTTTGCTCATCACGGGTGAGTTCATGAGGCAGCCAGCCAATGACGACGCTGTAGTTACCGGTGCGTAACGCGCGTGCCATCGTCTCTACCGTAAATTCTGGAGCCATCTGGCTCACCTGCATCACTTTCGTTAACGGCAGGCCCGCAGTTTGCACCCAGGTGCGGCTCAGCTTTTGCTGTGGCGTTAACCACAACTGCCAGCGCGACTGTTTACCAAGCTGTTGCAGCAGCGGCAGCAACACCATCTGCGTTACCCACGGCTGGTCTTCACGGTAAACCACTTCGCTGATCATCCCTTTTACTGTCTCGCCGGAAGCGTGACGATCCTGTGAAAGAGGTTGTTTATGGTCAGGGTGTGTTTCATAACCAGATATGTACATAATGAATCCCGCCTGTGGGTTACTGTATGCATATACAGTACTGCTGCTTCGCATAAAGATCAATCAAAAATTTCGGAAGCGGCTCGCAAAATTCATCGCTACTTTCGGCACAGATTAAATTCCGGTTGCTGTTATTCCCTAAGTTAAATATTTTCCTGTTAAAGGCTCTACTAATTACATGAAAAGAGTCTTATATGATGATTAATAAGGAAATTATCATGAAATCTTTATCTTATGACAGAATCAATAAATCTCGGGAATACCTCAAGTCGCTGGGCAAGATTGACTGTCGGGCGCTGTTTGGGGGCTATAGTCTGGCCATCGATAACACCGTGTTCGCTATGGTCTGCGAAGGCGAGCTTTATCTGCGGGCGTGCGAAGCCTGTGCCGAATACCATGTGGGTACCAAGCCAAAATTGCTGTGCTTGCCCAAGCGGGGCAGACACATATCACTCAATTATTTTCTGGTGGAGGAGCAGCTGTGGCAGGAACCGGCAACGCTATTGCAGCTTTCAACGCGCGCCTTACAGGATGCCCGCCGGGAAAAGTTCAAACGCGAATCGATAAAGCGGCTGAAGGATCTGCCAAATATTACTTTTCAGCTTGAGGCGCAGCTGTGCGCGGCTGAGATTCGCGACGCCCAAACCCTTCAAGCCTGTGGCCCGCAGGAAGCCTGGCTGCGCATTCGTCAAATCAACAAACACGCCGGACTGCGGGCGCTGATGGCGCTGGCAGGCGCGGTGGCAGGGCTCCACTCCGCCGCGTTGCCATCAGACACGCGTAATGCCCTGCATGAGTGGTATCACCGTGTCACGCGCGGTGACCAGTCTCATGCCGGCGAGTGATCGATCTGCTGTTGCAGGGAGCTGAGTTCCGGCAGGAGCGAGATGAGTAAGCCAATCTGCTGCAGTACCAGCGGCTCTTTACTGTCTGCGCGTGGTTCAAGGTGGCTGATGCGCTGCGCCAGATCGGCAAGCGCTGCCTGCACGCGCTGTTTGTCTGCAGGCGTATGGTGCAGCGCATCATCGACGTAGCATACGGCATCATCCAGCAGTTGCAGGATCGCCGTATTGGTCAGCTTTTCGCGGTGTGCGCCCAGAGCAGAAATATAGCTGGTGAAGGTATGGTTAAGGCATAACAGGCGAAACGCGGTTTCACGTAGCGTTGCGCTGGCCTGCGGTTCTGTAGCCATGTTCGACACTACCGAGGCCAGCTCCGCATCGCGGTTGTGGGCATCGCGGCGGGCGATACGGTATTGCAGGCGGTTGTCGCGCCCCTGGTGATACTGCTCCAGAATGGCATCAAGATAACGGCAGTTAGCATTAAGCGCCTGGCTAATCACCCGCGGCAGGCGGCGGAACTGCCAGTCTGGCCAGATAAAACTGACCGCTGCCCAGGCAATAGCGCAGCCTACCAGCGTATCAAAGATGCGCGGCATCGCTACCACAAAGCCTTCGCCCAGCAGGTTAAAGCACAACAGCACCAGCAGCGTGATGAACATCGTGGCGTGGGCATACTGCACGTTTCGGAAGGCAAAAAACAGCACGCCGGTAATGACGATCAAAATAAGCTGTCCTTCAAGCGATGGAACGAAGTACAGCACCGGAATGCCGATGGCGACCCCAATCAGCGTACCGAGTACGCGCAGCCGCAGCCTGTGGCGCGTGGCGTTGTAGTTGGGCTGGCAGACAAACAGACTGGTCAGCAATATCCAGTAGCCATGCTCAAGGCCGGTAAGCTGGATAAAGGCATAGCCGACGCACAGCACGATGGACATGCGCACCGCGTGGCGGAACAGCGCGGATTCCGGCGTGAAATTACGGCTCAGGCGCAGCCAGACATCGCTGAAGCCGTTCAGGCCATCGTCGGCGAGCTGGTGCTCAGATTCGACGCGCGGCGCGGCCAGCGCCTGTTCCGATTCAATGGTCGCCAGCTGGGCGTCGATCGCCTTGAGGTTGCTTATCAGATAGCCCACCGCTTTCATCTCTGCGGGAGAGGTGCCGCTGGCACGGATGCGGTCGAGCGCGGCATCCAGGTGGCTGAAGACGCGTTCGAAGCGCGGATTATGCTGATAGGGCGTTCGCAGCAGAATAGAGCGGGATAACTGCGCGCACGCCTGGGACTGCATGGAAAGCAGGCGCTGGAAGCGGAACATGACGTCGCTGTAGCGAAATTTTTCACGCAGGGCCTGATACTGGATGTGCGACGAGCTGGCACGCTCGTGAATATCCTGAGCGACGAAATAATAGTGCAGGGTGCGTCGGGTACCGCGTTGGCCCCGATCGCCCCGCAGCCGCGTCAGTAACGAGGTTTTGGTCTGATTAAGGGTGGTAACCAGTTTGCTGTTAGCCAGCGCCAGCTCGACAACCGGTGCATCGCGGTCGCTTTCGATATCCGGGTCAAACAGGTGTGATTTGATCTCAAGATAGGCGGCAAGCTGTTCAAAGCAGCGGGCAAGATTGTCCTGCAGCGGGCGGATAGGAAACAGTAAATGCCCGGCCAGCGTCAGCAGGTTGTACCAGACCGCACCGGCAATCAGCAGCAGCGGCTGCTGATACCAGTGATCGTAGAGCGTGACCCCGAGCATGGTGTAGATCGCGATCAGCAGAGCGCCAAAAGCGATAGTGGCGTAGCGCTGGCCAAGCCCGCCGAGCAGAATAAATCCGCTGGTGGACAGCGTCAGACCAAAAGCAAACAGCCACGGCCAGTCAAATAACAGCTCGACGGACGCCGAGGCGATAAAAAAGCTGATCAGGGTGATCAGCAGGTTGCGTAGCCGTCCGCTTAACCGGTCATCGAGATCCGCCAGCGCGGCGGCAACCACCCCAAGGGTGAGCGGGATCGTCAGCTTTACCTCGCCCAGCCACCACGGCAGCGCAGCGGTGCCGCTGAGCGCAATGAAAATCCGGAGGTTATAGAGCCAGGCGCTGTTCCATGTATAGCGGCGTAGCAGAGGGCTGAGCATAAGCGGGCGTTCCTTGTGTTACCCGAAACGACGACGGGCGTTGGCTTCCCGGGCTGCGCGTGCGGTTTCAACGCTGACTACGCGGCGTCCGACCGGCCAGAGCGCAATGCCGGCAATCTTAAAATTGGCAATGCCCACCGGGATCCCGATAAGCGTAACGCACTGGGCAATACCTACCACAATATGCATCACGCACAGCCACCAGCCGAAAAAGATCACCCACAACACGTTCAGCAGCGTACCGCCGGTGTTGAGCAGCACATTTTTACTGTCCGGGTTCAGTTCATCAATGTGGATCGGCTCATTGCCGTAGGGCACCAGCGACAGTTTAGTAATTTCCCAGCACGAGCGGGTAAGCGGCAGCGTGACGATACAGATGATGCTGACCAGTGTAGCCAGCAGCCATGACAGCGTGGTGGCAAACCCACCCAGAACAAAATTAAGGATATTAAGAACGGTGCGCATATCGCCTCCCCGGCGTGTCGTCTGAGCCAAATCACTAACCGCAGCAATTGTAACGCGTTTTTGCTCTGGAGCGTGATCTCTGTGACGGGTAAACTGACGGCTCATTTTGCGTTTACTCTGGCATCGACATGGAACTCAAAGCAACGTCTCTTGGCAAACGTCTTGCGCAGCACCCCTACGATCGCGTCACGCTGCTTACGGCAGGGGTGAAAGTGGCCGGCGATAAGCACGAATATCTGATCCCGTTCAATCAGTTGCTGGCGATAAACTGTAAACGCGGTCTGGTCTGGGGCGAACTGGAATTCGTGCTGCCGGATGAGAAAGTTGTGCGCTTGCATGGCACCGAGTGGGCCGATACCCAGCGCTTTTATCAGCAGCTGTCTGCGTTGTGGAACAGCTGGAGCGAGGAGATGAGCGAGATCGCCGCCCGGGTGCTGAACGACGCGCTGGAGGCCATCGACCAGCTGGTCGGCAAAGAGCAGTGGCTCAGACGACGCGATATTGAGGGAATAGCCCAGCGCATTCAGGCGGCTTGCGCAGCCTTGCCGCTGCCTCAGGCGCGGCTGAACGAATTCGATAACACCCGTGAACCCTGGCAGAAATGTCAGGCGTGGCTCAGCGACAGTGAGCAACGACGCGCTGTGCATAATCAGGAATATACCGCTGCGATGCTGGCGCGCTACGACGATTTTTTCACCGGCGTAGAGAGTTCCCCGCTCAATCCGGCGCAGGCCAGGGCGGTGGTGAATGGCGAAGATGCGTTGCTGGTGCTGGCGGGTGCCGGGAGCGGCAAAACCTCAGTGCTGGTGGCCCGCGCAGGCTGGTTGCTGCTGCGCCAGCACGCCAGCGCCGAGCAGATCCTGCTGCTGGCATTTGGCCGCAAGGCCGCTCAGGAGATGGATGAGCGCATCGCTTCGCGACTGCACACCAGCGATATCACCGCGCGCACCTTCCACTCGCTGGCGCTCTACATTATCAGCCAGGGAAGCCGTAAAGCGCCGACCCTGACGGCGCTGGAAAACGACACAGCAGCCCGCCACGCGCTGCTGATCGAGGCGTGGCAGACCCAGTGTCGCGAGAAGAAGGCGCAGCTTAAGGGCTGGCGCCAGTGGCTTGAAGAGGAGCTGGAGTGGACGTTGCCGGAAGGCGAATTCTGGCAGGACGCGGGAGTTATCAAGCGCCTTGCGCCGCGGCTCGATCGCTGGCTTGGCCTGATGCGTACCCACGGCGGAGCGCAGGCGCAGATGATTGCCGATGCGCCGGAAGCGGTGCGCGATCCGTTTGGCAAACGGGTCAAATTAATGGCTCCGCTGCTCAAGGCCTGGAAAACTGCGCTGAAAGCTGAAAACGCGGTAGATTTTGCCGGACTGATTCATCAGGCGATTAACGTGCTGGACAAGGGGCGTTTCGTCAGCCCCTGGAAACACATTCTGGTGGATGAGTTTCAGGATATCTCGCCCCAGCGTGCCGCACTGCTTGCCGCGCTGCGTCGCCAGAATGCGCACACCACGCTGTTTGCGGTAGGCGATGACTGGCAGGCTATCTACCGCTTCAGCGGGGCGCAGCTGTCGCTCACCACGGCATTCAGCCACCATTTTGGCGAAGGGGATCAGACGGCGCTGGATACCACGTACCGTTTTAACAGCCGCATCGGTGAGATCGCCAACCGCTTCATTCAGCAAAACCCTCATCAGCTGACGAAGCCGCTCAACAGCCTGGCCGCAGGGGATAAAAAAGCCGTTACGCTGCTGGGGGAGGACCAGCTTGAGCCCCTGCTCGACAAGCTGAGCGGCTATGCAAAACCCGATGAGCGGATTCTGGTAATGGCCCGCTACCACCACCTGCGCCCGGCAGCGCTGGAAAAGGCGGCCACCCGCTGGCCGAAGCTGAATATCGACTTTATGACCATCCACGCCAGCAAAGGCCAGCAGGCGGACTACGCCATTATCCTCGGGCTGAATGAGGGCAGGGATGGTTTCCCGGCCCCGGCGCGAGAGTCAATTATGGAGCAGGCGCTGCTGCCTGAGACAGAAGATTTTCCCGATGCCGAGGAGCGGCGTTTGCTGTACGTGGCGCTGACGCGCGCCAGGCAGAAGGTGTGGTTACTGTTCGATAAAGCGCAGCCGTCGTCCTTTGTCGATATTCTCAAACGCCTTGACGTTCCCGTCGCCCGCAAACCCTGAGGGCGACTGCGACTGCGACTGCGACGGCTACTTCAGGCGCTCTGACAAATAGCGCTGATAGTCGGGGATGCCAATCTCAATGCTCTGGCTAAACTGCGCCGATTCGATGATCAGGTCGGCAGTGGAAACGTTGGTCGCCACGGGAATATTCCACACGGTTGCCAGGCGCAGCAGGGCTTTCACATCCGGATCGTGCGGCACGGCGTTAAGCGGGTCCCAGAAGAAGATCAGCACATCGATTTTACCTTCGGCAATCAGCGCGCCGACCTGCTGATCGCCTCCCATCGGGCCGCTCAGCATCGCGTTGACGTTCAAATCGCAGTTGCGCTGGATCAGGTTGCCGGTGGTGCCGGTAGCATAGAGCGTGTGGCGGGAAAGTATCTCATGATGACGCTCGACCCATTTCATCAGCAGCGCTTTACAGTGATCGTGGGCGACCAGCGCAATGTGTTTACGGGGTTCCAGCGTCCGGGTTGTCAGTTCCATATTTTTTCCCTGAATGATTTGATGCAGACAGATTACTGAAAGTAATTATTGCTGCAAGCCGTAACGGGAAAAAACGCGAGGCGCAGTCAGTCACACAACGTGGTGCACCGCGAGGCTATGTCATACACTTTATGAATTATTCGCCGGAGGTCGTTATGAAAGAGACTGATATTGCAGAGATACTCAAATCGACGCGCACCATTGCGCTGGTGGGTGCCAGTGACAAGCCCGACCGCCCGAGTTACCGGGTGATGTCCTATCTGCTTGACCAGGGTTACCACGTAATCCCGGTTTCGCCAAAGGTAGCGGGCAAAACCCTGCTCGGACAGCAGGGCTACGGCACGCTGGCTGAGGTGCCGGAGAAAGTGGACATGGTTGACGTATTCCGCAATTCAGAAGCGGCCTGGGGCGTGGCGCAGGAAGCGATTGCTATCGGGGCGAAAACCCTGTGGCTACAGCTTGGCGTGATAAACGATCAGGCGGCGGTACTGGCGCGGGATGCGGGGTTGAAGGTGGTGATGGATAAATGCCCGGCGATTGAAATTCCACGGCTGGGCCTGAGCCGCTAATAAAAAACCCGGCGTCAGCCGGGTTTTTTTAGTTACGCAGGCGCGGAGCCTGTAACTGTTGACGTATGGTGCGAGCGAGTTCATCGAGTGAAGGCTGTTCAGGATGCTCATCCTGAGGCTCACCGCTCAGCTGCGCTTCTGCCAGATACGTGTGGACGGGTTCGCCGTCATCGTCTTCCATCACCACGTGATACCAGGGCGCGGCGCGCAGATCGGCGTTGACTGCCAGATCGTCTTCTTCTGGCTCATCCAGGGAGTATTCGGGGTCAATATCGACCACGACGCCCAGATAACCCAACAGCGAGTGACGAACCTGTTGGCCGATACCGAATTTGCTGGCATTCATAGTCACCTCCCGGGAAAAATTGCACTGCAAAAGATATGCGGGCAATTTTTCTCATTTCAAGTTACATGACGCGACAGGCAAACCCTTTCAGATAGAGTCCTTCCGGGTAGGGCGCGATCACCGGGTGATCCGCAGCCTGACGGAACTGCTCTATAAATTGTACATCACGACCGGCATCTACAGCGGCGTCAGCGATGATTTTCTGGAATAAATCGGTGGTCATCAGGCCAGAGCAGGAGTAGGTCATCAGCACGCCGCCCGGGTTAAGCAACTGAATCGCGAGCATATTGATGTCTTTATAACCGCGGCAGGCACCCATCAGCTGATTCTTGTTTTCGACAAATTTAGGCGGGTCCATGACGATCACATCAAAGGTTTCGCCCTCGTCGCGGTATTTGCGCAGCAGCTTAAACACGTCGTCACGCACGAAGTCGGCTTTACTGAGATCCAGCTGGTTCAGCTCCACATTTTTACGCGCGATATCCAGCGCTTCCTGAGACGTATCGACGCTCACCACCTGGCGGCAACCGCCCATCAGGGCCGACACGGCGAAACCGCCGGTGTAGGAGAAGCAGTTCAGCACGCGCTTATCCTGTACATAGCGACGAGTCGCGAAACGGCTGTCGCGCTGGTCGAGATAGTAGCCGGTTTTGTGGCCGCCCTTGATATCCACCAGCAGCTTCATGCCGTGCTCTTCAATGGGCAGCAGGTCAGGCGGCAGCTCGCCGCTTACCGGCCCCTGCGTCAGTTCCAGCCCCTCTTTTTTACGCACCGCGACGTCTGAGCGGTCATAGATGGCGCATTCAGGGTAAAGCGTACCCAGCGCGCTCAGCAGCGCCGGGCGCTGGTATTCAGCCCCCGCAGAGAGCAGTTGCAGCACGAGGAAGTTACCGAAGCGGTCGATGGTGATGCCCGGCAGGCCGTCGGATTCCCCGGCAATCAGACGGTAGCTGTCCAGCCCGTCTTTTTCCGCCAGCCAGTCGCGCCACTGCTGAGCCTGCTGCAGACGGCGGGTAAAGAAGGCGATATCAATGGTTTCGTTTTTGTCGAAGGTCCAGACGCGCGCCCGGATCTGTGACGACGGCGAGTATGCGCCGCGTGCCAGCCACTTGCCCTGATGGTCGATAATATCCACGGTTTCCCCGAGACCCGCCTTGCCTTCCAGACGGGCAACGGCACCAGAAAACACCCACGGGTGGCGGCGCAGTAACGACTTTTCGCGCCCTTTGGCTAACACTAAACGTACACTCATAATTTGCTATGCTGCTCTTAATCGAAAATGGGCGCCATTCTCCCGACTTCAGCCGGGAAATGCAACGCGGCCTCACAAGCAGGAGAAAAACGAGATGACTACAGTATGTACCATAGCCTGGGTTCATGGCCGCGTGCAGGGCGTGGGGTTTCGCTACAGCACACAGCATGAGGCAAAACGCCTCGGATTAACCGGTTATGCAAAAAATCTGGATGATGGCAGCGTGGAAGTGCTGATTTGCGGTGAACAGGCCAGGGTTGAAGAACTTATCGCCTGGCTGAAGGCGGGCGGGCCGCGCAGCGCGCAGGTTGACCGCGTACTTACCGAGCCGCGCCAGGTGTCAGAGGCCGGGCACGACTTCGGGATCCGCTATTAAATGCACTTCACCGGTTTCGGCAGGCCGGCAATTTTGGTGGCCTGTTTGGCCGGGCCTTTCGGGAACAGGCGATAGAGATAGCGGCTGTTGCCTTTTTCTTCACCGAACTTCTGCGCCATCGCCTTCACCAGCATGCGGATCGCCGGTGAGGTGTTGAACTCCTGATAGAAGTTACGCACAAAGCGCACCACCTCCCAGTGTTCTGGCGTCAGGGTAATTGCCTCATTCCCGGCGATGACCTCCGCCAGGCCTTCGCTCCACGCGTTAAAGTCCTTGAGATAGCCTTCGCCATCGGTTTCAAAGGTGTTGCCTTCAAACGTTAACATACGCACTCATCTGAATAGTAAAACTGGCGGCAGTGTAGCAAAAGCGCGGGGGAGAGCCAAAAGCGCAAAAAAACAGGCACCGGCTGACGAGCAGCGGCAGTGCCTGTTGTACCTGCGGGCGTGCAGCCCGGGAGGGTTAGTCGCGGCTTGCGAAGCCCAGAATGCTCAGCAGGCTGACGAAGATGTTGTAGATGGAAACGTACAGACTCACCGTCGCGCGAATGTAGTTAGTTTCCCCGCCGTGGATGATGTTGCTGGTCTCAAACAGGATTGCGCCGGTAGAGATCAGGATAAACACCGCACTGATGGCCAGATGAAGCGCCGGCAGCTGCAGGAAGATATTAGCCACCATGCCGACCAGCACTACCACGATACCCGCCATCAGCATACCGCCCAGGAAGGACATGTCTTTACGGGTGGTCAGTACATAAGCAGAACAGGAGAAGAACACCAGCGCCGTGCCGCCCAGCGCCAGGGCAATCACATCCCCCATGCCAGCCGAAAGATAAGTGTTCAGCATCGGCCCGAGGATGTAACCCAGGAAACCGGTGAAAGCAAAGGCGGCGATGATACCGGTCGGTTTATTGGCCAGACGGTAAGTCAGGAACATCAGGCCGTACATACCCACCAGCGTAATAATCAGGCCCGGCGAAGGCAGCGCCAGCAGGGTGCTTGCGGTCGCCGTCAGAGCAGAAAACGCCAGCGTCAGGCTGAGCAGAAAATAGGTGTTGCGCAGAACTTTATGGGTGCTCAGCAGCGATGCGCTGTCGCGTGAGGAAGTAATTAAGCGATCCATATCGTCACTCTCTCATTACAGGTGTAGTTAGTCTGTGAGGATACGGGCGGGACGGGAAGGGTAAAAGGGGGTTTACCCATCTTTACTCAGTGACTTAGTGAAAATATTCCGGCCTGAAACTGTTTATTCCCGCAGCATTGACGTTTTTCGTCGAATATCAGATCAACATCTTATATGCCCATGAAATGCATTGCTTTTGGTTAGTTAGCGGTCTAAGAAATGAGAGACACCACAACACAACTATAAAGGCAATCTATGAAAGGAAAACGGAGTGCAGGCGTCGTGTCGGTTCTGGCGCTGAGCGTCATGGCCATCAGCGTTCAGGCGGCAGACGTGCCGGCGGGCACAAAACTTGCGCAGAAGCAGGAGCTGGTACGCAATAACGGCAGTGAACCGGCCACGCTCGACCCGCATAAAGTGGAGAGCGATGTCGAGTTCAACATTATTACTGACACCTTCGACGGGCTCATTGCCGTGCGTAAAGACGGCACCATCGAACCGCGTCTGGCGGATCGCTGGGAAAATAAAGACGGCACGGTGTGGGTGTTCCATCTGCGTCCGGGGATTACCTGGTCCGACGGCGAACCCATCACTGCGGAAGACGTCGTGTGGAGCTGGCGTCGCCTCGTCACCCCGGATGTCGCTTCACCCTACGCCAGCTATCCCGGCAGTATGCATATCGTTAACGCGGCTGAGATTGCCGAAGGCAAAAAATCGCCCGATACGCTGGGCGTCAAAGCGCTGGACGACAGCACCATTGAGGTGACCCTGTCCCAGCCAACCGCCGCGTTTCTGAATATGCTGGCGCACCCGTCGATGGTGCCGGTGGATAAAACCGCGGTAGAGCGCTTCGGCGATCGCTGGACGCGTCCGGAACATTTCGTGGGCAGCGGTGCATACCGCGTGGTGGACTGGAAAGTGAATGAACGCATTGTCGGCGAGCGCAACACGCGCTACTGGGACAATGCGCATACGGTAATTAATAAAGTGACCTGGCTGGCGGTTACCTCGCAGACCGCAGACGTAAACCGTTATAAAGCCGGTGAGATTGATATTACCTACACCGTGCCGCTGAACCAGTATGCCCAGCTGAAGACGTCTCTTGGCAGCGAAGTGCATACCGATCCGCAGCTCGCCACCTATTACTACGAGTTCAATACTACCAAAGCACCGTTCAACGATCCTCGCGTGCGCCGCGCGCTGAATATGGGTCTTGATAAAGACATCATCGCGGAAAAAGTGCTGGGGCAGGGGCAACGTCCTGCCTGGCTGATAAGCCAGCCTGAAATTGGCGGTATCACCCTGAAAAATCCTGACTACGCCAGCTGGCCGCGCGATAAGCGCCTCGCCGAGGCAAAACGCCTGCTGAACGAGGCCGGTTTTAATGAGTCACACCCGCTGAAGTTTAATCTGCTCTACAACACTATGGAATCTCATCAGCGTATCGCCATCGCTGCCAGCTCCATGTGGAAGAAAAATCTTGGCGTGCAAGCCGTGCTGCAAAACCAGGAGTGGAAAACCATGCTGGACACCATGCACACCGGTAATTTCGATGCGGTGCGCTACGCGTGGATTGCCGATTACGATGACGCCTCGACATTCCTGAATAACTTCCGCACCGGCAACAGCGAAAATACCTCGCTTTACGCTAATCCGGCTTACGACGAGACGCTGTTGAATGCGGCGAAAGCGACGGACAGCGCGACGCGCGGTAAATACTATCAGCAGGCTGAAGACATCCTCAGCACCGATGTACCGGCGATTCCGGTCTACCACTATGTGCGTTCTCAGCTGGTTAAGCCATACGTCGGCGGTTTCGATCCGGACGCGATGGGGCGCTTTGCCACTAAAGACCTGTTTATCACAGCGCATTAACCGGATGACGGCGGGTGGAAGGCCCGCCGAATCTGTTGTTAAACTGAGCATATTGTTTCAATTTCAGCCGATTAACCGTGATTTGGCTGTTTTTGAAGCGATTGAACATATTCGGGCTTTACAGGCAGTCACGGGATGTTTATAGTTCGCGTCATTCCGGAAGTGTGGCCGAGCGGTTGAAGGCACCGGTCTTGAAAACCGGCGACCCGAAAGGGTTCCAGAGTTCGAATCTCTGCGCTTCCGCCAGATTAAACAAGGGGTTACCATTAGGTAACCCCTTTGTTTTTCTAGCGGGTTGGAATTACTTGGAATAAGCACCTGGAATATTTGTAGCGATAGGCGGCTTGTCCAGTGTTGGTGACTTCTTGATTTTACGGTCGTAAATCAGCACCTGCGTCTCAGTCTTATGCCCACTAAACAGCTGTTTGTCTCTACTGCTCCCCTCGTAATCTGATATCCCTTTTGCTTTAAGATCATGAAAAGTACAATCCAGTGAATAGCCGAGCTTTAACGATGCTGCTGTTCTGGCTTTATCCCATCTGTTACTGAATCCTCTCTTCGTGAATCCTGCCCCATGTAAACCAAGCACAACATGCGAATTTAAGTTATTGGGGTTTGAAAACGTCCTTGCTAACTCAAATGCCTGCTTCAACCTCGGTGTCCAAAGTTTTATTTGCTTAGTCCCCGTCTTCCCCTGTTGCACGAATAAACCATCACTGGTGGCCTGAATCCATTTCATACCGAGTACATCGGATAAGCGGGCCGCACAAAGATATGCAATTTCCATAGCGACACGCACTACATCATCAGCCTCGGCATAGATGGCCTCATATTCTTTATCTGTAACATAACGATCACGCACAGCCGCTTTGAATTTGCTGACGCCTGAGCAAGGATTGCGCTTAACATAACCACGCTCATATCCCCATCGGTATACACGAGACATACTCGACATTTCATGATTAGCCTGGGTTTTACTTTGTAATCCACGTTTGTCCATGAAAGCTCTTACATGCTCTGGCCGGATATTATCAGCAAGGACTTTTCCAAATACCGCCAATAATTTCTTTTCGTGTTGTAGGTAATCTTTCTGAGTCCGAGGTTTAAGTTCGGTGTAATAAGCGCTTTGTAAAAACTTTTTCCAAAGCCTTTCGAAGGTCATAGCCGTGGTTCTTTGGTTGGCTTCCTCTTCATACTTCTGCCACAGTTTCGCCAGGCCATCCTCAATCCTCGTGAGGGTTACAGACTCTTTTGATGTTGGTTTCCATACATAACTGTATTTGTTTGGATAAACACGCGGAGGAAGTTTCAAATCCTCCGGGTTCAAACGCCTTCTACCCATTAAATTGCTCCGAAATTAGGTTCTTCATCCCTCGGCTGAATACTTACGTTGTTGTTAACAAAAAGGCAGCGGTTAACTTTAGGGTGGCCCATACGGTTCATACGAAAGGGGATACCCTCTTTAGAAAGCCACTTGCATTGTTGTCGTGCATAGCAGTAACCAGTCAGGTCTTTCAGTTCCTCGTTCGTTAAAAAGAGTTCGCTCATCATCTCCTCCACTAATTCCCGGCTGCACCCGGCCATGCTCAGTTTGCTAGACGCTGCATAGCAATTAGACTTTGCTCATCAATAATCTCGAAAACTTCAGCGAGTGCCTGACCTTCAAGCTTGATCACCCCGTCATTACTTACCCCGACAAGGCTGATCAATTCAACGAGGCGGCGAGCCTTCTTGACGCTGATTTCTGGGGCGATAACGCTCCGAGTAACCTTTTTCTTGCCCACAGCGGCAGCGCGTTCTTCATCTTTCTTCAGCACTTGTTCAGCGTTTTCTCCATGCTCTTTAACGCGGTCCACCGCTACATCTACCGAAACAGCACCGGACTTAACCTTTTGCTGTACTGAGTGACTTGCCGTGCTCAGAGTTAGCAGGTTCTCAACTGTAGGAATTGACTTGTGAACCAGTTTTGATATTTCGCTGGTGGTCAGATTAAAGGTGGTTGCTAACTCCTGAACTACTGCAGCCTGTTCTACTGAGGAGAGGGACAGCTGATTATTACTGGTCATGATGCGTGCCAGGCGCTGAACGTCATTGCCAACGAACGGCACGATATGGATGCGTTCTACCGGCTTGCCTGCTTCACGGCAACGCTCATAACAGCGGCGACGGCGATGACCTTCTACAACCCAAACACCTCCTTCGTCACGCGCTACTACCTCTAACGGTGGAACGGTGCCGCCGTTCATCAGGTATTGGAACAGGTCATCATCAGCTTTCAGGGTGCGTTCATCGGCATCGTCACGCTTATTGAAGCCGTCTTTCACGTGAATATCGTTAAGGCTGATGAACATGCCTGAGTCAGTGCGTTTGATTTCGCCTGCTTTGATCATCTGCTTAAAAGAGTTAGCCGCCATCACATTGCCTCCCCACAACGTTGTCTGAGAGCTTTGTGCTCCGTGTTCAGTTGATCGCGTTCAGCTATTACTTCACGCAATACAGTCTTCGTAACGTCCAAACGAACAGCAAGCTCAGTCATTAGTGCACTGGACGCTGCAGGAAGGTATTTAGCAGCCACGTGTGCCGCAGCTATCAGTTGCTCAACAGGCAACCGCAAAGTTTCCTGCTGATTAAGGTTTTGCATCGTTAGTTCTCCGTGTTTTGGCGCTCTGCACAGCGCTGAATTTTGGTTGTACTAAACCCTCGCCAGAGGCGATGAACTTTTATGGGTTCGCTTTAATAAAAGCCCACTCTAAGGCACTTACTAAAACGAGCTCAAAGGCGGGTATCAGCACTGCTTATCAGTCATGAAACCGCTGCCAGCATGGTTATGTGCATAAGTGTTAACACTGGGAGAAACTTAGCTCATGGGTCTAATGTAGGTTGTCTTACCTTTTGATGTCAATACCAGAGGTAGGATGTCTTACATTATGAGGCAAAAAAAAGCCGCCTGAGCGACTTTCATATGTTCATCAGCGAATGCTATAGATCAGTGACTACTTGTTTTACAACACCAACGATACGGCAATTGCCATTCACCTCTAAAACACGGTAATTCGGATTTAAAGGAACTAAATATTTAAGCGGGCCATCAATGACGAATTTTTTTAGAGTGGCTTCTGTTGAACCATCAATCTGGGCTACAACGATGCGACCATTGACTTCGTATGGGCTGCCAAAGTCAGGATCAACAATCACTAATGATCCTTCAGGAATACTAGGAAAACCAGAAGGGTTGGTCATCGAGTCGCCACGTACTTTCAAAGCAAAACCTTCATCAGAGAGATTTGCTGAAGTATAAATCCATTCGCTTACATCATTGGCTGTAACTGGTGCTCCAGACTCAGTCCATTCACCAGCTTGAACCCATGAGATAACAGGTATTTTTTTTATACCAAATTTTTCTGTTGGCGTAGGGGCTGGGGCATTACTTTCCGGATCACCAACACCATCAATGAGCCATTGCGGATTACATTTTAACGCAGCCGACAGCGCCTGAAGATTTGAGCCTCCAGGTTCATAGTCGCCAGATTCCCAACCAGTTACCGTCACTCGATTAACGCCAACTAGTTTCGCTAGTACTGCTTGGGTCAGCTTGAGCTCTTTGCGGCGGGAGCGGATACGTTCATTCATTTTCATGTAGGCAATCCTACCATTTTGTGATGTAGGAATCCTTGACCTATGAATGTAAGATATCCTACTATCTGCATGTGAATTCCATTACACGGGTAACCAAAATGAAAAAAGAAGAAGTGATCTCTTACTTTGGAAGTGTCGGTAGCGTTGCGAAAGCACTCAATATTTCACATGCCTCAGTTTCGGGATGGGGAGACGTTATTCCTAAAGGCCGCGCTTTTGAGATACAGGCAATTACCAAAGGCGACATGAAGGTCAATTCGTCTCTTTATCTAAAGCCTAACGATAACGCTGCATGAAATTAACTACCAAAGGGAAAGCAAGATGGTAGACAACATCAAAACCGCAATACGGGAAATGTGCAAAGCCCACAAATACGGACGTCTTGGCATGGCTGACGATATGGGAATGAGCCTCGACCAGTTTCATAACCATCTGTATCAGAAATGCGGAAGCCGTTTTTTCACAGTTCAGGAACTGGAGCGCATGGAGGATTTATCAGGCACTTCATACCTGGCTGAATACTTCGCAGCACGCAGCGGCAAATTGCTGGTGGATATGCCAGTGCCTGGCGGCGTAGACAAAGTCGAGCTGTATGACATCGAAATGCAGGTCGCTGCAACTGCCGGTGATCTCGCAACAGCAAAACTGAAAGCTGCAGCTGATGGGGTTATCGATAACTCAGAAAAAAAAGCGCTTTCAGATTTATTCAGCAAGAAGTTACGTCACCAGATACATGGCTTCATGGGCTTTCTGGCTTTGTATGGGGCGGGGGTTTCGGATCAGGCAGTAGATTTTTTTGTGGCGACCAACCGTAAGGGTGACGCCCCGAGTGTGCAGCTCGGGACGTCGGGTGCGCCGATTCTTTGAGTGGAGAACTAACGCGTGAACATTGTAAACCGATTCAGACCAGCCAGGCAATTTCACTGCCGCCCGCTGGTGGGTAAAACAGCACCCTTCGGCTATGAGGCAATCGTACGAGCTGCGAATGGCACGCACAACTACCAACCTGCAATGGATTTGGTAGCGGCGTTTTCAGAGATGAATGCGAAGGGGCGGGAATTGTGGAAATCCTTGACCGGTACTACCGGGACTTCAGAGGCGTTGCCGTCCATGTCATTGGCTACGACCGTGAAAAGCGGCAGGTCATATTCAGACGCACAGGCTATCCGCATGACTGCATGCAGCCCGTTGAGCGTTTCATTGAAAAGTTCACAAGGATAGGGGACGGGAATGAGCCTTCTGATGCCACAACGGCCAATAGTGATAAATCCTGACCTTGCGTACAGCATTGGCCTTAACGAGGCCATTGTACTGCAACAGGTGAACTACTGGCTTAAAGATACGACCTCAGGGCATGAGCGTAACGGCGTGCGCTGGATTTATAACACAACTGAGCAATGGCTGGAGCAGTTCCCCTTCTGGTCTGAGTCCACACTGAAGCGTACTTTCACGCGTCTGAAGACTCTGGGCGTGCTCAAAATCGAGCAGCTGAATAAGTCGCAGCGCGACATGACGAACTACTACACGATTAACTACGCCAGCGACCTTTTAGATGAGGTCAAAGTGAGCGAATCGAAGAAGTCAAAATGCACTATTCCATCAGGTCAAAATGAACCCATGGAACAGGTCATTGTGAAACGCTCCATTGGGTCAGAACGAGCCGCTGTCATCAGGTCAAATTGGCACGATGTTCTTACAGAGAATACAACAGAGAGTACTACAGAGATTACAGGTAAAGACTCTTGTCCGGTTGCGGCGCAACCAGACGTTACCGATTCTGCAAAACTTGTTCTGGAGCATTTCAACCAGGTAACCAAATCATCCTACCGCGACGGCAAAACGACGATGGGTTATATCCGTGGTCGCCTTGCTGATGGCTACGCCGTCGCCGACCTGATCCGCGTTACGGACTACACAAACGCGAAGTGGGCTGACGATGCAAAGATGAGTGACTACCTGCGACCAAAAACCTTATATGGCCCTGAGAACTTCCAGACTTATCACCAGAGCGCTCTCAAGTGGGAAGCGGCAGGCCGTCCGGCGTGCGTTAACGGGCGCTGGGTCAAAAACACAGACATCACCGTAAGCAATTTTTCCACCTCAAAAGAAAAGGCTATGCGTCAGCAAGAATCTGCCGATGCATGCGAAGAAGCCTATTCACGCTTCTTGAAAGGGCAGGAGCCAGCACACTCCAGCGAAATGGCTGTATGGGCGCAGGCTGAAAAACTGGGTATTCGAGAAATTGAGAAAGCCGATCCTTCAGCAGCAGATATAGCTTGGGTGCAAGTCTGGATCACAAAGGGGGGTTCTCATGACCATCACGCGTGAAATCATCGACTACGTGACCAGCCATCCCGGTAGCACCTCACGTGCAATTGCAGAGGGTTTGAGCCACCTGGATCGTAGAACCGTTATGGGAACCGTGCTCAGACTTTACGAGCGCAACGTTCTTGAGCGCAGCATGACTGAGCGCAAGCTCAATCTTTACTATGCAGCAGCAAACGCAGTAGACAGCGTTAAAGGCCTGAGCCAGGCAGAGCAGCACAAGCTGGAAGAGGTGATCGCACAGGCTGAGAGTCTTGAGCGTCGCCGCCTGTTTAATCGTGCCGCCGGTATGTGGCTTCAGGCGTTCTCTCTCGCTAAAGGCGCTCAGGAGCGTGACCGTTACATTCAGCGCCGCGCTGCCTGTCTTTCTCGGGCATTCAGCCCAATACGTGGTCCAGAACAATGCTACCTCGCCGGTAACTTCGTGGGGGAACTATGAGTACCAGAGATTCATCATCACCATCCCATCGAGAACAGCGCATATCCATAAAGCATTACCTGACCGAGCGACAGCACGAGGTTTTCATTCTGCTGGTGGCATTTCAGGAAAAGCATGGATTCCCACCTTCTACGCAGGAGCTGGCCCAGTTGATGGGCGTCAGTTCTCCGAACGCAGCCGCTGATGTGCTGCGTTCGCTGCAGCGTAAGGGCGTGATTAGCATTGCCCGCGGCGTTTCACGCGGTATCACCATCAACGTTGGCAGAGAGGCTGAGGATGCCACTGAGCTGTTACGTGCGGTGCTGGCTGGGGAAGAGTATGCCCGTAAGCATGCGTTGCTATTCCTTCAGCAGAAAGGAGTGGAGCTATGAGACTCTCATTGCCTTTCCCACCCAGCGTTAACACTTACTGGCGCGCCCCTAACAAGGGGCCGCTGGCTGGAAGGCATCTTATCAGTGCGAAGGGGCGTCAGTATCAGAGCGCCGCCTGTGCAGCTGTGCTGGAGCAGTTGCGGCATATACCAAAGCCTGTAGAGACATGCCTGACCGTTGAAATTACGTTGTACCCGCCTGATGCCCGACGTCGCGATCTGGATAATTACAACAAAGCGCTGTTTGACGCTCTGACACATGCAGGGGTCTGGCTGGACGATAGTCAGGTTAAACGGATGCTGGTGGAGTGGGGACCGGTGCTTAAACACGGAAAAGTTGATATAGCAATCAGCGCTTATGTCAGGGAGGTGCCTGAGGTATGAGGGCTTTATTAACTCCTGAGATAGCGCCTATGTCGGGCGTAGTTCTGTTCCGTCCCGGTAGTGAGCTCATGTCGCTATTTCGGCAGGGCAGAGTTCTCATTGCTCCTCAGCCTGAGCACTTAGCTGGTTTGCCTGCAGGCGCACTGCCACCAGCAAACCAGCCACTTGAGGATGATGAGTTGTTAAGGGCTGTGTTTGAAAATGAGAGGGTAATACAGCGAGCCGGGGGGATTGCCGCACTCGATTACTGTCTGGAGAAGCGGTATGAATGCCAGTGGCCTCACTCTGACTGGCACGATCACAATTTCACAATACTCCATCATAAACCCGCTTCAATTCGAGTCTGCTGGGGCTGCGATAACAAACTCCGTGACCAGTACACCACCCGACTGGCCTCCATTGCACGTCAAAACCTGGTATCCTGGGTTCTGGCAATAGTGCGTGAAAAGCTGGGCTTTGACGAATCTCATGCGCTGACCTTGCCAGAGTTTTGCTGGTGGCTAGTCAGGAATGATTTGGGTGATGTGATACCTGAATCTGTAGCACGTAAGGCAATGAATTTACCATCTGAGAAAGTGCAATCAGTATCGAGGGAAAGTGAAATCGCGCCTTCTCTCCCGGCGACTAACATCCTGCAGCAGAAAGTGAAAAAGGTATTGGCGCTGGAGATTGATCCCGAAACACCGGAATCATTCATGCTCAGACCTAAACGCCGCCGCTGGGTTAATGATAAATACACACGTTGGGTTAAAACGCAGCCGTGTGCATGCTGTAACCAGCCAGCAGACGATCCCCACCACCTGATAGGCCACGGGCAGGGTGGGATGGGTACTAAAGCGCATGACCTGTTCGTGACACCGCTGTGCAGAGCGCATCACGACGAGTTACACGCTAATCCCGTGGCTTTTGAACAGAAATACGGATCTCAGGTTGAGCTCCTGATTCGCTTTTTAGATCGCGCTTTATCAATTGGCGCGATCGGCTGACTTTGTGGAGAAAGTTAATGCGTGACATTTCATTGGTACTGGAACGTTGGGCAGGATGGGCATCCAGTGACAACGCTGGAGTGGATTATTCCCCGATAGCTGCAGGGTTCAAAGGTTTGCTACCCCAAACTGGTAAGACACGCCTGTCATGTTCAGATGATGACGCTTTAATCATCGAAAGTTGCCTTGCTCAGTTACAAAAACGTAAGCCTTATGAGCATTCAGTGCTTGTAGCTCATTATCTGTATCGAATTTCTAAGCGCAGCCTCGCTAAAGCAACGCATAAAGATGAGAAGCTGATTAGGATTGAAATTCAAATGGCTGAAGGTTTTATAGATGGGTGTCTCTCAATGTTAGGAGTATCGCTTGAGATGGACATCGAAATCAAATACTGTTGATAACAAAAGCCCGATCATTCGGGCTTTTCAGCATCTCTAACATAAAGGATTACAGCAGATTTTATCTCGCCATCTACGTGCTTGGCGTTGATGCTTAAATGGACAGGCTTCCTATCCCATTCAGCCTTTTGCAACGCTTCTTTATTACCGGATTCATCAAGGAAAATGTCTTGGACCACGCAAGTTAGGCGTTTATCACTACCTTCAGCTCGAATCTTGACCTTGAAGCACTCAGGGTCTGTATTGTTCACTTCTTCAATACGATAAATTCCATCAATTCTCGTTTCAACAGACCTACGACGAGCATTAGTTGTAAGCTCCCGCGCTGCTTCCGAGTCGAGTGTAACTCCATCTATTTGAGCTGTATCAGCACGGACAAATGTCTTAACCATTTCTGTTTTAGCATCATAGGACATACGATCCATGTTATCGAGTAACGGTTCTTTAGCGATCATTTTTGCTATGACCTCAAGCCGCTTTGTTTCCTCTGCGGTCATGATTTGCATGGTTTTTAGATGCTCTTTATCGCTATCTTTTGCTATCTCAGCCATGCGAGTGTCTTTACGGTTATCAAGGAATCGCTTAAAGACGGTTACTCCGCCCCATATAGCCGCCGCTCCCAAAACTGTAATTACAATCTCTTGTGGTCCCATTTTACCTACAAGTTCCTGAGCCAAAGTGGTTAAAAAGCCATCAAAATTGATTTCAACTATAGATGAGCCTTCTTCTACAGTGATCTCGATTTCTAATGCCTGCAGCTCATCTTTTGTTAAATGCCGAGCATCAGGTACGCCGTACTTGGCGAGAGCATATGCTTTATTTATCTGGGATTGAAGCTCAATAAAACCCTTCATTATAGTAGGGGTTAGGGAGCGATTGAACTTTTCTCCGGTTAGCCTGATAGTCAGATTAGGCCAACCAGCGAAGGAAATATTTTCGGGTACGCGAGATCCAGAAAGATACTTCTCAATGAAATGAAAAGCTTGGTCTTCAGTTTTTACAACAACCTTATCCAAAGAAACATCCTCATTGTTTTTATTCATCAAGCATCTGCGGGCACAAGAGATTGATGATTTTGCCGTGTAGCAAAAAAATAAAACAAAAAATAATAAAAATCATTAGCGCGGTCCGCATTTTAATAGTTATTGTGATAAGAATGGTCACTTAGACGCACCGCTTATAAAACCAACTACTTGTTTTAATTGGTTTTTAGAAAATTTAGACAAGGGATAGAATAAGTCTTAGCATGACACGCATATTTCCTTATCCACGCCGATTTACAGTGCGCTAAAAATGTTAAGTATTCTGTCTGACCTGTCGAGGTTTAAAAAAGCGCTTAGGCTTGCACATTCGATAACTACTCGGCTAAACCCTAAACCTGATAAGGTCAGTTTTTGAAGAATTTTTGATGTCCGTCTCATCCTTATCTTTTAGAAAGGCTACATTTTACTGGCATCTTAAAACGGTGCACCCGAGAGTCATAACTGCAGTAAGTTTCCGGGCATGCGTAGGGAACCCTCAAGTCTGACCGGGATGTTAGATCGTCTCTACTCATAAACTCAGGCGGGAACTGTACGCTGCGGTATAAGGCCAGGAATGGCCCTCCTGATAAACATTTCAAACCAGCCCCAGTGGCTGGTTTTTTTTCGCCCCTCAACCACACAGCACTTCCGAACCTAAGCGGAGGTGAGAGATATGTCGCATATGAGCAAGCTTGTAACCGGAGTCGCCCTCGGCACCTCAGGAGGAACCATCCTGAACGGCGTCCTCACAAAACTGAGCCCTGACGAATGGAGCGCCATCGGCGTACTGGCTGGTATAGCGGGGATTATCGTCACGGGCATCATCAACTGGTATTTCAAGCGCAAGGTCGCCAACGCCAAAGTTCAGGCGCTGGAGAAGTACGGACCTGCCGTTAACGTTGGAGACGATTAGATGCCAATGTCATTCAGCCTCCGCAGCAAACTAATAGCAGCCGTTGGTTCAGGTGCTGCGGTTATCGCCATGCTTTTTCTGGGTGGCAGTGATGGCGTGGAAGGTCGGCGCTATAAAGCTTACAAAGATGTTGCCGGTGTATGGACAGTCTGCGACGGGCATACAGGGCGCGACATCGTCATCGGCAAGACCTATACCGACGGTGAGTGCGATGCTCTGCTCCGTAAAGACCTGCAGCCGGCGAAGCGTACCGTAGACCGTCTGGTAAAAGCGCCTCTGGGTGAGTATCAACGGGCCGCGCTTTACAGCTTCGTCTTCAACGTTGGGTCTGATGCGTTCTCCAAATCAACGCTTCTTCGCAAACTCAACAAAGGTGACCACGCCGGTGCATGCGATGAAATGCGCCGGTGGGTTTACGCTGGTGGCATGAAGTGGAAAGGGCTGCAGAACCGGCGGGAGATGGAGCGATCCATGTGCCTGGCGGAGGGTAATGATGACCTTTAGCTGGAAAATCATGCTCGCTGGCTTGCTGGTGGTGGGGCTGGTGGTTACCGGAAAACTGGCGAACTATTACCACGCACAGCTCACAGAAACCCGTTCATCTTTAACCAAAGTTAATCGTGAATTAAAACTGGCTAAAGATGACATCGCAGACATGCAGCAGCGCCAGCGTGACGTTGCGGCGCTGGATGCGAAGTACACGAAGAAACTGGAAGATGCAAAAGCAAATATCAATCAGCTTGAGCGCGATGTTGCTGCTGGCAAGCGTCGGCTGCAGCTCAGCGCAACGTGCGGAAAGAGTGGAACGCCCAGCACCACCGCAATGGATGATGC